>Ga0065711_1035828_pt1 | contig 21784 bp, 9 predicted proteins | sample Hoacrofraction12_FD_59098 | JGI IMG/M metagenome (GOLD analysis project Ga0065711, IMG submission 59098) | Hoatzin crop microbial communities from Cojedes, Venezuela - Epithelial fraction 12 v2 (version 2) | ecosystem: Host-associated > Birds > Digestive system > Esophagus > Crop | place... | reverse complement strand
GGAGCTACTGGAGAGAGTCCAGCAGAGGGCTACAAGGATGGTGAGGGGACTGGAGCATCTCTCCTATGAGGAAAGGCTGAGGGAGCTGGGCTTGTTCAGCCTGAAGAAGAGAAGGCTGAGACGAGACCTAATATATACTTACAAATATCTGAAGGGTGGGTGTCAGGAGGATGGGGCCAAATTCTTTTCAGTAGTGCCCAGCGACAGGACAAGGGGCAATGGGCACAACCAGAAGCAGAGGAAGCTCCAGCTCAACATGAGGAAGAACTTCTTCCCTCTGAGGGTGAAGGACCACTGGAACAGGCTGCCCAGGGAGGTTGTGGAGTCTCCTTCTCTGGAGATATTCAAGACCCACCTGGACAAGGTCCTCTGCAGCCTACGGTAGGTGACCCTGCTTCGGCAGGAGGGTTGGACTAGATGACCCACAGAGGTCCCTTCCAACCCCTACAATTCTGTGATTCTGTGAAAGGGGGTGGAAATGGTTGTATAAAGTATAGCCCCTTTCCTGAGCCTGCGCCCAAGTTGATGCTGGCACTAGCATTAACTTTTAAGTGAGCAATGCCAAGCTGAAAATTGAAGCTGCCTGAACTGGGGGTATGAAACTCCCTTCTCAGCAGGCTGGTGTGTTTCCCATGTGAGAAGTACTCTGGTCACCCATAAACTACTCACCACTCAAACAGTCATCCACTACCAAGAGAATGGATGTCTTTGTGCTTTGTACTTTTTGCTGAGGTGGAGAACCAGTGACAGATCTCATTTTGTCTCAAAAATCAGACAGAAAACTGCAGCAAGGGTGCCTTCACATCTTACCTAGGTCTACAGGGATTAAGATATCACCTGCTGTGGAGGATATCTCATTTTGCTTCTGATCTGGAAGGCCACTTCACCTGGGGAAATTGAAGCCTAACTCTTCCAGCACCTGTGCAGCTGCCATATACATAAGCCAAAAGCAGTGCTAGGGAGGAGTCTGTTTTCCCCTCTTCTTGTTCAGGTGATTTGACTGTGCAGAAGAATGGAGTATGTCCCTAGCTGTTAACCTCAAGATTTGTTCTCATCATCATTGACCCAGTAAAGTAGTAATCTTATTCTTCCAAGAGTTGACAGTGGTGACAAACAAACCCTGAAGCAAATGTGGGTGTCTCTGCAGCCATATCACTTTACAGCACAGCACTCATGCCAGAATTGAAAATGCTGACACTGGGGACCATGCAACCCCATTACCCTTCCTAGTAAGTCTGCCATTTGACCTGATTTCTGGAAGAGGTTCAGGTAAAAGGTTCCAGTACTGAGCCCAAAAGAGTGTTTGATTTATTATAGGCTCAGCTAATTTGGCAAAGCTCCAGAGAAGGGTTGAAGTTCAGACAGATCGCTTTCATAAGCATCTCCTGCTGTCTAACACTCCACATTTATTTTGAATGCCTCTATTTTCAGTGGGTTGAGAATCCACATCCTAGGCACCCGGATCCACCCACACAGATTTAATGCAGAGCTCTGGACTCCGCTCTGGCAGGTAGGCACTAAAGGTTAGATATCAAAGCACGTAACTTTAATCCTTAAACGCCTTTACCAGTGCACCTCTTTGAGTTCAGATTCCTCTCTGTGACATGAAACTGCTACCCACCATTTATCACAGGTCCCTTGTGAAAATAAAAGCAGTAATCTCTGTGAAAATTTGGATGCTGTGCTGATCACAGGTTATTCATACTCACTGCCATGCTGCTCATCTGCTGTTTTCTGTCTTCAGATGTGCTATCACAGAAAGCTGAAAGTGGGGCAAAAGCCCATTAGTCAAGGAGGCAGTGAGTAAAAACAAAAGCAAAGCAAAAAAAAAAAACCCAAACCCCAAAGATCCAATATCAAACAGCATTTGAATAGGAGTGGTCTACAGACAGAAGGAAGAAATAAACAACTGCTTCCCTCCCATCCCTCCCTCACCTGCTCTCCCATACCTGCTAAAGAGTCAGTGAAAAGTGCAGCAGCTGAGCTCAATGATAGCCAGGTATCAGACAACCCCACAGCAAAGGCAAAGCCGTGTATCCCAATCACAGAAGGCAATCAGCCAAATGAGCAAGTGATGGGCAAAGCCTTTCTGGAGGGAAGGGGGGATTGGACATTACCAAAGAAGAGAAATAGTGTCCAAACTGTGACTTCCCACCCATTAAAACATATCATTGCTATCCTTAGGCCACACTTCTTTTGGGAATTCAAATCTGTGATGGAATCATCAGGGAAAAAAAAAAAGTTAATTATGAAGGATTAACAAAAGTCACATTGTCATTAGGCAATGGGGCTTTCTTAACACTGTTTTCCATTATTGGGTACTTCGGCTGGAAGTTGCCTTCCCACATAAGATCTGTCTTTGTGGTGCATGTATCAATTAGCTTCATAACTTGACCATAGCAATGCAGAATTCTAGCTGTAAATTGCTGTTTCAATCTTTCACTTATGGCATAAATACTCTTTATTGCACAATAAGCATAATTTTGCATATTAACTATGCAGTGGCATTTTACTATGGGCATGTAATTTCACCATTTATATGGTACTTCATATTATTTGGTAAAAGGTAAATTTAAAACATGTTACATAATCTCACTTTTGGAGGAGATCTTTTGAGATAAATACATCAGACTAATTTCAGTTCTTCGTGCTACAATTAAATCTTCATCCACTGAAATTCATGGGTTATGAGTGCAGCAGAACCATTCTCATGTCAGTGAGATGAGAATCAAGTCCACAGTATGGAAAGATTACTTAATCCTAGATTTTTTTTGTTCTAGAACTTGTGATTGACAGACTACCTTATTACTGCTCCTTTTTTTCTTTACTTTAGGAATATCTAATGAAATTAATCATAGCCTGGAGGAGACAGTTTGAAACCTGCTAAGAATTATGTATGTCAGTGGAAGCTTTACAACTCACTTGGGCTAATTTGCTACTGGCAAATATATCACTGTCATACACTTCTGTAAACTTTGCATTTGCAATCTTTTGAACTAACCATACAAGCTGAAGCACTAGTTTTAAAGTCTAAGAGACTGATGGAAATGTTGATGCAAGGTTTCTAACTCAATAGTAGTGCCAGTAAAGACATATTGTTATACTCCTGTGTCTTCTAGTAATACTTATTGTTTAGTCTGTATCAGACACATGGACAGAGTAGGAAAAAATGATTTGACTATTCCTAAATAAAGCAAGGCACAGCTAAAGTGAAAAAGCAGAGAAATTGGTCTCTAGAGGAACTCCGTCTATGTGCCAACAGGTGGTACTTTAGTATTGGGCAATATCTTAAAATCATTAATATTATTTTTAATTAATTAACTCACACATTAATTTATCTTTCTTGGATGGACAAAGAGTGTTGCATTACGCTATACTCAGGCTATCCAAAACTTTTGTAACAGCAGCAAAAGTCAGAGGAAAGTCTCTAGTCTTTTTTGCCACTTCAGTACCTGTCACTAATGTCAGTTTCCTCTAAGTTATTGACTTCTATTTGAAACAAATACCAGGAACAATATCTATGCTATTAAAACTCCTGCGCTAAAGCAGAGCCTTAATTATGACCTCCCATTCTTTAGCGTCAAGATATTGACACATCTGACTGCCACACAACTCATCTGTTTCCAAAGTTGTTTTGCTTTACATTGCTGAAGACGCAGTATATATTACAGCAGGAGATGAATTGCCCTGCGGAGGACACGCTTCTTCCAGTGTCAGGATTCAGAGATACCTGCTTATTTCCAGACTAGGTACTGCAGTTCCAGTTCGGTCAGATATCTGAATTGGGATTATTAGCAAATTCAGTAGATCCTGCTGAATTTAGTTTCCTTCTACATCAGTGGTTGTCACAGTCATTTGCTTTCCTGATACCAGCCTAAAGCAAGTGCACATCTAATGGGATTTATAATAGGTGTTAAACTATCATATTGGTAAGAGGCAAGGGCTAATCTTTAACATGACAATCTCAAAGTGCTTAAAAAAAAATGCCTTAAGTATTATCTTCAGTTTATAGATGAGAAACATGGAATGGATACCAGACTTGCTCAAAAACCCAAATCCAGTAAAACTTAGGTATTCTGATACTCCTTTTGCTCCTGTTAGTTAAAGGGCTTTGAGGAAGAAAACACCTTCTAAAGTAACTCCTCTCCCCCCAAAAAACATGATGACAACAAAATGTATTTACACAAATAAACAGAGAGTCAGAAACAAAAGGATGTCTCAAAGGTATCTAGTTATTTGAATAAGTATAGAGATATCTGTATAAATATCTCAAATACATTTTGATATCAGATCAGATATAGATCTGTATTCTTTAGCCATGCTGCTATGGGACATTTGGTTAAGAAGAGGCACAGGCACATTAGTAAGTGAGGGAATCCTTGTCCTCATTCATCACAGCTGAAGTCCCATCTCAGATGCTGTTTTGCAATATGCGTTTTGTCCATGTGAATAGACTTTCCAATTCATTACAGAAGGAAGAAGAAAACCTGAGAAACCCCGTGTACTTCCAGACTGTATTTCTGTTTAAAAAACCAACAAACAAAGCAAAACTTTACATGCTATTTAAACCCTTCTTTCTTACAATTTTTCTTTTTTTGAATATCAGATGTTACATGGTATATATAAATTTAGGAAAGAATAGGGAATATCAAGAAGCTGAGGGATGACCTCAAGGGTATTTTTACACTTTTATTAGCACTTTTTATCAGTTCATGGGAATGGGAAGTCTCCTGGTGAGAACTGATTTGCAAAGGGTCCTTTCACACAGGAGTTTTACAGAGACACTTCTGATTTCAGTTTAAAGCCTGGTTCTCCACTAAGGAAATGCTGCTGTAATCCTGTACCAGCCAGATGAAGCTCTTAGCTCAGTCCCGTCATGTAAGATTTAGCTGGTTCCTGGTGCCAGCTCTGTACCAGCAAAGGACTTAGTTTTTCACAGCAAACTGAGCATTAGAGTGGCTGTTTGGCCAGCGAGGAGCAAGGGGATGTGGGTTAGTCACACTGTAGTGGGTTCTGCATTCTTTAGTAATCAGTCATTTGCATTTCTTGGAGCTTAGCACAGCTGCTGAAAGCAGCTTTGCCCAATGAATTTTATGAGGACATTTAATTCCCAGACCTTTCCCTGCAGTCCCAAAATTCTTTCACACAGCAACTTCTTCTTAGGAATACCTGCTCATGGTTTTCCTCTGTCATATTCGCCAAATGGTCCTGTAGTCTATCACAAAAAAAAAGCCTGTTTTCCCATGACTTCCAGTAAATACATAGCCCCGAGAAAACAAACCACCGAGCAAATACTAAGTTCCTCCAATATTATCAGGTTGGTTTTTTTTCTCTGTTCAGCTGTAATTGCACATTTTCTAACTTGAAATGTGGACAATTCACTACCAGTATATGACTGTGCCAGGCATTCATCCTTCCCAGTATCCTCCCACTCTCAATTTCTGTGCATTAGCTTAGAAACAAGCTGAATAGCTGTCTCTGCTTCTTGGAAGAGGTCAGTGCATTAACACACTACTGATTTTTTCTGAGACTAGATGAGGTGTGGGGCAGAGTCAGCAGGACTGTAACACTTCATGCATTTTTTTTGGATGTCTCTGGTGCTGCTTAGCAAGAACTTTGACATAAGAGGTCATGCAAATGGGAAAAAAAAGGACAAAGAAAATAAAAATCCTGAACTAAACATTTCTTCATTCCTTGCCCCAGTACGACACTGCATCCAGCCCTTCACAGAAGCAGTAATGGGGTTCTATGCTTACTTGCATCCAGATGAATCAGGAGTAATTTTACAGAAGTCCAGGGAGTTAGGCTGGTTTTAAACCGAGCTAGCTTTGTCAGAATTCAGTCTTATTTCTACGGTTCTCTGTTTCACCTTGTTTCATACATATGTGATGTCTACCAAATCGTTGTTGGTTCTTTATTAGAAAAACTAAATCAAACCACAAATTAGCTCACTCATTAGGTATATGGGGCAGCAAGGGCTTTTCTTTATCTTTGTATATAATGATCCCAGTTTCTACAGAATACTTGATTTCCATTTGCAAGAGAATTTCATGACTTGTACAATGAACTCTGTGGCTCATGAAACTCTGACAATGGTCTTCACTGCTTTCTTTTGGTTAATTGTAACCAGTTTCATGGCCTTGTTACAAAAAAGATTATTTCTGTGGAGGAAATTCCTGCCTGAGGTGTATAAGAAGGTGAGAGATTTCCAAATTTTGTCTCTTGAGCATATTAATAGTGCACCAGGGTCTAGCCTCTTTCAGTATGAATTTAACAGAGGGGTTTTAGAGTTCCTTTTAGCTGTAAAGAACTGAGAATGCTTCTGCCATTGTCGGAGAGTAACTGTCTGTCTTTCATTTTGGCAAGTGCACGAGTAAGTGGGTGGCAGCTGGTGACAAAGGCTATGACTACACTTGCCATTTTCTTGTGATAGCTGAAGCAGAGCATTGGCCTGAAGCAATTACTGTTGCGTTCCTTATGTCTCCAGTATGGTTAGGGAGGGGAGTTATGCAGATGTAAATATTTATATCAAATATGCTCATTTCAGTTGAAGCTGCTAGTGTACTTGTACCCCAAAAGAACAGGGAATGCTTTAGACAGTGTCATCATTTCCCACTAGTTATGGGGAGGGGGTCTCTTGTGGCTACAGGAACCTCAAGAATTTGCCTGCTTCTTTATTGTCTACAACATATTTTATGCTGAAGTTGTTGCCTGTAGGTGACCAGCTATCTCATGGACTTCTGACTTCAGTGTGTGTTTTTAGTAGTACCCTTTGATCAGTTCGAAGGCTGCCTGTGAGTGACAGTGGAAGTCCTTTCTGTCGGGAACCTGATGTGATGTCTCCTCAATCCTAGCTCAGGGGATTTCAAGGCGTATCAGCAGTGCCGAATGACACTCTGTCAGTCTGTCGCCATTTTCTTTCAGAGACCTTTTCCTCTCTCTGCCTTTGCTTTGAAATTTCTCTTTCATTCCCTCCCTGAGCACTTAACAGGTTTTGTAGTCTTATCTGAATCTTTAGCTACATCCCCCTTCTTTAATTGTGAACCTCAGGGAGACTCATGGTGCTGGGTGAGTTATTGCAGCATTTCCTCCTGCCATCATTTTCCTCACTTTTGTTGTGTTTCTTGTTCTTCTAGGCCCCACCAAGCCTATATAATTCTCTTCCCCTAATTCCCAGGTCCTTACAGGAGCAGTTATTTTCTAGCTTTGTGCATTAAAGGGAAATACCGTATTGTCTGATTTTGTCCTACAGCAAGGCTGGAAGATCATGATTCATTTCGTGAATGAAAATTTAGATTCAAGGCCCCAGGGGCATTGAAACAAGTCACACTATTTCCCTCCCACTCTGAAAGAAATAGAGAATGATGTTGGCAGAGAGAAGCATGTGATTTGCTGGTCAAATAATGCCCTAATCTGCTGTTCCTGCTGACACAGTCACTCTGCCAAGCTGCAGCAGAGCCAAAGAGCAGCAACACAACCAACAGCTTCCTTCCCATCCTGGGTGTAGCAATAGGCATCTTCAGGGGCCAACAGTGAATCTCTCTCCAATTTCAGTGAGTATGGCCTAGCTGTACTGAGTACAGTGGGAAAATCCAAAAAGTTCCCCCCACACACACCTTTTTATATATATTAGGGCTTCCTTTAGAAAGCCTGAATAAGACTGAATAATTCCCACTGTAAGGGAAGACCAGGTGCGGGGCCACCTGAGGAACCTGAACAAACATAAGTCTATAGGACCTGATGAGATGCATCCGAGAGTCCTGAGGAAACTGGCTGATATAGTTGACAATCCACTCTCCGTCATATCTAACAGGTCATGGCATTCAGGTGAAGTCCCTGTTGACTGGAGGAAGGGAAACATTGTGCCCATTTTTAAAAAGGGTAGAAAAGAGATCCCTGGGAACCACCCACCTGTCAACCTCACCTCTGTGCCCGGGAAGATCATGGAACTGGTCCTCTTAGAGGCTCTGATAAGGCAGATGGAGGACAGGGAAATGATTCGAGACAGCCAGCAAGGCTTCACCAAGGGCAAGTCCTGCCTAACCAACCTAGTGGCTTTCCATTATGGCTTGACTAGATCAGTGGACAAGGGAAGAGCTAAGGATGTAATCTATCTGGGCTTCTGTAAAGCATTTGACACAGTCCCTCACAACATTCTTCTCTCCAAATTTTAGAAATATGTATTCGATGGGTGGACTGTTTGGTGGATAAGGAATTGGTTGGAAGGTCACAGCCGGAGGGTAGTGGTCAACGGCTCGATGTCCAGAAGGACACCGGTGACAAATGGTGTCTCTTAGAGGTCCATGCTGGGACCGGTGCTGTTTAACATTTTCATCAATGACTTAGACAGTGAGATTGAGTGCACCCTCAGCAAGTTTGCATATGACACAAAGCTGAGTGGTGCAGCTGACACACCAGAAGGATGGGATGCCACCCAGAGGGTGCTGGACAAGCCTGAGAAGTCGGCCTGTGTGAACCTCATGAGAAACTATTTTCAGCAGGGTTTGTTACGATAGGAGAAGGAGCAATGGCTTTAAACTAAGGGAAGGTAGATTTGGACTAGCTGTAAGGAAGAAATTTTTTACCATGAGGGTGGTGTGAAACACTGGAACAGATTGCCCAGATAGATGGTAGATGCCCCATCCCTAGAAACATTGAAGGCCAGGTTGGACAGGGCTCTGAGCAACCTGATCCAATTGAAGATGTCCCTGCTCACTGCGGGGAGGTTGGGCTGGATGACCTCTAAAGGTCCCTTCCAACCCAAGATATTTTATGTTTCCATGACTCTATGTGTAAATGACCTAGTGATGCTCTTCTGCTTCATGAAACGACATAGAGAGGTTTTCCTGTGCTGCACAAGGGTTTCTGTGAAAGCGGAAGGTACTGACATTGGCTTTTCTGGCATGAGGCACCTAAGGAATAGTTATGGGAAATCATACCTCCACCTTGCAGCTGTCCAGTTCACAGGATTAATCCTCTCCTACATCAACTTCAGCTTCGCCATGCAGACTGCAGGCTGGTTGATGAGATGCACTGCATTGATGTGCTAGCTGCACGAGGAGGGCACTAATCTTATTTGTGTCCAGGTAAATAACATTTAGGGGGTCAGTCTGCATCTGGGGAATGCTAAAACCAGGCCCCAAACTAACACAGCAGCATTGCTACCCTCCCAACAGGAGTATAGCTACTCTTCTTAAAGCAACAGCCATCATCAATGCTTTTTTACCACCTTTAGGCAATAAATGAATTTGAAGGTGGTGGCAGCAACTCATCTGTGTCGCCTCTCAGTTGGGCTACGGTTGCGCAGTATAGCTGGCCATGAAGAATGTCCTCACACACCCTCAAAGGCATGCAAAACTCGGATGCATCTTAGTAACAAGCAAGCTCAGCCTGCTCCCCGCAGCTTACACTAGCTTCTTATAGTTTTTGGAATTTAGTCCAAGGTCTTGGACTTTATTTTAAAGGTCAGATTTGAGTGTAGCTGAAAGTCTCCCTAGAGCTTATAAATGCACACCACCATCAATAACTTTATTCCTCTATCACACTGAAGATTTTACAAGGAGAATTTTCTAAAACTGGAGCATTGAATCTCACACAAAGAAGGGAACATCACAAACTATATTGGTTTCTTCTGCAAGTACGAAGTGCTTTTTTGATCTAAACTTCTGACATAAACATAGGGGAAATATTAAAATAGATAAATAAATAAATAAATAAACGACAATGCTTCATTGCACTCACACTCCTCCACAGGGAGTGGATGACAAAATAAATATGACAGCTCTTAGTCATCTTGCTTGCTGCTGTTCTGGAGGGTAATCTCATACTACTTTAGTGAGTACAATATAATGATGTACTTTAACTGGATCACATCATGGTATATGCACTTTTTGTCTCCGAGGTTAGCATTAGATGCTCAGAAAGAATGAAAATGCACTGGAAAAATTACAGAATTATACAAAATACTTTATTTGTCCTGAGACAGAGCCGGCTAATGCTCTGATACAGAACTAAAATCTCTTGCACAAGGTATTGTTTCCATGTCAATTACTTGCACTTTCTATCCAACTTCGTCTGTCAAGGTCCAAATTCTGATTTGCTGATTTCTTCTTCTTTTCTTTGTATCTTATAAATTTCCACCTCTCTATATGTTCAATGAACTCAAAGCCCTTGAAATGCGAAGCACTGCCTGTTTGCCAGGTGTTGGCATCAGTGTTTTGGGGACTCATAGAATCATAGAATTACTCAGGTGGGAAAAGACCTCTAAGATCATCAGGCCCAACCATTTGTCCAACATCACCATGCCTACTAAATCATATCCTGAAGTGCCACATCTACATGTTGTTTGAACACCTCCAGGGAGGGTGACTCAACCACTTCCCTGGGCAGCCTGTTCCAATGTCTGACCACTCTTTCAGTAAAGAAATTTTTCCTAATAGCTAATCTAAACGGCCCTTGATGCAACTTGAGGTCATTGCCTCTCATCCTATCATTAGTTACTCAGGAGAAGGGACAAACACCTGCCTCACTACAACCTCCTTGCAGGGAGTTGTAGAGAGTGACAAGGTCTCCCCTATGCCTCCTCTTCTCCAGACTTAACAGCCCCAGTTCCCTCAGCTGCTCATTGTAAGGCTTGTTCTCTAGACCTCTCACCAGCCTCGTTGCCCTTCTCTGGACACCCTCCAGCAACTCAATGGCGTTCTTGTAGTGAGGGGCCCAAAACTGAACACAGTACTCGAGGTGTGGTCTCACCAGTGCCGAGTACAGTGGCACGATCACCTCCCTACTCCTGCTGGCCACACTATTCCTGATACAAGCCAGGATGCTGTTGGCCTTCTTGGCCACCTGGGCACACCGCTGGCTCATGTTCAGCCAGCTGTTGACCACCTCCCCAACATTCTTTTCTGCCGTGCAGCTTTCCAGCCACTTCTCCCCAGTCCTGTAGTGTTGCATGGGGTTGTTGTGACCCACGTGTGGGACCTGGCCCTTGGCCTTGTTGAAACTTATACAGTTAGCCTTGGCCCATCCACCCAGCCTGTCCAGACTCTCTCTTGCTATTCCGTGGCTCTGTGATTCTGCTGATTGGACCAGTGAATACTTTTCTTTGAAGAGTAACATGCTCCCCTTTGGTCCCACATGCAGAGAGGGACAAACCCATCTCCCATGCTCTTGGCACGTGCACAGCTTTGCCTCCTCTCTCTGCTCCCTCCTTCTTTCATCCAGCCACCTGGCACAACCGGGAGGATGTGCTCCCCCCACAGCACACCAAGCAGGGATGGTTACTGTCCTTACCAGCTGACATGGGTGCTGATTTCCTGTAAGTTGCCACAGAATAAAGAGGCCTCTTTCTAAACAATCTTTCTGGCTTGCTTAAAAACACTCTCTGTCTTCTTTTCTTCCTGCATGCAGCTTGCAGAATCAATAAGGCCCTAGCCTCTTAGCCCTGAGCAGCAGAGAAGCTATTGCTACGAACTCAGCAGGAGCAAGAGCTAGAGCAAGTAAGTAGCCCAGAGCTAATCAAAAGTGCCCTCCCGTGGTTCAGGATGGTGCCAAGTGCTTGAAGCAGAACCAGAAGGCAATGTAGTATGACTCTTTTGTCAAGCAAGGAAGCATCTTCATTATCCCCACTTGATTCTCTGAATTTCACTAATTGCACTTACCTTTACCTTACACTTACCAACAGAGCTTTGACAAGTTTTTCTCTATAACACTACTTCTGAAAAAGTGTGTGTATCTTCTTATAGGTGCTGGATGACTATTAAAAGGAGTAAGTAGACCCTCTTTCACGTCAGCGTATAATGCTGTGACAGCGTGGTATGGAGACTCTGTATTCAATGAAATTGTTTGTAGTATTCAATGACATTTCAAGCAGCCTTCACAGTTTACAAAAGAAATCATGTTTGTTTCCACTTACAGCATTCTTACTGCAAAAAACCAACCCAAACCAAACCCAAACCAAACCAAACCAAAAACCCAGACAAAAAGGGACTGTTGTCTTTTACTACTACAGAAGGTGGGGAGGATGGCAGGTATTTTGTTGGCTGTTGATGAAAGAGATCTCTTACTGGCATTTATAGATTTAGGGCTCTTATTTAAAAAAGAGAATCATGTGAGGGACATACCAGGTTAGGGTGGTCACTGTAAGAATCTACTCTCGGCCAGGGAAAGTGCAGTTTTCCCTTTGTGGAAACTTCTGGCTGATGAAGAGAAACAGGGCAGTACTAAACCTACTACAGCTTGAATGCAGAAAGTGTTCAATCCAGTGGCAGATTGTGTCATTTGCTGGACTGTGTCATTTTGCTTGGGTACACTGTAGATTTCCAGCATGCTTTGCCTTAAATCGTGGGTGTGTGACTGAGGACCATGTGGAACTCTGCATCATCACTGTATTTAAAAAGTATGTTATTGCACATTAAAAATTCCTTAAGGGGACATTTTTTGGTTTAGTGAAAAGAAGTAATAAAGACAAGTAAAAATCTGCTGAATCCAGTAGCGCTGTGCGTTTGTCGAATGTGTGTTTAGTTTAGGTCATAGGAGAGCTCTGCCATCAGAGATGCAAAACAGCATTGGGATATCCTCTGCACGGAGGTACCAAACTCTGTTAGTGTCTTTCTCTGCATCTGGGACTTGTTTCTTTTTCATAAACACAGACTCTCTCAGACTTTCCTCTTCCCTGTGACATTTGTCTCTCTCCGTTTGAGACCAGTGGCCTTCTTGCCCTTTATAACATCAGCTGAAACATGATAAGTGGTGTAGAAAACCTTGCATGAATTCTCTAGCTCCTTTAAGAGGGCTAAGCCGCCATTTAAGTCCCACAGGCTTAAATGCTTTTTCAGCACTTGACCTCTTCATAAGGATAAATTTCTCCTACAGTGAGGATAGCATCCAGAAGTTGTTACTTTGTCAGTCAGCAGAAACTATAAAGCGATACACAGTAAATAGTACATAAACATCAAACAAAATAATAAAATTTGTAATTACCTGTAAAATACCAGATTTTCTCTGGTAACTGTTTAAAAGATCAGAATACTTAGAGAAGTATATGATTATAACAATTTTGCTAGAAACAGCAAAATCTGCTCAGTGAAAAGTCTGTGTGTACAGCCACTGGTCTAAATCAACTCCACTACCAAACTGGGAAGCACCAGGAAATATATTAAATGAATAGACAATTCAGAAATGTCCAACAGATAACTAAAACTGAAATTTTATTTTTTTCAATAATATTCATCAGACATTTTTCTGACAAGACTTTTCTGAAAGATGAAGTGCAAATGGGAACCCTGTAAGAATGTTTAGAAGAGTTGTACATGACATTTTTTAAGCGCCACTAAGTACACATTGAATACTTTGTAAGTATATAGGCATAGCAACATGCAAGTGTCATGTACCTAACATTACAATATGCATTTTGTCTGCTTGAAGTTATTAATGAGGAAATTAAATAAATGTGTCTCATCATCAGTGCAATATGTTTAATTCCTTACGATTTTGTTTATAGATTAGTGGTTGTATTTCTGAACCATTCAAATATATCCTTCCCAAGGCCCTAAACTGCCAGTGTAAAAGCAGAGTACACTGGAGTTCCTAGGAGAATACACTTCTACTGACTGTGAACAGATGAAGTCATTACAATTCTTTCACAAATTATGCCTTATTATTTATTCTAGGAAACTTTTGGCTGAACTGAAGGTTTTTTGTAGTCATTAAATATCTAGGCTAAAAGTAAAGGATGCACAATGAATGCTTTATAGTTCTGTCGGAAAAGAGCTAAGCAACTCAAACGTGCATTAAGGACTTGAGCCTTGTTCTTTTGAAATCAATAGGCGTATTGCACACAACTTTTACGGAAGCAGGACATATATGGATCTGGTAATCCAAGAGTTCACTTTCTTGGCTCACTGTTTAGGCAGAGGCAGATGATTGTAGGTCATATTTGCATATTCATATGGAAGCTATATAGAAGTATAAGCAAATCTGCTTTCACTGAAAAAGGACAACATGTGCAACTGCATATTTACTAACATTAATCAATATGCATAGAAATGAGAGAAAAAGGAAGTGATAAAGAATTCAGTCCAGCAATTAAAGATTCTCCTTCTCTTCATAATCAACATAAACAGTTGATGATAATCATTATCATCTTATTTACAAGTTGTTACTTTGAAACCCCTCCTTTTGAACCTATTATGAAAACCCTTCAACGATTTCATTGTAGAATAAGGCTAAGAAAATGAGTATGTCCAGAAGGAAATAGCATCAGTGAATTTCAGCACTATGCATAAGGAGACGGTAAGGCTGTCTGTAGTTTGTGCTGAAATGTGAGATTGGAGCTCACACATGAAACACTGCTGGCTTGACTCTGAACACGGGGAACACAGGGAAAGTGCTAAAGTGCTGACCCCAACAGGCTTGGCTTTGCACCTGAAGTCTTAAAAAAAAAAGAAATAATAATCCTTGAACTTCTCTTTCATAGTAACACAGACTGCTCCTTTTGTAGGAGACACTTTTTTTTCCTACCTCCTTTCCAATTGGACTGCTGCTTTTAGCCCAGCAGAGAATAAATGACTTCAGACACAGAACATGGAGGGCAGATCTATGGTAAACACTGAAGCCATGGAGAATTTATTTTTGCCATCTACTGAGACGCTCCGGAAGCCCCTAGTACTGTAGAGTCATCCTATCGGCTCCATGTCGTCTTCCATCTTGCTGTGAGTACATCAAACATTGATGAAGAAAATGGACATGGCTTGGCAACAAGATGATTCCCATATGCTGGAAGAATTCCCTTAAGGGCTGCTGGAAGCACACAAAGCTTGAAGCATCCCAAGAATGTGGAGTGATACAGAAGTGTGCTGTTAAACCATGTTTGTACCCTTATTTCCTCCTGAGTTATAACAAGTGCAGAGTGCAGGGTTAGATTCATTGATAGCGAGAAGGAACTGTGCTAGCTTCTGCTAATGCTAAGTAGACAACCCTCACTTGCTTTAGAGTTACTAGGTCCGCTCTGAAAAACCATGTAGGCAGTTCCACTCTCCATAAGAGTTTCTACTCTGTTCTGTTGACATCAAAGGCTGCTCTATCCATTAATTTTCTCTTACTGTTTGCAATAATCCTTCCCTGTCCACCATGCATTGAGTGTTTTTAATGTAAACATGCCCTGGCAATATCATGTTTAAGTAAGAGACATGTCAGAATATCTCAACAGTATTGGTATTGCATATTTAATTCGAAAGCTTGCATGTGCTTTTAAAAGTTTGTCTTCAGACCTGCATGCCTTACTGGAAAGAATTGTGTTGCAGTTGGATTGCACATGATTATCTAGTGCTGACTAAATTTTGATGTGTTATAGCAGTTTATTTTTAAGCTGTTTGGGTTGAATCCCCAGCCAGTGTAAATTGGCCCCCATTTAAGGCAACAGAGTGAAGCTGATTTATACCAGCTGAGGCTGCATCCTTATGCCCTGTTAAAAGTTCAAACTATCCCAAAATCAATAAAGAACAGGGCAACAACTATGAAACCAGGTAATATTTTTTTTCTACTTTTAACAGAAAAAAATACAGTGATCTCATTTCAAGACTACACCAAAGATTCAGTAGTATTTCAAAATGTATACAAGTATCTCATAGCTAGTATTTAGACTAGGAGGTAGATGTTATATTCTAGGAATACTGTAGCGTGGAACGATGCTAACGGCAGTTGCTAAATACATCTATTTGCCTGTTGCACAGGTCACAAAGGAGGGTTATAGCAATGGCACCCACAAGATGGCTTACAATACTCTTTTCTTCTTTTGCTATTCTATGTTATCCGTCTTTCAGTGCATTCCTTCTGGAAGGGTAGGATGGCAAAGTGGCGAGAAGTAAAAAGATCAGTAATACAAAACTTCATGTTTACAAAACGTTAGCTTTATCATTAAAGGCATCCTCTGTACTTGGATGGAAGCATTTTGTACTTACAATTTAAGATTACCTGGTGTTACTGAGCAAGTAGTGGAAATTCCAGGTGAGGTGATTCAGCAAAATAGGGGTCAGAAGAATGCAACTCGCTCTCTCTCTCTCTCTTTCTCTGTTGTTCATGCTAAAAATACCAGGGCATATGGCAGCATATTTCAGCATCTTAACATACTAGGCTCCTTTGAGGACAGAAAAAAAAGAGGAAACTTGTGCTGTTGAGCCAGAAATAGATTAGAGAACAGTGTTGCCAGACGTACAGAGTGCTGGCAGCAAAGCTATTAGCAGAGTCAGTGTCTTACTTTGCCTAAAGGTGTTTCAGTGATATTTAATGGGCCTCAAAAGAAACGGAAAGCAAAGCTAGTGAGAATGAGGAGTGGTATAAGCAGTTTTATAAATTAGTTTCCGTTGCGAGTAGAGGAATTACACATATTGCATTAGGATACCCGCTGCTTGTATATGTACCTTTCAGTTTTCCCTTGTGACTGTTATGGGTCATCCCCCTACTTGAAATAATCAAAATGCATATTGTAATTACACGGTTTTCCAATATCCATACACAGCAAGTACAAGATACTTACATGTAAGTACACTGTATTTACCTATATTTTTGCATAGTTTTTAGTGTGTACTTTGTGCCACTTAATAAAAAGCATTACTCATTATTTTTGTAGTTTATTTTTCTCTATTAGACAGCTTATTCAATTAAAGTTGAAGTAGCTGGATTTTTGGTATGTTCATCACAGGTTACCAGTTCCTAGGAGTGTAGAGATTAGACACTTAAAGGATTCTGGATAAGCGGTGGGGGAAGCTGCAGTGTGAACATGAAGTTTTAAATCGCCTCCTTAATTAAGAAATGGAATAGCAGATTTATGGTGCTAATTTATTAAACTTACCTTTAATTTGAATGGAATTGTAAAGGTAAGAACTCCATTTTCCTTTTGGTAACACTTTACAATAAGTGGCACTAAATTACACTATAACCGCTATGTTACAGGGAATTACATGTAACTACACTGTAACTGTTGAAATAGCTACTGTACATGTGTGTACATGGTAACTTCAGTGCTGTTACAATCATGAATTACATAATTACAGATGATTCTGTCCTTTCTTTTCACTGAAATAGTTATATATATATATAATACTGCAATGAAAATACACAAGATGCTAACTCTCATGTCTTATTTAGAAAAGTTGCTTTTCTTCATGTATTCCTTTATAGCGGGAATCTCAGTGCAAGCCGAACCATCCCTACGTAACATGGAAACTTTTTCAAGTGTTCTAGTTTAAATTCTGAGCCTCAAGTTAAACATCAGGTTCCTTACACTGTTTCTTGGTTTGTCAGATGACACTAAAAGAGTGGGAGGATGCACCTGTTGTTTTCTGATGCGCTGCTTTCTTGTTCAAATCATGAAAATGTTCTTGAAGCTTTATAAAACCAGAATTTAAAAACCCCTACATCAATAAATTTAAAAATAATCAGCAATTGATACTGTAAACAGTACACTGGCAGAAACTAGCTACCTGGTCTTGAGAAAACTACTCTGCAAGTGCATGTGCGAGAGGGTGTCATGCACTTTTTAGCGAGAGCGGTTCCCATTCAGAGCCTCCACTTTATGCATCGTCTGGATACCTCACGCCATAATCAAAGGGGTATTTCAGAATGGTATCTTGGACAAAAGGAAGGGATGACTGGCTTTTAGCCTACTGCAGGTCATCAGCATTGAGCCATGGTTCTGCTTACAAAAATGAGGGATGCCTCTTTACACCTAGCGTAGTAATTTAAACCTGTGAAGACCCCATAGGCCTGCAAAGGGCTACCCTAGGTAGAATGCTCAGTGTGGGAGTTTTCACACCTGCTTTGCACAGATGCAAGGGACATCACCAGGTGTGAGATAATGGAAGATCAACTGTGTTACAAATGAGCACAGGTGAGAAGTTTGAATTGAAAACCAATGAAATAACCTATATTAACAGTACAATTCACATCTCTTTTTGCAGAGTTTAAATGCTCTTTCTATGCCACTGGACAAAATGGTTTGAAATGGCTAGCCCAAGGGCAATCTTGCTTTTGAAGGTCCTACCTGACCTTGGTTGGGTAATGGTTCAAATAACAACCCTACTCTTCAAGCAAGTTGGAGTTTGGAAAAATGAAAAACAATGTAAACACCCCGCTGGTGGGGAATTCCACTTGAGCAAATAAGGCCCTCATCCAGGGAAGCACTTATTTTTAAGCATGTGAATAGTGCCTTAAAGTCCAATGGAACTCCTCCGATGCCTGAAGCTGAGCATGTGCTTAAATGCTTAGTTGAACTGGGCCCCAGGTCCTGAAACAAACGCTTGTCGTATGCAATACTGTATTGTAGCTAATGCAACTTACTGTTGTGACAAGAACCCACATTTTTGGTATTAAACGGAAAGACTTCCTTTTCCAGCCTTTTACATGTGCATGTTTTGAAAGACATGAATATCTTGTAAACCTATACTAGTTTTCAATGTGTCTAGTAGCACCTACCTGGTTCTCTCAAACTACCATATTATATTAACATATTATTGCATTTTTCCACAGATGGGTATGGAGTGAACTGTAAAACCAAGCATGCAATCACATCAATGCAGACTTATTTCTTTAAAATGTCATACTGTATATGATTTATTATGTTAACACTCAACCACATCATATTATTTATGTCTGTATATTTTCAAAAAAGTGCTGCTTTGATTGACGTCACCCTTTTCTCTTAGAAATTAGCAAGATAAATGTTTCAACAAAAACAATTAAAATACTCTAATATTGTCCTCAAAAGGTTTATACTCTTCTGATAAACAATCTGGCACAGCACCTTTATCTTCCATTTTACCATACTACATGATGTCATATTCCAAACTCTCCCTTTCCCACACAAAAATAAAATCCGAGGAGAAAGTCCTTCACAGCAGACCATCATGCTTTTAGGCTTCACAAGTACACCAACCAGAGAGAAATACTCTTTTGTCAAAGGTGCAAAACTTAGGAGCAAGACAAGCTCCGGCTAGACTAACTTGCGTTCTCCAGTGTACAATCATTTCCAAGAGCTGTTATGGCAACCTTTTTTATTTCATTGGAAGAGGAAATAAGCCGATGGGCTTACAGTGTTTTGTTGTCATATTTAAGAGCATGTAATTTTTTCAGCTGTCAATTACACAAAAAAATTCAGAAATAATCCAAACAGAGACCTTTACTGTGGAGCTAAAAGCATGGCAGGAATTCTCTATCATTCACGGTGACATAAGTTTATACCTCACAAAATGCATAGACAGGAATTTAATATAAAGTATTAGTCCATTTACTGTATACACAAAACATATATATTTTGTTTTAACACTTCTATTTTTTTTTCTTTTCTTTTTTTTTTTTTTTGGCAAACCAACATAGAGAAGCAGCTCTGGAACTGCCAAATTAAAATTTGAGAATTTCAGCAACTCAATAGTATTTTTTAAGGATAGTAATCAAATGTGGTTGTAATTTAAAACCTGAGGCTGTGCACTGGTTGTTAGCTTAAAACTACCTTTCCATATAACATTGTGCTTCCATTGTATAACAAAGAAAAAATTAACAAGAACTAGAAAAGTTTGCTGCTGAACAGTGCTAGGACATACAGACAAAAAAATACTGATACATGTTATCTACTCAGAATATTGATTTGAGTCATATCTAAAGGGATATAATGAACATTAGAAAATGCTTACTTGTGACTGACATAGCTACTGCCAAAAAAGTTAAATATGTATCAAATAATGTTTAATTGAATTTATTATATGCACTATATACAGATACTAAAATGCCTTGCAGTTGTACCCCATGAACACTTCAAATTTGAGTAGGCAGGTGAGTTCACGTGAAGCAAATAAATTATAAAAACAGAAATTACTCAGAAAGTTCTCTAATCTTTGCGACCCCAAAAAGCAGTAAAAGGGCAGAACAAATTTGGTTGAAACAAAGCACTATTATCTAACTTTGCAAAATATGTATAGATATTCAGCATCTTTTTACCACTGAAACATGGCACTGTTGTCAAGGTACCATTTAAAACGTAACAAAACAGAGCAAAACAAAACATTAAATTCAGTGGACTAATAGGTTTTTTTCCCACCAAATCCAAGCATACAAGAAACTACACTAAAAACATTTCAGCTTGTGTTTCCTAGGGCATATGTTTCAAAAACAACTTGCTTTTAGAATTATAGACATATATAAAACATTCTTTGTAAACCCCTAATCTTAGACTTAACATTTTATGTAAGTAAATTAGGTCCTTACCTAACAGTATTTGTTATGAATATTGTTCTATGACACACTAGTAGGGATGTGATAAAAGAAAAGAGGAAAAGAAGAAAGCTGCATAACACTTAAAAACGTAGAAAACTTGGATTAAGATGATGATTAACATTGTTAAGGCTGTATATTCAAGCACTGTATGTTAAGAGAGCAGTGGATATGAATTTTAGGCAATAAGAAATGTCCTGCTTTACGCATGATACTGTAATTATAGAATGATGATGTCAACAGCTGATTGTTGGCATAAACTGGCTACTTCTAGCAGGTGAGTTAATAAAGCTAGCAGAAGATGGCAGAAATGAATTCTGAGAAATGATAGCCAGTTTTCTCCAGCAGTCAGCCTGATAAGTAAAACTCCAAGATTCTAGCTCTGCATCTAAATGAAATACTCTTTTTTCTCCTCTGCATTGACTTGGCTGCCTTCTGCATTGATAATGGCTGTGTCGGCATCAGGTGCATCTTCAGCTCCTTTTGCTTCATTTGTTAAATATGTTCCTATAGGAGTCAGTGCAACAGAAAAGGAAAAAAAGGAAAGATTAGAGTTGTTTTAGCTTTAGTCTGCATTATAGGAGCTACATTTCTAACAATGCTCCAGTTGCTTCATGAATGGACAAATATTTTTATACAATTTTTGTATACATCATACAGGTATGCTCAACTTTCTAATTTGTGTAAGAAATATATACAGTATTAATACTGAAAATGCACATACACAAATTCAAGTATATCTGCAACAAATTAAGGAAATATTTTAATAAAAATCCACTTTATCTAACTGCAGTAATATGCAATATATTTTGCAATTATAGAATAAGTGATAAAATCTTGGTTATTTCATGGAACAGCTATACATAAAAAACAAACCAGCACTGAAGGCTTAGATATTAATAAATGTTTATTTTAAAAAAATGGACGCTGATTATTTCTATTTTTACTTGATTGTATCTATACTTTAATTTTACAGAATTGTATCATAGTAATTTCCAAGAATTACAAAATTTAGGTAGTTTTATTAACTGAACCCACTCTCATTACAGTATCACCAATATTTTTATGCTCAGAATATGAATAAAAAGAATTGTGTACAATAGTCACCTTTCCCTTTGTGAAAAGCATTATTTATGTTGGCGTAAGATTTACAACTTCATTCAGGAAAGTAAAACCAAAGGAGATGCACTTCCATTGGCTTGTTAAAAACATCTTGATTTTTCCCCCGCACAGTCAAATCAAATTAAAAAGTTTCCATCACCTTGTGTCTGCAAGCCGTATGATTATGATGAGATTTAATGAGTTGATACCAACACTAATCCTCTTTTCACTTTTCTTTTTTTCTGGGAGGGGGAGGTGGGTAGGGAATCAACTGAGTTTTCACTGTAGGTCTACAAGCCATTTGGAGGTTAAATCTCAAGAAATTATTTTGGAATTAACTAAGTCAAAATAAGATCATAGAGAAGCTTAGTCAGAAGTCAATGTCACTCCATCCCTGTTGTCTCTGTTGGGGGGGGGGGGG
>Ga0065711_1035827_pt1 | contig 21787 bp, 6 predicted proteins | sample Hoacrofraction12_FD_59098 | JGI IMG/M metagenome (GOLD analysis project Ga0065711, IMG submission 59098) | Hoatzin crop microbial communities from Cojedes, Venezuela - Epithelial fraction 12 v2 (version 2) | ecosystem: Host-associated > Birds > Digestive system > Esophagus > Crop | place... | reverse complement strand
TAGCAGGCCCTGTTCCAATAGGACAAGGGGTAATGGTTTTAATATAAAAAAGGGTAGATTTAGACTGGGTATAAAGAAGACATTTTTTACAAGAAGGGTGGTGAAACACTGGAACAGGTGGTCCAGAGAGGTGGTAGATTCCCTGTCCCTGGAAACGTTCAAGGTCAAGTTGGACAGGAGTCTGAGCAACCTGATCTAGCTGAAGATGTCCGTGCTCATTGCAGGGTGTTTTGACTAGAAGACCTTCAACAGTCCCTTCTGACCCAAACTACTCTATGATTCTATGTTCTTTTAACTACAGGGTGTGCAAAGTAGAGGGCCTATTCTTGGGATTAAGCATCTTTAAGAATGCCAGTAAAGACAAAAATTGGCATAATCCAGGAGAAATTCTATTTTATCTTTCCATGGTCCTTATTCAGCCTCTGCTGCTATGACAATTGGATGTCAGATAGCGCATTATTAATGTATGGGAGTTTAAGGTACCCAGTGACATAATGACATGTCGGTGTCAGATTAACAAGTGGGGGATTAAGTCACAGAGGAGGTAAAGGTTCTGTAATGGAGAAAGTCATAGAAGGGAAGAAGTGAAAGACTTGGTCTTCAAAGTTCTGTATTGGCACACCTGTCACTAGGCCATTTTCTCTTCCAAATTCATACTCGGACTGCAGTCATATTTAGGAAAACAAAAAATGAAAAAATAAATTCCCTTACTCTTCTTGATTATGTTTTCAAAAGAAAGCATTTGCTAGAAATCTTCAACATCAGAATTTTGGATAGGAGGCTGATATCTGATTCCTGAAGTGTATTTCAATTTTGGCTCAACTTTCTTATACTCTGTGCAAGCATGTACTCTCTTTCCATGAGGCTAACTGCCTTTGTGACCAAAGCTTCTGTAATGTGTTCTTGCAGGCCCCAGTTCTGAGACTCATCAACTGATATGCCAGCTCCCCAGATCCTACATCTGTAGCATCACCGAACTGGTACCATACCAGACAGGCTACAGCAATCAATTAAAAGATACTGATGTAATGTATAAAATGATCTAAATGGATCATAACAACAAGTCTTCCAAAATCACAGAATCACAGAATCACAGAATGTTAGGGTTTGGAAGGGACCTCTGTGGGTCATCTAGTCCAACCCCCCTGCCAAAGCAGGGGCACCTAGAGCAGGCTGCATAGGACCTTGTCCAACAAAAAAAATCCAACAAAATGAAGCCTAATGAGTTGTAGGAGAGAAACAGAAATAGCAGACATAGAAGAATAAGACCAAATGTTACCTGGAGGCAGCAAATTAGATAAGAATTTAGTCAAAATAATAATAATAATGATCATAATAAAATAATATTGAAATTATCAAGCTGGTTGATGATTCTTACCATTTTTGAGTTATTTCAGCATTGCTTCTTCAGAAGTATGGAACATACAATGGTTAACAGTTTCTGCCTCAAACTGAAAAAATAAACCTAAACCCCAAACCAAACCTACATACCAGTTCTAACTTTCTATACACTTTAGAGATATGGAAAAACAGGTAAAATATTCCACATAAACGCCAGTCACTACAAATACATTCTCACCTCAGTTACAGTAAACAAGTAGTTTTTGATGGCTTTTTCATCCAGGGTTGTAGTAATGAAAACTGCATTATTGAGATGGAGGGTTTTTTCATCCCATTGAGTATCCAAAGTAGAAGTCAAGTGCTACTAAGTTTTGTATTATATGTGAAACTGTAACAGCCTGACTTTTAAAATCAATCCCTGAAGCCTTGAGGGGAATAACTTTTCAAGAACTAAAGCTCTGTAAGTTGTTGGCAAGGGCAACATTAAACCAATATGTCATCAATTTTGGCTCTCACCATTGTGAGTCAAACAAACACATGGCCTGCAATCATTTTAAAAGCTGCTGCTTTTAAAAATCTGTCCAACTGTGCAACTATCTGCAGTTGGTTCCTACTCACTGCATCAAATTAACAAAAGATTTTTATGAAAAATAGAACAACCACCAAGCCTGTGGCTGATCACAGCTAACAAGCACATTGCTATAAAAACGTTCCTAAGCATGGAGGAGAACAGTTAGCATAGGACCATCTGGACTGCTATAGTCAGTGGCCAGTTCAATGTTAAAGTACTATCCAGTAGTCTCCTGACTTCATCCTTATGCACTTAAATTTTCTTGTGAACCTAACCCAAAGCCTACTAGCTTAAAAAAAGTTAAAAAAAGTAATCCAGATATGTAGTGGAGTTACTGAGGCGCATCTGTAAACATGGGTGCAGAGACACTCAAGATCAGTTGCTTTTGGAATGAGTTAAGCAGGCATGATCCAGGTCTGGTATAGAAGCTGTGCAGTCATTTTCATATAGGACAGTCAATGAGCTGACAAGAACTGCATCTTAGACTTCCCCCAAGTAACCTCATTTATGAATTAATTAAGCTCCACACTAAACACAATTAGTTTGTTCCTAACATTCCTGTTAGAAGACTGTTGTGGTACATCACTCTTACCTGGTTTGGAGAATTAATTTCTGTCTGTGAGGGCTCAACAACACCTTCTATAATGCTATACTGAGCTCAAAATGACATTTGTAAAAGGAAGTAATTCTTCAAAAATTCTAAAATATTGAGCCACCAGTCCATTAATCGCCAGGTACATGCTTCTCCAGTTTGGAGTCTAGTCCTACAGCTTGTCCTCTTTGTTTCAGATACAAATGCCAATTATTCTTTTATCATTAATGTTTCAAAGACATTCCTAGCTTAATTTAATCCCTAATCTTCTCAGCTCAATTGATTCATCTGAGTTAACAAAAAAAACCTTTCCTTAATTTCCTGAAGTCTGGCCTTTTGAGGGAAAAAAAAAAATGCTTACTTGTTTGAATTGGGAAGTCTTAAATTACACTGATTCCTTGGTTACTCATCTGGATTATTTTAAGTTGTTTTGTGTAATTTACATATGTATCTTATGTTATCACAAAAATGATTTTACATGCTTGTGTCATTTGTTTTAGTCTTGATGGCATTGGTCCCACCTGCTAGCAAAATAATCTAGGAGCAAACTTTCAAAATTTTTTTGAGATTTGTCTGCACTTGAATTTGGGCAAAACTTTTCTGCACTTTCAGATTTTATCCTGTGGTCATAGACGTTTATAACAAATAATCAACTTTCCTTGTCAAGAACTGTGATAAAATGAATAATGTTATTGCTCCTTTTTCTTCTCTTCTGTATTTCTAACTTTTCTATAGATAATAAATTTCAGAAAGAAAAAATAGAAATAGAGCTTCTGGAATGAATTCTGGGTAAAAATTTATTTGTGGGGATGAAAGCAGAACTCTCCAAGATACTCATTCTACCGCATATAAAGAGAATGAAAAACACCACTAAGAAGTTCTGAAATTACTGATTGTGACAAAAGATAAACCTATATATCTTATTTCACATGCTTCCAAAGGAAAATAATTTTAAATTAGAAACCATAAAGAGTTCTGTGTCTTAGCCCGACGTTAGAGTTTTCTGCATTTCCTACCGAAAAGTGGAATCCTGGGGGACTGCTCACTAAGGACACTGACAATAACATGTCAAAAGCCTGAGCTATGGAGACATGCTACTGTCATATTGTTGGTTTTGGCCTTCTTAAGGTGTATTCAATCTGTATGATAGAATTCAGAGAAAAGTATATGGATATTTTCAGACACTTCCTCTGTTAGAGACCTTTCTTACATTAATATGTGCTTATAAGATTAGTCTCTAAAAAGCAAAAGAGTGAGTCTTATCTACTGGGGAAAGAACACACCATCAGCCTTGTTAACCCTTTTATAAAATATAGACCAAACCTCATTTATGATACAACATGATTCTTAATTTTAAGAGTAAGTTAGGGGATACCTGTCCTGTTTAGAAATGAAAAGTAACTAAGTATGGTAGTAATCCATCACTTTAGTAATTTACATTTAACAAATTCCGTTTGCTTTAAATAAATGCATGTGAAACAAGATAGACTGATACCATTAGAACTCTCTACTTCATTCCTTGTCTAAGCACGATATGATGTTATAGTTTATAGCTGTGACTCCCTAACAGTGCAATGCCAATAAACTTTAAGCCTTTCCTGTGGTGAAAGATTGATTTAGTCTCCAAATGCAATCATTTCTGGCATTGTCCTTGCAGGCATTGCCAATGGTATCAGAATAAATGTTAGTTTTACTCTGTAGCTTTTCTGCTCTCCTGAGACCTTCAGTGTCTCAAACACTTCTCAATTATGCTTGAAGTAAAATTAAATCCTTTCAAAGCAGGAAAGCTATTTAGATAAATCCACAGAGTTACTCTGTGCTGTTTCCTCATTTAGCTCACTTGCTGACCAGTTTCCAAAGTTGTGAGCTTTTCATCCTGTAAGACTGCTAGAAAAAACTGCATCTCGCTTTGTGCAAAAAAGCTGAAAATACAGCTCACTCTGTGATTAACCTCCTGTCTCCCATGTTTGAGAAGAATGCTTTAAAGGTAGAAAAATCTAAAGATTTACTCAGATGGAATAGGGCAAACAGCGTAGAGAAATCCAGAGGTGGGGAAAAGGTCAGGAGGTAAAGACAGGTATTCTGTTAAGATCAGGCAAATTACGCACAGCTAGTATGTGAGAAATACTGCTACCTTGTCTGTTTGTAAATAAGCTCATAAATATGTCCTCGAAGAAACTTTAGGATATTATTTATTATTTTTTGTTTCTTAACCCTCCAATTCTGAATCTGCGTGAGCAATTATCTTTCTGTCAGCCACAATGTTTTTGAGCCTTATAAAAAAACCTTTTTACATTCTACGTAGAAAGAAGACAGCAGAATACTCCATACCCCAACTCATGGTCAATCACAGTTATTCTCAGATCTAATGAACATTTAATTATTAATATCAGCAAAAATATCTGAGCAGGAGACATTAATAAAAGCTCATTCTAGATTTACTGCAACCATAGGAGAGTACAGGCGATGCAGGAAGATGAAGAGGGTTAGAGATGTGGGTTCAAGATGTTCCTCTGTATATCTCCAGGCAGCATCCTGATCAGTAGATTACTGACTATCCTAAGCTGTCTCCCTCACCCTAGAATCTAACTCTTTTAAGTGAAAGTATAAATAGGACTACCATGTTTCTAGGTTATTGTTCAATATTGATGGACTGACATTTTTCATTGAAGAGTGAATTTGTGTGAGTTTATTTCTTCTGGGAAGTGACTTATAAGTTATTCACCTCCATTGATATTTGTATCATTCCATATTTGTAATTGACTTTTGAAAAATATATGACTGGTAATAATTCTGCACCTTGATATATTCACTTTCAACTCCATAAGGAATGTTCAAACATTTCTAGATTATACAATAATAGAAAGGGGTTTTTATTTTATTTATATCTTAGATAAAGGAAGATTCAGTTTATCGTCATAGGAATTGTCACAGTTTAAAGCATGGTGTCAATAAACTGAGTGATAGACACTCTCTATTAACCCCCAAACTCCCACCAGAGGAAGGGAAAAGGAGGAAAAGGTTTACTTTGTGGTAGATCATAATCTATGTACCTTAATTTTCTCCTATGAAAAAAGAATACTGGTCTGTTTCATAGGCTATTATGAGACAAAAATTCTGACCATTAGGCACTACAGTAATGAGAAGTTCATAGACAGTCTTACTTAGGTGTGTGTTGCTATTTCTTGAAAGCAAATTTTAAAATCCAGTTTTAATCACCAAAATGAACAAAACTGCAAAACTGAATACTTTTTTAATAAATATGTTCTCAGATTTTATTAGAATATTTGCCTAGCTTCTGCAGTGAGCATTAATCTATGCAGTATATTTTTCTGCATAAATACATCTGGGTCTAAAATCTCAATTAAGTCCTGGCAAACATCTTTAAACTAGCAACTGCAAGACATCCATTTGGATTCTAAATGTCTTTTAATATTAGCTTGAAAATATCCATCCCATCTTATGCATTCATATATATATATATATAAATGATAAACATGGAATTAATGTAAAATATGAAATGATACACAAGAAAATAATAAAAATTAACAATATGCAACTTAATTACACAGGCTAGGCTCTCCATTTTCCTTGACAAATTACTGTAGTACATCTAATTAAGGATTACAAAGCAGTAGCTGAAGTTAACAGTTCTGGATGTTTCTTCTCCAGTGAGTCTAAGGTAAGTAATCACATCGATAGGCATACACACAAGTACGAAAACAGAAAAAACACAGTGTTCACAGTCTTATTTTTCTGGCAGTACATAGAAGGAATTAAAAATAAGAATGCAATGTGAAAACAAACTACACTTTCACATTCAAGCGCACTTTGAGTTATGCAAAGCAGAAGTGTTAAGCTGATCTGGATGAAAAATAGAACAGCAACAACAACAAAACTGACTCCTAATAGTCAAAAAAAGTAGTCATCATAAGTGTCAGCATTGAACAATATTGTCCTCTACAGCTGGTTAACTACATCAGAACAATAACCACTGATCAGTCAAGTCAACATTATGTCATGATATTCTATAAATCTTTAAACTATCTGAATAAGGTGGGTCACTTTGAAGTGTCTCGACATTTTAAATACTGCTCCAGGTTAACAGATAATGTTCAAACTGTAAATGCTTTATATATATTCAGATGAAAGGTAATTAATACATGCAAAAATATGATTTCCAGTCTGCAAATTTGTCATTGTTTATAAATGTCACTTGCAGATTCTCCAAAATATTTCAACAGAATTAAATTAAAATAATGCTCTGTTCCAACCTCCATCCTTTCCCACAGGCTAAGCTCCCTGATCCATTTTACTCTCTGTTGGGGAATGGGGAGCAAATCAGGACTTCCCAAACATGACAAATTAGGTAAATGGCCATACCTCACTGCTCCCACAGGCTAAGCTCCCTGATCCATTTTACTCTCTGTTGGGGAATGGGGAGCAAATCAGGACTTCCCAAACATGGCAAATTAGGTAAATGGCCATACCTCACTACTCCAACTCACAGTTCTCCTTCTCAGATACGGAATTCACAGAGGGAAAAATAGACTGTTCTTATCTTGTATCTAACTAAGCCTGTTACACCTAGGAGCAACCAGGAGCATCAAGAACAACACAATTCTTTCTGCACAGGCTGATTAGCAATTTTCCCTGCATCCCTCTGCTTAAAGATTTCAGTTCAACCAAGGATTATAAAGAGCAAGATCAGCATAAGTCTCCACCAGATCCCCAGGTTCTCCCTGCTGCTGTAAAGCCATCAGGATTGATGGAGTTTTGAAGGGAAGCTAGGGCTGGGTGCTGTAGAGTTGCCTTCCTGCTTTTCAGCCCTCTCCATCATGCTCCATCTGCTCCCCACAGCCCACCAAGGAAGGCACCTCCTTCAGACTGGAAACCAAGGAGGAAGAAAGAGACACTACAGAGTGCTGGGGGAAGTACACTGCATGGCATTGCACCATCCAGTGGTCTGTAAAGCCTACAATAATACAGGAGTTTCCTCTCTGGAAGTAACAGTTTGGTCATTCCAGCTGGTCACTCCAGATACTTAATGGCAAAAAACCTTCTAACATTATCTTGGGGCCACTTATGCACAGCATCATAGAGCAATAACATCCATAACAATGACCTTTGTTGCTGCTAAGTTTTCTCTATGTGCATGATGTGAGAATGAAAGAGGTCATCTGTCTTCCACAGCACCAGACAGGGAAAGCCTGTCTCACTGTTTTTCACAACCTGAGTAGTTTTTCTTACAGATTGTTTCTAGGGCAAAGAGTATTGTTCTCAGACCCTCTAAGAGGTTCTGAGGTTGAAGGAAGAAGAAACTTTTTGGATCCCTTGCCCCTTTCTCTGGTTTCAAATATCATATGAAAAAGAGATTACTTCATTTGCCCATACCTTTTAATTTTAAATTTCTTCTGCTATGCTTACTTCTAGAATCGCATTGCATAGATGAATGGTAATAGCTGTACAGTCTCAATCCATGGGAAAGTTATTCACAGTTTTCCTTTCTCACTTTTTACTTATTTCAGAGAGAACACACACACACATAAAGCAATATTATCTCGTTTGCAGTACAGATGTCTAATCATGAAGCCATTCCTATGTGAAACTCCCATTTTAATCAGTCAGTCATGCCTGCAAGTGGACAGCTAGGTCAGGAGCAGATTTACTTTCGTATAGTTTTTATGTATTGGCAAAATATGTTTATTTTCTAACACATTACAAAGAGTGATGGGTAAACCACAAAGCATCTCAACACTTGGACAGACACCAAAAACTGTGGATGCTCTTTTGAACTGTATTCCAACTGTCTAAAGCCACTTGATTCTCCACAGCTGGGCTAGAGGTCTTACAAGATAAGATATTTCAGCACTTCTACTTCCCATCCTAGTCAAATGGAGATAGTTTAAATTTGAAAGGGGAGGGAGAGATGAAAACAAGACCATGGCAAGCATTAAATATAAACTAGATTTTCAAGTATTTACCTGTTAATCTGAGATTCCAGTTAAGTTCTGTTCTTAATGTTGGTATCCAAATGACCCTGGTCCAAGACCACTTTATTTGTTTTCTCACTTACAGCAGCTATAGAATACTAATTTCTAACCCAGGTGATGGATTTAGATCCTAGCCAAATACTTTAGTCTGGTACAGACAGCAGAACGTCTGAGTCAGTGATCCTGGAACTAAAGGACGGACTCCTAATGATGCCATATCCATGACAGAAATGAGACCCAGTCTTGATTTCATCTTAGTTTCCCTGAAACTAGAAGAGCAGAATGCTGAAACTTTAATCACCTTTCTTATTAAGGATTATATTATTCTAGCTATTGGAAAATAATATGGCTTCTGAGGAAATAGCTATTGAGTTTTTGATGGAACACACTGTATCAGAACCTTTGCATATCTCATTTTTACATTCCTATGTTAATCAACCTGAAGTTTAAATAAGCCAAACTTAGTCACATCTAAATTCTGATAGTTTAATATCCATTTTTCTTCATGACAGAACTATGCATCAGATGCCCTGTGAAAGTGAACACTGCACTAGATTAGCACTTTCTTTCTAAGTGATGTTGTACTGTCTTTCTTGGCCAAATGTTATGAGAAACTTAATCTGAGTTTTATCTTAGCAGGTAGTGACGATTTTCTTCTAAACACTTATTTAAGCAATCTAGCTGGCTGCTCTAAAACTTCATTACAAATATAGAAAAAGTTCATAGTTAGAACAGCTGCTTTTTGCTCCATTGCCATTAGAGTATTTCAGTAACAGAAGAAACTGAAATCCCACAATACATATCGGCCCATTAGTTCTTTTAATACCTAAGCTCTTCTTATATTAAATATTTCAGTGAAACTGCCACTAGCACTAACAGATTAAAAAAGTATGTTTGTGTATTTAATTTATATGTTTAATTTAAAAATAATTTTCTTGGAAAAACTATCCCGGTTGTCAGGGAACAAAAGGAGTGGGCTGATCCAGGATGGAGATAAGCCGGGAGCCATGATGATCCCAGCACTCCAGGCTGGGCAGTGATGCTTCCACAGGCTGCAGTCCCACTGTACCTGATCAGGAGCTGTGGTAGCAACAGCTCCCAGTGACCAACCTAGACAAGGCAAGGCCAGATGTGTCAAGTCCACAGTCCAGCCAAGCAGACCAGTCAAAAATGGCAGGAGACTGGGCTAGAGGCAGGAGTAGAGATAAGGCTACGCATAAGTAGAGTCTAAGCCCCATCCAACAAGTTCAGCCAGAATAGCAGAACTGTGGGTAACAGGACTAGGCACATATGTACTTACAGCATCACTTAGGCAATGGGGGGTGTCAGACCTCAGCTTGAATGGAGCCTCCAGATCCACAGGCAGGTCCCAGGTGAGGCAGGTGAGCACAAGGTATGGCCTTTTGGTGCCCTCCGGGACCTAATAGTTTAGTCATTCCAATACACTGAAATAGGAAATAGATCCAATGTCTTTGAATCCCTGTGAAAAGTATTTTAACTGTTATTTTTTGAATTGTGTATTTCTTTGAGGTTGGGGAAGGGGTAACATCTGGGGCACTGTACTAGGCAGAAAGGGAAGCTAAGCACTTCTGAAAAGGCTTTCTGTGTGGCTGACTCTGCCTAACCCTAAATAGCGCAAATATCATACCCCACTTTTTGTATCCTGCTTCCTCCTGCTGACCCTCCAGTCATTTGCCTCTACGGAAATCTACTGCATAGGTCATGGCAGCTTCAAGGATATTGTAATAGTCACTGACTGAACCTGAAAATGGCTCCTTGTAGCCCAGGGGGTGGGGGGGAATTTTCATACCTAAGGGCAGATAAAGCTGTCTCGGACATATTCGAAGGAAACAAGGAAAGATATGGAATAGAAATGGAGAATAATGAAGTGAAACAAAAAAAAAACTTTGAATGAGAACAATTAAATATATTCACATAGTAAATTGATACAACGAATCAGAACAACAAAGTACAATCAGTACAACAAAGCAAAGTAAGTCCGAGTCCAAAACCTGCCTAAAAAGATCATTCTGTCAGAATGAAGAATTATTTCCTTGTAAAACTTCATTAATTATCTTGGGATTAATTAATTCTGTGAGATTTTAATAAAGTATGAACTTCAGCTAAAATTTTTCCCACATATGTTTCTGTGTGCATTGTATCTGAACTCCCCAGTGTCAGGTCATGCTACAGGTTTTCCTCCTCTGGGGTCTTAATAAGGTTTCTTTCCTGTATTTGGTTATCCAGTTTCCAAAAACTCACAAGATTTTCTTTATGTTTTAGGTTCCCACCACTCCGTCAGGTGTGAACTCAATCTGACAAATGGGCTCACACTTTGCTGGATGCACACATGAACAATAGCATGACTGCATAAGCATTGTTTCGATAGGCAAACAGAGTTAAAACGGTCTGGTAACAATAGCTGGCAAGTTCACTTATCTAATATCATCAAAAAACCAATGTTTTATGTTCTTTTTTAGAGCCACATCTTCATAAGACTGTTAATCAAAGTGAAGAAAGGAAATGTTTTCCAGAAATTTGATAGGTGGCAGCTCAGATAAACTGGCTTTTATTCAACAGATGTATCTCAATAAACTCCTACATCTTCAGCTGATAACAGATGAAACAATTTTATGGATTTTATACATTCATGTGTATAAAACATGTCTATATGTTCATAATCAGAAACCTGGATATATAGAAACTGATCCTTAAGTTTAGAAACAGGAATACACCATTAGAATGTAGCAAAATGTTATGTTCTGTGCTGTATGTATTAAACACACTTTGGACATAAACTATTATTCATTATTCCCTTCCATTTTTGTGGCCGAGTCACTTCCCTCAGGTTCTTCTATGAGCTCAGTTACATAGCATTTCAGCTCCAGGAAGAACAAAACTGACCAATTAATTTCTTATGATGCAAAGAAGACCCAAAATACTGAAGTATATGGTGCAGTCAACATAAATCACTGTGTCATTTAAAATAAAGAAAATCATGCAGACTGAAAGAATCTTAAAAAAAAAAAGTTATGTGACAAAGCAAAAATTGTGGAAATTACAAGATTTATTTCAGCAAACACTGTAATCTTTTGTTATCACGTTAAATCTTTTCATCCAGTTGGAAATGTGATCAGTTTGTAATCAAAGCTTTTTAGGGTAAAAACAAAATGTTTTGCTGATTCACTCATACATCCAGTCAGTGTTAGGTAGATTCTAAATGCTGCAAATATTTTGTGAAGAGCTGATATACAGGAGCTACAGTTATGGGTCTAACTAACCTCAACTACATAAGAAATGCATAAACAACTCACATTAAAGGAAAAATAGCTAAACGACCTCTTTTTATGGGAATTAAAAAAAAAAAAAACAAGGAAAAAAAAACAAGCTGTTGAATAATTTTATAAACTCCCTATGCTATACTAGGAACAGAGAGATCTGAAAATTAAGGTAGTTACAAAGCCTGGAATATGTTAGAAGCTACAAAACTGAAATGTAAGAATGACTTCCACTTTAGCTGCAGCCCACCTTCCTTTGCCATTGTCTGTGATTCTTTTTTCAAAGATGTTCTAAGATTTATTTTCCATATACACGTAAGCAATGTGGAAGAAACTATCTACCTCTTATCAGAAATTCTGTCCCATAATTCCTGACAATTATTAGCTTTCAAGAGATTTGCCTTCCAACTTGACTGTAAAAAGGAATGGATACAATAAACCTTGGGCTGTAGCTTCCATTTTCAACCATACAAGCAAGCACCAGAGAGCTGAGCATATCAACAGTTTCTGCCATTTCTTCCCTGACAGCTCCCTACGATGGTGCTGCTGTGAAATCCTGCATCAGACTACTGTGTGAGAAAGAGATGTGAGAATGATCTGTGGCTCATTAGGGTTCTATCCGCTTCAGATGAGAACTGCATTTTAAGTTCAGGTCCTTGCACTTGGTCCATACCTACAAGCATGAGTTATGCTTTAGGTATGCCTGTGCTTGGCTGATCCTCACCACTGACTTGACATCCTGGCTCAATCTTATACCTGTCTCATCACCAATGATTTTTCTGTCACTCACTGGACTCTTGGCTGAAACTGGTTACCGTCACTGGGCCTCCTCTGCTCTGCTTGTTTAGACATTGTGTGACAGCAGTCCTGTCAAGGAGCTGTCTGCCCTGCCTGCCCTGCTGTCACCCTTGGCTCCCACTTCTCTTTCTCTCGGGGAGCAGATTGCTCTTACTGTCCCCTGAGAGCAAGCAACACAAAGCAACGTGCAGATCTAAGGTATATAAAGTCAGTAACCCTAGGTACCCCTTGCCACTTATGGGCAAGAATTACAGACTTAATTACTCTGTCAGTGGCTTTTTTCGCCAAACATAGCTGAAGGTGCTATTTCACACCCACTTCATGTCGGTCTTAACAGTATAATTTATTTTTTAACTAAGAAAATAAATGCCAAGATGTGAACACAACAAGAAGTAATGAAAAGATAATAAGTAGTACGAGTCAACAGTAACTACTCAGATGCCCTTACTCAGTAGTGGAAAGTGGTGTATATGAAGGATGCTTGCTTTGTGTGAAACAGCTTAAATACATCTCCTACATGCTGCCCTCAGAGATGCCTAGAAAAGTGGCCTTATTAGTTGGAGGAAAAGTGAGACAGAGTTGAGCGTGTAAATGAACTAACTTCAATCTCAGTTTAGAAGGAACATAATGCTTTCACTACAAATATTATTCTGTGCACAATTTTTGCTTTTACAAACCTCTAAAACTCATTGATATCATTACTTTACTGTGCCTACTATCTCTCCCAGCTCTCGCTACATATTTTTCCCTAGCTTTTTATCTGTTATTCCTCCTTTTATCTCGTTCATCCCTTAGAAGAGCACAAACCAAATCACTCATCCCAAGATGACATTTCAAGCCCAGGATTTTCAAGTGGGTTAAAAATTAAAAGTGAATTTACCTGTCTTTACCTAGCAGAAGCCTTTGTCAGTATTCCAGTACTTCTTTCCATTCACTCCCAAATTTATTCCGTTCTTCAATATTGTAGCACTTCCTAATGGCAGTATAATATACCAGACAGCCATTAGTGCTCTGAATTAGCTCAGCACTGGCACTTGGCTGCCAGTTAGCCTCTTGCACCTCATGATATTAAAAGTTTTGTTGCATATAGCCAGGCAAATTATGTTTTGTCATGTGTTCTGACTATTTTGTTATTTTATCAGATTTCTCAGAGCCCAGCCCAGCCTGGCTGTGAACACTTCCAAGCAGGGTGCATCCACAGCTTCTCTGGGCAACCTGTTCCACTGCCTCACCACCCCCATAGTAAAGAATTTCTTCCTTATATCCAATCTAAATCTGCCCTTTTCCAGTTTCAAGACATTACACCCTGTCCTATCACTACATGCCCTTGTAAAAAGTCCCTCTCCAGCTTTCTTGTAGGCCCCCTTCAGATACTGGAAGGCTGCTATAAGGTGTCCCCGCAGCCTTCTCTTCTCCGGGCTGAACAGCACCAACTGTCTCACCCTTTCCTCATTGGAGAGGTGCTCCAGCTCTTTGATCATTTTTATGGCCCTCCTCTGGACTTGCTCCAACACTTCCACGTCTTTCCTGTGCTGGGGGCTCCAGAGCTGGATGCAGGACTCCAGGTGAGGTCTCACCAGAACAAAGGGGCAGAACTTCCCTCAATCTTCTGGACACAGTTCTCTTGATGCAGCCCAGGATATGGTTGGCCTTCTGGGCTGCGAGCATACACTGCCGAGTCATGTTGAGTTTCTCATCAACTGGCGCCCCCAAGTCCTTCTCGGCTGGGCCGCTCTCAATCCATTCCCCTCCCAGCCTGTTTTTGTGCTTGAGATTGCCCTGACCCATGTGCAGGACCTTGCACTTGGCTTTATTGAACTTCATGAGGTTTGCACAGGCCCACCTCTCAAGACTGTCAAAGTCCCTCTGGATGGCATCCCTTCCTTCCAGCGTGTCGACTGCACCACACAGCTTGTTGTTGTTGGCAGACTTGCTGAGGGTGCACTCAATCCCACTTTCCATGTTGCCAACAAAGATGTTAAACAGCTCTGGTCTCAGTACTGACCACTGAGGAACACCACTTGTCACCCATTTCCACTCAGACATCAAGCTACTGACTGCAACCATACTGAGTGCGACCATCCAGCCAATTCCTTATCTACCGAGAGGTCCATCCATCAAATCCATGTCTCTCCAATTTAGAGACAAGGATGTCATGAGGGACAGTGTAAAATGTTTTGCTCAAGTCCAGGTAGATGTCATCAGTTGCTCTTCCGTTATCTACCAATGTTGTAAACCAGTTGTAGAAGGTCACCAAATTTGTCAGGCATAATTTGCCCTTAGTGAAGCCATGTTGGCTATCAGCAATTACATTCTTATTTTCCATGGGCTTCAGCATAGTTTCCAGGAGGATCTGCTCCGTGATCTTGCTGTAGTGCAATAATGTTTGCGTAAACACAATTTTCTCGCCTACTAGAGTAAGGCCCAGTGAAGCTGAACTGTAAAAGCCTTCAATACCTTCATTCTGGCTTTGCTCTTCTTTTTTTAATAAATACAGTGGACAGGCAGAGGTTTTCGTACATGGTCCACTGAGCCTACAGCTAATAGATTTGAAGGAAACTTACTCTAAAAACTGACATAAGTACAAAACCAAAATTAATATGTAGTATTCTGTGAAATTACATGAATTTTCAGAGACAGAGGAAAGAAATATTGATCTTAACACTGAATAACACAACACTTCCGAAATTGTTAGAGCATTCCCTGTCTCATACAGTCATTAATAAGGTGACCAGTTAATACTTACTAGTTTTAATGTGGTTGCCTTCGTTATACAACTTTTGCTTTAGCTGTTGAACCAATGTGTGAGTCTATAATATGTATAGGAGTTCTGAGGATCTTCATTGTGACTAAATGTTAATTCTTATTGCTAAGTTTAAGGACTACTTTAAACTGAAGCTGCAGACTGAAAAGCACTGTAGCTGTGTAGAAAAAAGTAGATCAATTGCATATGATATGAGATTTTAAGCCTGATATGCACACCCTTTTACCTGATTAATGGTACATAGGAAAGTATAGAAATCTTGGCTTCTAAAGTCACCAGTGATCAACTTCAAGATTAATAAAATTTTCTGTATAGGCATAAAAATTGCTCAGATTTTAGTTTGAGATAAGCAACTTTTAAAAACCTGTAGAAATCTTCAGTTTGTCCTTTTTTTTTTTAACTAGAAATAACACAGATGTTTCATGACTTAACATGATGGTAGCAAAATATACTATTATGTTATAGTGTATTCTTTACAGTATGAAATAATTATTTTTTCTTAGTGGAAATTTCTATTTTTGTATCTAGTCAATATGAAAAGCAGTGGCATTCATAATAAAAAAAAAGAGAAATAAAGAAAGAAAAATCCAACAGATTTTTCCTGTCATACTGGGTTTATAGTTTATCCTAAGATGTAAAGGAATTTAAATTAGGTCCAAGGAAAACCTAACACCTAGGATGAGTTTCACTTGCATACAAAGAATCTTAATATTTTGTAATTTTTTTAAAGGTCTAAGAAGCAATTTAACATTCAAGACATTTATCTTTTGACCTAATACTTTAACATTTTGCTCCTGCAATCATCTAAACGTCTCGGATTCTCATCTCAAATACATCAGTGCAAGTCTGAAGTTTCTCGGATATGCTTGGGAGCCTGTTATAGATTTTTAACTGCAGTGCTCTGTCTTCATGTTTCTTTTACTTCAACAGAAGGTCTCAATCTTGCTTTGATACCTCTCCTGCTAGGTCAAGGGAGTCTGTTTGAATTCTGCTCATTGTAACTTCTAAACTGTTGCTTAAATACTGATAAGCGGCTAAAAGGAAATGTTTTTATTTTTTCCTACATCCATGACTCTAAAAATGCTGGAATTTTCTCTTTCATCTGGAGTATTGAATACTACGGAAGAAATTACTGTGATGACTTTTTTTTCCATTTTTACTTCACTTGACTGAATGGAAAGTAAGTTTCCTTGACCAAAAATATATTTTAAAACCCCAGTCTAAATTTTGCCTTCATTTCCTATGGCATACATTTAAAATCTAGGCAAAATTGTAGGTTAAAATAACATTTTTATTAGATCACTTTTAAGGAAGTTAGCTTTGCTGCTTGCTTAAAACTTTCAAATGCTAGTCAATGCCTGAGTGATCAGCCCTGGATAGCGTAGTTTTGGTTTTCAGTTCTGAGTTTGTGGGTTTGTGGGTTGTTTGTTTGTTTTTCATTGCTGCTGGGGTTTATGATTTTTTAATGGAACATAAAAATATGTACATATTATATCTTCATATGCTAAAGTCATTTTCATAATCATTAATGCTATCATATAGGTTGATCGCTTGTTATACTTTAATAAATTACAAGAATTTATTTATTCTTGGTCACGCTTCACTGTGAAAGTATTGTGACTCATAGTTTTGGAAGTTTTGACAGTCGATTTTCTATGAATTTGAATCCATATCTATGAGTCTGATTTTTATGTACATATCTGAAGTCTCAATCTACAGAGAGAAATCGCTGTATTTAGGAAAAAATCTCATTAAAATGACAAGGCTACAATTAAATTTTGAGGAACTTTGTTAGTAATCTCTGTTCCGTTATTGCCATTTCTATTTTATAGTCATGTCTACAACACAGGAGTTTTAATTCTTTGTATATTTCATAGGTAATACTTAAAGACAGTAGAACAATACATACACTTCAATTGATGTTGATCAATCTTTTATATCATAAACCAAACCACACAGCCTATATGCACCAGGGGAGAGTAAAACTGGTAGAGCAGATTCTATGTTTAATCTGTAAAATTCTAAACCAAAGTCTAGACTTCTCCTCAGTTTACCATTTTTCCGTATTTGATTTTTTATTAATGTCTTCTGTGAACTAATTTTATTATTTCTCAAGTGGCATTTTAAGCTTGATTTATCACGTACTAAAAGATGAAACAAAAAGAAAGCTAACAAAATATAATCAAATTCCATATTCATGACTACTAAAGAATACTTTTTCAATGTTCAGAGTTACAAGCATCATGTATAAAATATTTCCAGCAGCTCCAGAATCTAAGCAGTGTTGTTGGGTTTCTGCAGAAACATCATATGATTAATAATAAGATGACTTACCACCTGGATCATCCAGTTCCATGCAGATATGAGCATACTTGGATTCATTTGGGAAAGCAGTTAAATCACAAGTAGCAAAGATATCACTTTGAAATTGTGGTTGAACACGTGGTTAGATTTTTGATGGCCACAAAACAGCACTTTTGTGGTAAGTTAAAAGGAATAGTTTTTCCAAAAGTCAGGAAATTATTTCACCTCTTAAGGAACAAAATAGCAAGATTTCCTAAATTGTGTGTAGAAGAAGAAAAGAATAGTTGAAACCTAACAATGAATTGAATTTCTGATTGCAATAGTCATGGAAACCTGGTTGGGTTTTTTATTTATTTATTCTGCTTAGAACTTTGACACTGAGGTTGAATCAACTTACTCACTGCTGTCTGATGATCTGTGTGGTAACAATGCTCTCTTCTCTATCTGAACTGCCCGTATCCTGCATAAGGGAATTTTTTAAAGGTTCAAACAATTTATTGAACCCTAGGTATGCCAAAATATTAGATAAGAAGCATTTCAGTTAAGTAGTATGTCCATGTTTGATGTTTTGGTTTCTGATCTTCTTCTTACTTGCTTTAGTTAATTACTGGCCCAAATCTCATCTTGGCTGACCACTTGCCACAAGTCAAAAAAATTTCACTGCTTGTCATGAGTTACTGTTTCTCAAATTCCTGCCATACTATTTCTTTTTCTGCTTCTGGTTTTCTGCTGTTCTTTACAGCATTAAGTACAAAGATGACATATAGATGTACTGGTTTAACTGACTCTTATTAGTTCTTTCTGGTGTTCATTAGCCTTTCTTAAACAAAGCCTTTTTATTGTGCTAGTTCGTTGTAGAGAATTAACACCGTGCTCTTTGAATGAAGTTACTTGAAATTTCTGACTTATCTATCTTCTCACATGAAATAAGCAGAAGGAAAACATAAATCATAAAAACTTCTCTTTTTTTTCTCTGACTGTGATTATTCCTGGGTCTAGTCTTCCACTTCTGAAATACATTGCAAACAAGGTGAAGTAGAAATGAAGTAGAGCTACACACAGATTAATTAGCACAGCTGTAAGTGCTTGGTCAGCCTTTCAGACAAGTCACATCCTCCAGGTCTGGTAAAGAGAAAATGTGATACTAGACAGCTTTCTTCCCCTGTGTTCCACTTAGTAATGTGAAGGTATCCTGTGGAATTTCTTACGACTATCACACTCAATAATTCACTTAACAAAATAACAAAATGTAATAACGTGTGTTTTATTTTCATGGTGCAAGACCATTTCTGAATGAAACTCCTTCAGAGACTACGGTCATCTTAAAGATTAGTTTGACAGCAAAAAAATCATTCAGATGATGGAACTAAATTATTTTTATTTTCTCTGCTCTCTGGTAGGAGGACTTATCTTGTTGAATCAGTGTTTAGCTCTGCTGGAACAGTTACATCCTCCGTAAATGAGGAAAAAAGGATACCTTGGTACAAGTTCTAGAAGGAGTATAAAGAGATTGGAATAATTTCATCCAGTTTTATTCTCCTTTTTATTGCAGATACTTAAACAAGTCAGGCTAGACTCTGTTTATAGTCAGTGAAGTGAAATAGACACTCGGGGACAAACTGTCTTACCATATACAGATATCTTATTTCGAATGGGCTGAATCACACCTTGGACTCCACAGATTGCAGTGGCTAGAACTTTGCAGATTGTGAAAAGAACCTAGAAGTCTAACTCAGGCTACAAACTGCATACCCATTTGAGTGACTTGCACCTGACCACATGAATTCAAAAACATTTCAGGTCCTCACTCCAGACTCTCATTCCGTGCACCTTTATCTCAGCTTGCTGTGTCTATGAAAGACGTTTTCACTGAAAAGTAGTGTAGCTCCAATCAGAAGCATTTTCAAATTTGAATACTGTAGTTCATATTCTCCTAAGGCAGAAGCAGAGACACATGCAGCAAGATACTGTAGAAATTGTCATAAATGATTTAAAGAACACTACCAAAACTTCACAGTTCCCCACAGAAGTTCTCCCCACACTTAGTACACTGCACAAGATCAAGAGTCAGCAGTAGTAGGTGTAATCAGAAAACAATTAGAGAAGGCTCTAGAGACCCTGATGGACACCAAGCTGACCACAAGCCACCAATATGCCCTTCTGACAAAGAAGACTAAAGGTATCCTGGGCTGCACTAGCAGTATTGTTGCCAGCAGGTTGAGAAAGGTGACCTTTCCCCTCTACTCAGCACTGATGAGACCACATCTGGAGCAGTGGGTCCAGTGTTGGCCTTCTGAGTACAATAGAGACATGGACTTACTGGAGCAAGTCCTGTGAAAGGCTGCAAAGATGCTGAAGGGACTGGAACACCTCTCCTATAAGGAAAGGCTGAGAGAGCTAGGGATGTTTAGCCTAGAGAATTGGGCCCTCAAGTGCATCTTATCTACGTGGATAAACCCCAGGGTAGGGGAATAAAAAGATGGATTCAGGTACTTCCCAGCAGTATCCAGTGATAGGAGCACCGCAGACAGGGAAATCACTTGCCAGCTGCAGGCAAAAGAGACTTGACTTGGGAAATTACTGAACTTAAAACATGTAGTTACTGATTCGAGTATTAGGAAACAAGTAAAACAAGCATTAAAAACTTTGCGAAAACTTCTTTCCTTCTCCCTTTCCCAGGCTCAACTCCACTTCAGACATCTCTCTTCCCCCTTCCTCGTCTTCTTTGCCTTTGTTACTGTCACAGATTACTCAGTCCCTTTGGTGGGGCAGTGCAGGAAGTTGGGGTCACTACAAAGTGGTTTCTTTCTGATGCTTCTTGTTTCTTACTGTTTTTTTTCCAGGTTCTCTTTCCTGCTTACCCATTTCCTCTGCTCTGGTATGGGTCTGTCATGACTTAAAGGGTTACCTGGCCGGCAGGCATGTAGAGATTGCCACTATGGGTTTGTAGAATTCCGTAACACTGAAAGACACAGAGGCTTTATCCTCTAAATTTCTCTACTTTATTACGGATTACCACAAATACCATGAAAATCACAACTAGCAAGTACACCTGTGATTAATAAAGAGATATATATAATCAAGCTATTACAAATTACTATCAGTGATTATATAGTATCAATCAATAGTAAATCAATAGTAAATCAGTAAATAGTATCTATCAGGAGTAAAAAATAGCAGCAACCAGTCGTCTAACAACAACCAATAACAACAACAAGATAGGTATACGCTATTACAGTATACTATGAACTTAGTGAAGAAACTTATCAACAATGTAACAGCAGATATGCTCATGATACATTATGTATATGGATATATAATACCTATATCAAGTGAATTTGCTTTCAGAAGGGTCCAAACCATCCCAAAGGGGCAGAAAAACCATTCCCAAAGTGGTACCCAGCCGTCCCAGAGGTGGGAGGACAAACTGAATCAACCCCAGAAGAGGGCCCAAAGGGGGAACAATAAGATAACAAGCAGACTGTCACCTCAGAGGTGATACATGTCACAATCTGGAGTTAGTCAGACATCCCCGATGAGAGTCCAAGGTCTCACAGACTGGTTGTGCAGAATTCAGCCTGCATAGGAAAGGAAAAGTACGAGCAGCGCAGGAAGTTATCAGAGAGGGAGGCTCCATTTTGGATAAAAATTAAGTCCTTTTCATAACATAGAGACATAGAATCATAGAGTCATAGAAAGTTTTGGGTCGGAAGGGACCCCTAGAGGTCATCTAGTTCAACCTCCCCCACAGCGAGCAGGGACACCGCTAACTAGATCAGGTTGCTCAGAGCCCTGTCCAACCTGGTCTTGAATGTTTCCAGGGATGGGGCTCCCACTATCTCTCTGGGCAACCCGTTCCTGTGTTTCACCACCCTCTTTGTAAAGAATTTCTTCCTTGTATCCAATCTAAATCTGCCCTTTTCCAGTTTCAAGCCATTACCCCTCGTCCTATCACTGCTGTCTCTACTAAAAAGATCGTCCCCATCTTTCCTACAGGCTCCCTTTAAGTACTGAAAGGCTGCAATAAAGTCTCCCCGCAGCCTTCTCTTCTCCAGGCTGAACAAGCCCAACTCTCTCAGCCTGTCCTCATAGGAGAGGTGCTCCAGCCCTCGGATCATTTTTGTAGCCCTCCTTTGGACCCGCTCC
>Ga0065711_1035826_pt1 | contig 21787 bp, 12 predicted proteins | sample Hoacrofraction12_FD_59098 | JGI IMG/M metagenome (GOLD analysis project Ga0065711, IMG submission 59098) | Hoatzin crop microbial communities from Cojedes, Venezuela - Epithelial fraction 12 v2 (version 2) | ecosystem: Host-associated > Birds > Digestive system > Esophagus > Crop | place... | reverse complement strand
CGGGGGCGGGCGCTGTGCGCGCTCTGCTGCCAGCTGAGGAGAGGCGGGGAGGCGGCGGGCCGGGCCGGGGGCGGAGGGTTCGGCTGGGCCGGGCCGGGCTGAGGAGGGGTGGTCGATAGGCCTGGGGGCCGCTGGCAGCGCGGCTGGGTGGGCTCGGAGTCTGGCAGCTTCTCCTTCACCACCGGTTGGTGAAGTGTTAATTAATAAAATCAGTAACGTGTTTGCGCTTCAGCAGTTTAAACCTTTCTTCTTCTAGCTACCTTTATTTCCCCCTATGAGATGAAAACAATAAAAGATACCTGGCAGAACGCTGTAAGTCGTTAGGTTGTAATGGAGGGCTATGGATCTGGTGCTGCCATTAGGGTGCCAGTGCTGGTCAGAAACCTCGGTGGATACTGGGGCCTTGGTGCATCTTTAAGCTCTGCATATGCTCCACATAACGACATTTGTGTTAGCTCAGTGAGTGGAGGATATGCCCTTCTGTCTGGGCTCTGGTTCACTGGGAAGTGTTTCTAATTTAAGGTGGGTGTGAGGCAGGAGCTTGGCACTGATCGTGTTTGAAGCCCTGTGCGCGCGGTGATGCTCGCTTGCCTCAACGTTTGCATTGCAGTGCTGTTGTCAGTGCCTGTTACTTTGTGTGTTGAGGCTGGCACAGGAGTGTTTGCAGATGAGGGTGTTGCCTCAGCCTGTGGAACTAGTTCAGCCTGGGGCCTGGCAGTGGTGGAGTTTGCCATTTCTCCTAAGGCTCTAAAACTCTGGAGGGTGAAGTTTCTGTCACGCAAAGTGCAGTCTCAGATCTGAGTTTTTAGGTAGGCAGGATGGTCAGTGCTTTAATCTTGTTTTGCATATTTTTTTATTAATAGCTTTATGTGGTTCCTAGTGGTGTTAGGATAAGTCTTATGTAATGGTGAAATTGCAAGTGGTCTGCAGCTGAATTAACTGTGGATTAATTTTGCCTCTATTGGAGGTAAAGTAGAAAATTAAATAACAACACAATTATGTGGCATATGAGGGTGAGGCAGTTGGCATTTTTTTCAGTATTCAGACTGTTTGTAGCACACATACCGGATGAATACATTGTTCCTGTAATACCTCAAACTCCCTATGTTACTCTTGTCTTTGGATTTAACTTACTGCAGTACTCAGCAGAGCCCAAGACGAGGCAGTGAAATGCTGCAGCTGCACACAGCCTTGCTGATCATTAAAGTCTGTCACTACAGCAGGCTGGACATGCTTTGGTTTCTTGCCAAATTAAACAATTGTTACACTCTTAGGAAGTACCAGCCACTAGATAAGATAGAATTTTCCTGGCCAGCGTTAATTCTCCCACTGTATGTGTAGGATTGCTGCTGATAAGCACCCAAAGGACAATAAGAAAAGCTATTCGTAAGAATCATTGCAGAGAGCCTGGTGACAGATTTTGTGATATGTTTCTGTGAGCCAGTTGCAATGTGTGTTTCTCTGGAGTGTGGTCTTCTAAAGTGCTGCAGCCCCTGTGTAGGCAGTAACTCCTCGCTTATCCACAGTGGGTCTGTAGTTTATCAAATATGGAACAAGTATTTATGGAAGGCACAATAATATTGATAGGGATGTGTGGCAGGTGGATAGGCAGACCCGAGCCTAAATGTATTTTAAAACCCATCTGTCCCAGCATGTGAACTGTTTTTATTGTAGTCTGTCTGTTGAGATCACAGGATACAACCAGGATAAACTGAATTCCAAATTCAGTGCTGAAATGGCAGAACTCTTTTGATGTGTCATCAACAGTGCCCAAATACACATGCGTGCAGTAGATGTACTGTATTATCCTGAAAGGAGAATAACCCTGAATTTAAGATTATTCTTTCTGTCCTGTGTCCCTCCCACCCCAAAAGATGTGTAGAAAAAGTGTACTAAGTATTTGTAATCAGTGTAAAGTACAGATAAAGGCTTTTTGCTCATGATTTAGTTAGCAAAGGGAATGCTCCTCTTGGGTGTATTCAAATGGCATCTACTACTAGTGATGAAGATCACCATCAGATAAATGAATAGGGATCTTTTACTCAGCACAAGTAAGATATGGACCTGTTGGAGCAGGTCCAGCAGGTCCAGAGGCCACAAAAATGATCTGAGGGCTGGAATGCCTCTGCGATGAGGAAAGTCTGAGACAGTTGGGGCTGTTCAGTGTGGAGAAGAGAAGGGTCTGGGGAAACCTTATCGCAGCCTTCCAGTACCTGAAGGGGCCTACGAGAAAGCTGGAGAGGGATTTTTTACAAGGGTGTGGAGTGATAGGACAAGGGGTAATGGCTTTAAACTGAAAGAAGGTGTAGGTTAGATTGGCTATAAGGAATGCATTTCTTACCATGAGGGTGGTGAGGCCGTGGCCCAGGTTGCCCAGAGGAGCTGTGGCTGCCCCCTCCCTGGCAGTGACCAAGGCCAGGTTGGATGGGGCTTGGAGCACCCTGGGCTGGTGGAAGGGGTCCCTGCCCGTGGCAGGGGGTTGGAACTGGATGAGCTTTGAGGTCCCTTCCAACCCAAACCATTCTATGATTCTGTGATCTTGTGGTCATCCCAAGGCAAGGAAGTCCCAGAAGCAGGTGCCTGATGTAGGGAACAGGTCCTTTAAAGAGTGTGTGGAGGCTCTTCTCAGATCGGCTCCCGTCTAGGGCTCATGCTCTAGCCCCTGCAGGGGAACTAAAGCCCAATGCAACAGATTTTGTCAGAGGGTTAGTTAAATGCAGAAGCTTGGCAAAAGAATTGCTGTTTTGCATGCTATGGTTGGTGAAACTGCAGATAGCTTGTTTTGCGTTTGAACAAGAAGTTGAAATTAGTGAAGACATCAAAATTGACGCAGTAGTTGAAGACTGCAAAGAGCAACAGAGATGAAATTATGATGCAGGATGTGAGGTGTAGAATCCAGAAGGCAATAGAAATAAAGCATAAGAGAGGAAACTAAGCAATCATTAGTGAAAAGTATGTATCTGTACTGCTTATTCAGTACAAATACATTATAAAAAATGTCTTATGTACAGTGGATTTGGAAGGGAGGGAGGGCCTGTTTAGTATTCAAGGTCATTTTGCTTTTGGGTTAAATCTGTGAGTTCAGCTTACTGTTATTGTTAGGGCTAACACTAATATACATTATCCAGCAGGTCAAGAAGGCCAGGGACCAAGACCTTAAATTACAGTGTTAAGAGAAGTGCAAAGTTCCTTTGGCTGTCCGTTCCCCGTCCTACCAGCCCTGCAGTCTCAGTTAAAGCTGTCACCTCCTATTGCAGCGTGCTGTTGTTCAGCAGCAGCCACAAGTAGGTCACGTAGCACAGATGGTCGTGCTGCCAGGGAAATGCGGAGTCGGCAGTCCCCTTTGACGCTATTCCCTGTTTGCTCTCGCTCCCTTTCACACGGTTAGGTTGGAGAGAGTGGAACGAATTCTGATGCTACCAACCGTTTTATCTTGTGTTCACTGAGGCTGAAAGCATAAAGCAAAGCTGGTACAAATACCAGGAGTGAAAGCAGTGATGGGGTGGTGAGAAGGGAGGTTGGACTGGGGCTTTATGAAAAAGGGCGTCACCGTATTAGGAGGTTTCATGGGCTTGACCTGTCTGCACCCAGACTGACAGGGGCCCTGATGCCTGTAGAGCTGCTGTGCTTAAGCTCGAAGAGCAAAACCAGGGCTGACATTGTCAGTATATGCAGGGTATTAATTTGTTCTTCTAGTATTGTAGTACCCTCCATTCTTCATGAATTTATCCATAGACTGTGCCTGGGAGAGACCTACTGATCTGAGCTAACGTTATGAGTGCCATTCAAAATTTCTTCCTAAATATAAAGGTTGTGGTCACACGTTCACTCTCCACCAGCATGCTACCATCTCCTAGTTTATTTCCCCAGCCACTGCCCCATCCTTCCTCTCTCGTTAGCATCTCTAGTAGCTGCAGAGCCTTGGCAGCTCACCAGAGCAGTCTGGGTAAATACAGCATGATATCTGCCCACCCTGTTACCTGAGTTCTTTTATTTACAGCATCTCATTGCATTTTACATTTTCATTAAGTACCTTTATTTTTTTTTTTTAGTGCTGTCATATGAAATTTTAAGCAGCATGCTGTCTTAGTCTGCAGTTAGTACATTCATACTGCTAGAAGTGAGGCAAGTCACAGACCGTGGTGAGAGTGTAGCTGGAAAGATCAATTTCAGCTTATTGCTACCAGGAGACTCTAATGTTGCATATATTTACAATTCTTTTCTATAAGCACCCAGAAATACTTAAGAGTGGATTTAGATCACTGCAATTTTAAGCCGGAGAAGCTTTATTCTGATTTTTATGTGTGTGTTGAGGAACGAATTATAATTTGTCCAGTGCTTTACGCTAGGTTACAAGAAAAGGACTCGGGAGCAGTAACCTGCTTGTCCTACTCTCCTGTTCTTTGGATGCTTAAGACAATGCAATTGAAATTTCCTTCCTTTTTTTTTTTTTGGTGGCAGGTAATGGAGAACGATGTGTGGCCAGTACAAGACCAGACATGTGGTTGCAGCTTTAGTCAGTAGAGGGAGTACGGACACCTGTATTAAAAGCACATAAGGTCACCTGTGACAGCCAAGAGAACAGACCTTTTCCTAGAGTTCCTCTTTTGTCTGCAGAAAAAGGTAACTCCTTTAAGCATACATTTTCCTAGATGCCAAACTGTAGCTGTTGGCTATGAACACTGTTGATAAAGCTGCAAGTGTAGGAGAGGGGAATGATCCTTTGTGCTCGCCAAGCTTTTCTCCTTGTGGCAGTCGCCCTGTGAGCACTTGGCTGCTTGCACCTGCAGCTTGGGGCTGGCATGGAGCAGTACCTTTTCTCCCCCATGTCATGATCTTGTGTCACCATTAGGGACTGTAGCAGGGTTCTGTTTGCACAAACACCTGCCTCCAGGGAGGACACGGACTCCCCCTTTTCATTGAGGAAGCTGAGGAAGTGATTGTGTGCATGACTGCTGTTGCCAAAGGCAGATGTTGCAAAGAGCATCCTGCAGCAGCGCGTGCATTGCTGGGACGCCCTTGTGTAAGAGGAACACTCTTGGTGAAGGAGAAGGAACCCGATGGCTCTGTGAGTCTTCTGCTTGAAGACTCAGCCCTGAGCTGGTGCAAAACCAGAGGAGTTGTTTGAGGACTCTGTCAGCTAAGCTCTGATGAGTGGTACCATCCAATAGTTTGAAATGGAGGTAGGCACTCTGGGTTCATCCGCTTTTTTACCAGTGTGCCACTTGGTTTGTGTTTTCAGACATAACACTTCATCTACATGGCCTCCATTTCCCATAATAATGGGAATGTGAACTGACTTGATTGATGTTTATCAGAAACTTCAAAAGAAATTTGCAATGACCTTGACACAAAGTGGATTTTATTTTAATAGTTACAGTATTGCTTGACTTTCGGTCAGATACAGAGCAGCCATGATATAGCACAATACTTCTGCTTAGTGCACCCAACATTTGTACTTTCTTGTGTTTGGTCTTTACATCAGCAGTCTGGTAATATTCTCCACTGACTGCCCCTAATTGGTACTGCATGACATTATGCAATCCATTTCAGCTGTATCTAGTCTCTTAAACGCTGGGCAAATCTTGATCAGAGACCTTGTTTGACTGAATGCAACAAAATAAATTTTAAATAACATTCACTTGTGCTCATTTGCTGTATGTAAAAGATTAAAATGCAATAATGTTTTTGTTTATTAGGAGCCCAGGAATTACCAGGCTGTAGGACTCGGGATTCCTTCAAGTCTGCAGAGCATGAATTTAGAAATATCAGAAGGAAAAGCTGCAGTATTCCAAACCAGGAAGTTTGTAAAGCAGAAAGGAGGAATTTAGCAAAAGATTAAGGTAAGGATCGAGTCTGCCTTGACTGTAGAGCGCTCATGATAAAGGAAGTGAGAAAAATCTGACAAAAATAAGAATGTGTTTGTTCTCTTCAGGCCTCTGTGTGTATGGATGAATTTTACTCCAAATGTTTGGTGTGGTTTTGCTTAGATATGCAATGAAAAATAGGACTTGTACTCTTAAGATTTGTTTTAGTGGCTGAGTAACAATTTAGGATTTAAATGATGACTTGGTATATTATATGAAGTCTAGGGCATAATAGCAAAATATGCACTCGGTCTTTGGTTGTCCCAAGAGAAAACGGCTTGTGAACCTTTCCTTAGTCTGGGAGGACATGAAAGGAAACAGTCCTGCATTGCTGAGTGAAGGTGTATTCTGTTTTATGGGATTAAAGTGTAGCCAAGCTCGAGTGCTGCACTAGCTGGCCCTGTACTGTTAGAATTGGCCACAGCCCAGTGTGGTGCCAGGTCGGCCCTAGAGCTCCAGGCAGCACCTTTTCAATGCGGTGTGACAGGACACTCCTGTAGAGGTACACCTGTGGGTATTAACCCTGCAATCCAGGCTCCATTCCACCTGGGTTAACTCCCTAAATTTAGGGCTGCCTCCCTAAATTTCCTTTGCCTTAATTAGGTTCAGTACATCCTCTGATTAAAGACATTTCTTATCAACTGTTGCTAGTGCTACACTACCGAAGTTATCACTGAAGTCTGAGAAATGGTAGTGAGGAGAGAAAGTTTATTTCCTGCATGAGTCATCTGGGTTTTGCCCCTTCCAAGTGAAAAAAATCATACCAGAGTGTGCCTTACTGAGTAAGCGAGACTCACCTGCAGGTTTGAACATGGTCGGGTTGGATTATCTCCTGGTGTGTAGTGATCTCCCTGAAAATACCTGCTTTCCCAGCAGCCAGGCTGCTTTTTCTACTGCCCCATTGTAAGGTGGTGGTCCTCTGAAACACAAACCCAAAAGAAGAGGGCAATGAATTCCAGTGTTGAGAGAGCTCCATGTGAGCAGCAGAGTAATTTTTCACTTCATTGATACCGCATTTAAGTGCTATGTAAGAATACAGAATATTTCAGACAAGATTAGACAGTTTGCCTGTCTTGTCTAGTATCCAGTAAATGCTGCTCTAATGGTGTGCCAAAGTAACAGAGTTAATCTAATCGATTAAGTTAAACATTAAGTTATTTATCCATTCTTTTGAGCTTTTATACCTGCACTTCGTCAAAGTAGCTTTAACTGTAGCAGGAAGGGAGAATCCTTGTATTGTTCTGCTTTGTTTCATGCATCCAAAGCATCTAACAGCACCTGGGTCGCATAGAAGCAGTGCTGAATCAGCTTCTGTGCTTGGTTGTATAGCTTTCACACTGCAAGTCACAGGATAAAAACTTTCTGTCTGTTTAAATTGGCTTCTATTTTGGGAGTTTTTAGTGTTTTTTTAAATCTCTGTTCTATGTATTTGTGACTAAAGTTTTGTTGAGGGGGGAGCTGGGGTGCATACATTGGTAAGGGAAAAGCTGCCAGTAACCAAAGAGCAGAGGAGTGTCCTGGCTCTGAAGGCTGAGGTGTCTGAGACCAACTCAGAATTCACCTGCCTGAACTTCAGTTTCCAGTGAGCTTTGCCCATTTGCATGCTGGAGGCAGCTGGATGCATTAGAGTGGGATTTTGAAAATAAGCTAACTAATGAGAAATGAGCGTAGTCCTAGTCCTGTGATAGTGCAGGAGAAAACACCCAGGAACTTGAGTGAAACCAGGATTTAATCTGGGGGTGGTCTTCAGGGGTTTTTGTCACTTCTAGAATTTCTTTCTACAACAGTAATCTAGGTGATGCTTGCACTGATAGAGAATTATTTCTTCTTCCTCTTGCCCCCCATACAATAATGAGCACCTTAATTATTAATTTATTTTTTATCTAATCCCACCGCATACTATTATTAATCCAGATGTTTTACTGCCACCCAGGAGAGCTTTGCATATAAAATGTTGACATTATTAAATGAATGTCAGCTGCTGCATACCAGGGTGCATTTTTCTGCCTCTCCTGATGTCTGGAGTTTTTTATTGACTTGTTTTTTTCCCTTCTTTTCATTCTGACTGCACTGCTATGATTTGTTTCTCATTTGCTTAGCCCTGCAGGGGAGATAGTCTGAGGACTAATAATCATTAGACGGTAATTAAAGCAATGAGGGATGGATGTTAATGTAAAATGCTACATTTCTCTTGTAATTTTCAAGAAATAAATCTTCCCTTGCATGTATCCTCTTTTAGCAATCTGTCAGAAAGTAATGGGTAGCTTCTTTCTTCCCCTGCAGATTCCAGAAATCTGCAAGGAGGAGCTCAGGCTGCTCAGAAAGGTCTTTTTCTAATGCCTTGTGCAAAATACTTAGAGCTCAGAAACAGTCATCCCCGATGGTAAGGCCTATGTAATTAGGAACAGCCAGTGCTGTGTGTTAGGTTCGAGCTGCGAGGGGACGGGTGGTTGCTCCTCTGCACGCAATTAGAGCCTACGGGACAGTTCTGTGTTCCCGTTAGCGGCCGACAAATGGCATCTGCAGCTTCACGTTGGTCTTCTTGGGAAAATGAAGGATTGCAGAAGACGGTTTTCTCTACTGATATTAAGGGTGGTCTTTGTTATTGGGAGCACAAGGGAATGGAAGAGGGCTGACTGGCTCCGTGGGAAGACAAGACCTCTTTTCCCAGGAAGGTGCTTATTCTGAGCTCGGGTGTGCTTCTATTCTGGAGGCACATGCAAAACAGCCCTTAGGCTGTTTTAGGACATGAGAGGAGTGTGGCAAAGTTCGGTCAGAGATTATCTGGAGAACTCAAACCAACAGTTTATGAATGGCTGGGGTGAATATCAGCCTCTCCAAACCAAGCCTCACAGGGATCCCAATCCTGGTACGTATCCACACCGACCGCGCAGCGTGCATCCTCCCTGCGCTGCCGTGACTCCCTGCAGGACCCCTGCTACAGGGCACCAGCTGGGTTTGCTGCCTGCTGCACTGGGTCACCACACAGGACATTCAGGGTGCAGATTGCCCTTGTGGTCTTCTTCTCTACCATGGCAGGAGGGCTGGTAGGAAGGGAGCTTTCATGGTGTAATCCTCCACCCCCGCCTCTCCTTCTTGATGCCACTTGCCAGCTTGTGACCGAGTGCCCTTAAGAAATATTTACTTCCTGGTTTTTTGCTTAGACCTCCAGAGGCCTCATTTTTCATGAATAAAACATGAGCTGTTCTCCTGGAGCCATGAAGGGAGGAAACCACTGCCAGCTGATGTGGCCACTGCTTTTTATTGCTGTGGTTGCTGATGCCTCCGCCCTTGCAGGCAGGGAGAGCAGAGAAGAGAGGAAACAGCTCCAGGGTTTAGTCCAGTGACTGTATCCGGTGTGAACTGTGCTGTCTGGAGCTGATACTGAGGAACAGCTTGCTTTGTAGTACCTTGTTTCAAGCAGTTTGTAAATGAGGAATTTAAATGTTTTAGTTTAAACTGAAATTATTCATGATTTGTCTTTTCCTCAGAGCGCAACACTGGCTAATGTTTAGTTTTCAGTCTGTTGTAACCAGTAGATATTTCTCTGGTGTTCCCCTTTTTTTGTGTGTACTGCTCCAGATGAACATAGTGTTGTACAATCACTTGTCTTAGCCAAATTGCATCTTGACTTTTCTATCTGTGTCCACAGTTTATCAAGTTAATTTTGCATTACCTCGTTCTTCTGCTTTTCTACAGCTCCTCTTGTCTTGGCATCTTGTTCAGATTTAATATACATGATATGCAAATAATATTGTTAAATAATAGCATTTACCTCCTTGGTGACTGTACTTGTGCTCCCACACTTTGAAGACAGAACTTAATGGATGAGGTGAAGGGGTGTGGAATGCCCCTTTCTTACCCATATGAGTAAATAGTGATGCGTTGTCTTTCCTGCAAAAGTAATTAGTATGTTCTTCCTGGGCTTTGGGAACTATTATCTCCCTAAACATCATTTGTCCTGGAGATTTTCAGGCTGCTAAGCAAAGAGGGTATTGCTTTTGATGATTAGACTGGTACCAGAGCTGAGAACAGAGACTGATTCCTACACCATTACTACTTGCTTCTCTTGATCATTCTCTTAACATAGTTCCTGAATTCAGTACTCCCATCACCTGAGGAGAGGCCAGTTTTCTAGACAAAAGTATATTTTTATAATAGCTTCCAAGTATACTCTGGGATTTAGCTTTCCAGTTCTGCATGTATGCTTGATAGTAATATTTTGATAGAATCCTTAACTGAATGGCTAAAAGCTTCATTCATCCAGGCAGCACACTTGCTGGAATAAAGCTGCTGCCAGTACACAGATGGTGAAACTGAAACAGGAAAGCGTGAAATGTCTTGCCCAGAAAGAGAGGGTTTGGCCTAGAATGTGGCCTTTGTCCAGTATATGAAGTACAGTTGAGTTCTTCCTTTAATTACTTACACAATTACATTTGGGCAGGTTGTATGCATGTTAATGAACATGTCTATCTGCAAGTATTTACATGTTTGTACAGGCAGGACATTTGTGTATGACACTATGTAAGTTTGCTTGTGTAAATACAAACCGACCAGTAGTTCAGGAAAAGGTCTTAGACGTTGAAAAATACTACTTTTAACCCCTGAACATGAAACGTAGATTCCCCTACCGCTACAATGGTTATCTGGTGATTATTCAGGTGTTTCACACACTCCTCTGGGTGCTAAAATAAAACAAATGCAGTTGTTCAGGGTATTTGGTCAGTGATTCTGTTGTCGTTAATGTAAGACCCTGCTTACTGCTGCGCTATAGGAGGATTCTTAATCAGGTAAGTTGCTTCCCAGGCAGACAGGGCTATAGAAATTGAGTGTGCCTAAGTCCTCTGTGACTATACGGCTCTTCAGAGACATCCCTCTGTCTGATCAGTGAATTCCTAGTGAACAATCTCCTGAAATGCCTGCTGACATCAGGTGCTAAAGGTGCTGAAAGGCCAGAGCATCTTACATACTGTCATTAGGGTGAATATGAGCCGGGCTTGAGCTGTTGGCTTTCTCCGCCCTTCAGGAGTTCATCTCCAGTAGACAGATGATATAGTAATACAAATACCACCTGCACTGCATTACTTCAGCTTAGGAGACGTGTTGGAGTGGAATAGAGAAAGACAGAGCTACACACAAAGTCTTTGCTGTAAAATGAATGTATAGCAGCTATCTGAATGGGTTTGATTGTACGGTTTATCAGTCAGCCACTTCATCGGGCTTAACTGTTCGTGGATGTGAAGGTTTGACACGATACAACCAGAATACAGCAAAATGCCCCTTATGAACACCCCTTGTTTCAGTGCATTCTAATATACTCAACTGTGCTTAGTAAACCTCATCTCAGCATGGAAATATTATTATTACTTATTGAAAATAACCTAATGATAAGAGTGCTACAGGATGTAGTGCGCATACACATGCGCACCAAGAAAAAGCAGTACAGATGAACCTCATCTGGCACGGTTGTAGGTTATAAATCGGTTTATTAGAACTGGAATTTTATGGAAATGAATGATTGAAAAGACAGCTGCTAGAAATAACTTTATTTGCCCAATACATCAGTCAGTGTAACCTTGAGCAAGGCATTTGACTTCCTTATGCGGCTGGAAAACAGGGTAAAAGGCAGGAATCTAATTGGAAAATCAAATGCTGCAGCAAAGCGGATCTTTCTTGAGGAAATAAAAGATATGCAAACTAAAAGCTTAGTGCTGTCTCTAATGGCATCCCATTGCACCTGTGTTCTGCTGCCTCAAAACAATACAAGGCAGGGAAGGGCCTGATCCTGATAGGAGGCTGTGCATCTGCAAGCCATAGTATAACAGTGCGCATTTGGTATGGAGTTGACTTTCATGATGTGTCTAATCTAATTAATTTCACGGGGAATGCTCCTACATGTGAAGTTAAACGTGCAATTACAACTGCTGCTAAATTGGGCCCTCAGTTCCCTGTTGAGATCAGCAGACTGGGAGCATGATGTGCTTCCCAGCTCTGGGTGCTTGGATGCGATTTCATTGCAGTGGGTGACAAAAACATTTTTCTCATTGACATAATCATACAGCCTGCTGTAGGCCAGAGGGTTGTGGAGGTGGAAAATGTTAGCAAATAATCTGCTGCTGCAGAGATCAGAGACCGGTTTCCATCAGAGCTGGGTGGCAGCACGTCCGAGCGAAGCCCATGGCTTTGGCAGTCTGCAGGCACAGTTCCCATGAAAACAAATGCCAAAATTGTTGTGGGACAGGTCTTGTTTTGTGCTGGGAATAACACCCTCCTCCTTCAAGCCTACACTGGTATGGGAGAAGTATTTCACCCTTCTGTCTGCTTCTGTGATGCAGGCTTACAATATTTTTTTATGCACTCCACACCTCTCAAAACGATGCAGTCCCAAGGCAGGAACGATGGAATGAATCTCACAAGGTGCTAGTTTCTTTTCATCTGCTGCCCAGATTGACCTGCTTACATACTTCTAGATCCACCAGGTACAGAAACTGATCTTTAAATATAGCGATACCGTTTTTTTTTTTTTGCAATGTGGCGATAGGGAAAGTGAATCTGCCCTGCAACTTTGGAGTGCTGTTTACAGGGGTTAACATCTAATATCCTCTTTATTTTCTATGGAAACAACAATTACAAATTTCCTTGGCTGTTCTTCCCCAGATCAGTCATGTCTGCCCTGTGAAAGGGGATCTGCATGAGCTGGGGATTCTAACGGGAAATTGTCAGACTTCGACTCCTTGACTATTGGGACCTGAAGGTCACTGTAGTATGTCATTCTCAAGGCAATTTTCTCTGGAACTGCAATATGGTCATGGCTTTGTTTTATGACCTTGATGTCACAAAGCATTAATAATCTCTTAAAACAAGCCCACTTGCAAAAAAAAAAACCCAACGAGATTTGATCATTTGTTAGATTATTTTTTTGTGGTCTGCTTAAATATCATAGCTTTTGGTGTGATACATAGGTATGGATGCGAGTGGGTGGGTTTCTCTGCTAGTTGCCTGTATACAACAAGGAAATGAATTTTCAGTCTGTTGGGAGGGCAGCTGTTTCCATGACGTTTTAAGCCCAGTTTGCAGATATCTCTTTTCTTTAACTACACATACCATTTGCATACTAGATAAGTGTGACATGGCTTAATTCATATTTTTAAGTGTTTTTGACAGAGAAGACTCTATTAATTTCTTACTTCCTTTCTTCAATAAGTAAATAGTAATCCATTACTTCTGTTCTTTTGCCACAAGCATTCTTGGATGTATTGCAAAGAATATAAAATGACAGGCACAGACGAATTACCGACTGGAACAGACCAGAAGCCTGTTCAAGCGAATAGCCCCTCTGAGAAGCTGACTGTTGTCACAGGCTCCAAGAAGAGAGGCAAACCTTAAGTGGATATCAAACAATTACAGAATCTGTTCAGAGAAGTTTATTCTTTGTGAAGAGTTAAGGGTTGTCTCATACTTTTTTATTCTAATTAGAATTAACATAGCTACTGCTACAATATAATTATCTTAATTACCTTTAATATATTCTGGCATTGAGTTCCACAGGTTAATTTACCTTAATTGTATTTTTCCACTTGTTAACTTTGTATTTGTTGCCACCCTTCTCGGATTCTGTTTCTTCTAAAAAAAGTAAAGGAACACACAATCGACCTCTTTCCTTTCCTTCTTCTATATCCTCACAGCTAAGAAGCTGGCATTTTCCGCCAGCCAAATCAGAGGCACGTATAGTGTGTTTGCCTTGTCTGAAGCTAAGACTGCACTGCACGCTGGCGTGACTGAGCCCTGACATTTGCGGAGAGGGACAAAAACCAGACCGGCCATTACTCCCTCTGTGCACACAGTGGGTCGCCCTGTTGCAAACGCAGGGGGGGTTTGATGCGTTTGCTCTGTTACGGCCTTTGAAGAAATAGAAAATGTGCTGCCTGTGCCACGTGGTCTCTCTCTGCAGCGTAGGGCAGTCTTGTCAGGAATATTGGGCGTAATTACTGCATCCCCTCTTTCTAAACACCATTCTTAGGTGTCTGCATGCCTTCCGTTATGAAATGGAGTAAGGGTGTGCTTTACGAGCGCAGTGAGGACTGACGGGTTAGTGGCTGTAGGGCGCCCTGGAGATCAGGGCCTAGCTGTCAGTTCTGACAGGACTGAGAAGGACTGAGCATTTGCAGCGCTCACTGAGCTTGTCTGTGATTATTTAGGACCGAGACAAATATTAGAGTAGGCAGCATAAGCTATTTTAATGCCTACCTTCCACATTTAGCCTGGTCAACGCAAAGCACTTTACAGATCAGGTTGGTGGTATCATTGTTCCTCTTTCACTTGTTAGTGAAAACGGTTGTTGAGATGGAGGGAGTTTCCATTTTACACCAGAAACTAGATTAGAGTCCAGTTTTCATGTGTCCCAGTACAGTGTGCTATACAAAGCCACACTGGCAGCATTCTCATGGTGATTCTTCCTTACTGGAATATAATACAATTTATGTAGTGCAATTAAAACTAAATTGTCAGGAAACTGAAGAAGTGTGCGCAAGTTCCTGGATCTGGGTTATATCATAGCATTTGACAGACAAAATTCACATTGTAAAGGACTTTCTGTAATTAATGTACTACAATGAAAATGAGCACCTGGCAAAGGATCAGGCTTTCTCAACCTTTCTATATCCGTTTTAGTAAAAGTGGAATTTTGGGGAGTCATGACTTACCTTTCTGCCTGGCAATTGCTGCAGCAATATCCAGTCACAGAGTGGAGGTCATTTGAGGCACCTTGCTACTCTGCTGTCACAGGACATATTATTTCTGTGTGAAGAAATAATCTCCTTTTTATAAAGATGTCTCACTGATTCTTTAAACCTTGTAACATCACACTGAAAAATGACGGCTGGGATCAGTGGATGGTTGAATGGGTTGATGGTGGAAACACACTATGTTGGGAAAATTGGAATCCTAACATGTTCCTAAATTAGAATTCTAACATATTACTAACCAGAATAGCATGCTTCTGTTGCAAATGGACATTTCTGTGGAGAGAGAACAAAATGCAGTTTAATTGCCATCCAGCACTCTCCCGGAGACAAGGTAGGAGCCCTTTCCCCTGGATCAGTGCTGAAACAAGATGTGCTGTGGGTTTTGAGCTGTGTATTTTTGCTGTGCTCATTACTGTGGTATTTAAGTTAGTTCAGTCAGGGTCTTTGGTTGAAACCTCTCCTTAATTAAAAACAGACATATGTTTGTGGGAAGTAGAGGGCAGCTAGTTGTACTGTGGATGGCCTCCTACCTCTTCTGTACTCCTTCTGCCTTAGACAAGAAAATTGCTAATATTCCACACCTCTGTATGGAGCCAGCAGAGCTCATTAGAGTGAGCTTACATCTCACCCAGTAGGCAAAGCTGGCTGGGAACAACTGGCTTATCGGTGACTTTAATGACTGGAAATTAGTGGACTGTAGGTGATGCTGCATGCGACTGTAAGTCAGGTAAACTTCTTTACGCTTCAGCTTTCTCATCTGCAACTTGTTACAAAGATTGTTTCATGTGTGCCTTGCGATCTTCTAGGAAAGCATGTCTATGTCAAATTACAGTGTCAGTGCCTTTTTGGGGATAGCCTTGCCTTTCTGGAGAATTAAAGGCTAAGAACACGAAGTGGCAGGACTGGCTGCTTTGGCAGTCAGTGCCCACAGTCAGGCCAGCTGTCCACACCAGTTCCATCCATTGCCTGCTGGAGACATTTAGAAAGTCTGGCTTTTCTCTAAGTGTCACAATTGGAGCTCGTTTCCCTCCCCTTCCCCAATAAACACAGCTTCAGTTGTAGGTACTGAAATCTTTTTTCAAGTTCTAGGCAGAGGTAGGAAGGTTTTTCATCCTGGCTCCCATCCCTCATCTTTGATCTTGTAACAGACTCCGGTTTGTGTAAAGGAAACGGGACTCTCTTGCCTGTACATTCTGTAGCTCTAGTAGAAAACATCTGGTGCTTCTGTTTGGTCTGAAACAGTATTTGCATCAGGGCCCAAACAACAGTGGAACAGACTACTTTTTTTCATAAAGTACAGGCTGGCTCCAAGTTGTTACAGGCCCTGTTCGACCTGGTCAGAGAAAACAGTAAATCTCCACAGCCCTGACAACAACGAGAAAGGTCTGGTGGCACATACTTGGAGCAGCAGCAGGAGAGGGGAATAATTTTTTGACATACAGTGAAAAGTAGTAAGCGAGCCAGGAGGAATTTTGATCTGCAGTGCACAGAGACAGAGGCTTGGATGGTTTGCAGACAACCGGTGCTGGTACACATGATGCTTTGACAACTGGAAAAATGCGGAGTTTCCCCATTATGAGTGATCTTTGTCTACTTGTATTTTCCTGAGGATATACTGAGCTACGCAGGAGGTATGCAGAGAATTACCAGAGGCTTTACAAAATAGGCCGCAGCTTCACCTGATGAACAGGGTATACGACACGGTGCTGGGAGCTCTGTGGTTGTCTGTCTTCTCTGACTTGAATGTGTATAAAAAGAAACGCATGAACTGAGTGAAGGCCAAGAGGATAATGCCAAAGTGTGGCCACCTAGGTTCTGTGCCCAGCCGTGCTGCTACGTTAGAGTGGGCCTTGGGAAGATCAACTAATCCCTCCTAATTTCGATTCCCAAGTCTACAAAATATAGGTGACGTTTACTCAACTTTGAGGCCAGTAGGCATAAACGTCCTTTTATTAGTGCAAGCCTGGCAAAGTGCAACTGTTAATTGTCTTGATATTTAAAAAATGGACTAAGCACAGGACAGGCTGATCTTTAGTCTCAGTTCAGAGAAGCAACAAGCTTTAGGGCAATAACAAAGAAAATTAAAATAATTAGGCGGTAGTGTGCTGGGATGGGATGACTGCTTAGAACGGCTTATCCACTACTTAACCTCTGGTTTTTTGCCATGTTGTTCCCCATGTCCCCACAGGAACAAGATGTTATACTCATTAGTGCCAAATCTCCCTTCAGTCTCTCCAGGCTCTTATCCTCCTGTATTACTATCTCTTGGTCATGCTTAGTTGTAGATGTTCGACACTGAAGTGTAGATGTCAACCAACATCTTTCTGCTTCTGCTGGATGGTCACAGATATGTTATTTTTTCTCTCCATGACTCATTTACTTAATCCTTAAAGAGGAGCTTCATCTTCAGATGAAAGATTGGCAATAATTTACTGACTTTAAAAAAAGAGCTATTCCAAGTTCTCCACTGCCAGTGTGATCTTGTGTAGGTCATTTTGAGAAAGATGGTATCAGAGGACAGAATTTCAGAAGGATGCTTAATATCTCTGAAAATCCACTTGCCTTTGGGCTCATGGATAGGGAACAGTCTTTGTGATGAAAATCACACTGTTTCTTCAACCATGCAATGTGGTCCATTTTACTGTGTTGCGTTTCTGTGCAGTGCCGTCCCACGTTCCTCGGAGTCATTGCTACTGCAGCAAGGAGGTTTACTTTAAAAACGTAGAACAACAGGAACTAGACTGTGCTAATGATTAAATTATACTGATGGTTGAAGTTTAAGTAACAGTTAATGCACTAATTTCAGTATAGGAAATGTACTAAAAAAGCAGTAAGAGCTCCTCTTGATCTTTGTAATTAATGAGGACTGCCATGATCCTTCAACATATTTCCACCCACACTTTCTTTTATGTTAACGAGCGTGTAGGAACACACAGCAGTCAGCCTAGTAGAAAGCCTTCTTTCAGAGCACTTTCCATCACACTGTACAAGCCACGTGCACTCCACTGCAGGGTCCCGGAGCCAGATCCTGCCCCTGTGGGATCCTGGCCAACAGTTTAATTTCTTTCTGTGACACAGAACAAAGTGAGGCCTTCAGACAAGAATGTACCTAACATGCATGTCTGATCTACACCCAAAAAGCATCATCAGCTGTGCTGAGCATTTCTGGGAGGAAGATGAGTGGAATTCATATCCCTTAACTTTAATCATCTCATTTGGCCCAATTCTCAACTACCCCTGCAATTCATGGGTGGAAGCGGGCATTGTTAGAAAGCAGTTAATCCATTTTGGATGTCTGCAATATGATGAGGGGAATTGCACCCCAGTGCCTGTTTCTTGCACTCACTATATGGGAAGCCTAGACAGTTGGCTTGGGTATGGATGTCTGAAGATAGATGAGAGGTTTCTTTCACCTAGGGAGATACAGCGAATCTGCTGGCTATTAGAGGCTTTGCAGTGGCTCTTGGTTGGATAATGAATGCCTGAAAACATGGCGCTGCTTGGCTGAATCATTGAAACTGTGCGAGTTCGTAACAGTTTAAAAGCTGTTTACAAGAAGCTTCTGAACTTTAGTCTTGGCCTAGAATGGGTGAGGCCTAAAGCAGTAACTGATCCCCAAGAAGTAATGTCAGCAGCTCTGTGATCAAAGGAAAAAACCCAGCTTTTCTTTAAATCACTGCTTTAATCTTGTTTTCTTGCTGGATTTTTGTGCTCTGCCACCAAATGCAGCAGGCTATTTATAGAGTCAGCTTGAATGAATAGTAAGAACTTACGCTGTTGATGTGGCTGCATCTTTGAGATGATGGAAATCACGTAACTGAAAGTTGACAGTAATGAAGTTGCACAATATTTTCAAAAATATAGTTGTTTCTGCCACCACTCAGTTCCCGCAGTACGTTGGCAGGGCAAAGGGATATATTTGGCAGGGATTTCTAGGCATGTGGTAGGGAAAAGGCTGAAAAGATTCAACTCTGAAGCTTTTGTTGACTTCTGGGGTCCTGATGTCACCACTTCATGTGACCGACATATGCTCTCTGTAGCCTTCAAATGTAGCTGCCTTTGGGGAAGAACTGCAGGATCAGGGCTTTAGGAAGCGTAACCTGTTGGTACGTGACAAATCCAGTGTCTCATCAGCCCTTTGCAGAGAAGTGCTTCATCTCCTGCTGCTGGGTAATAAAATGGAAAGATACTTGAATGCTTTGGCCATTTCTTATCTGCTGGACTTACTCAAACAATATAGATAATGGCAAAACACCAAATGTTTGCTTGTTTTGTTTCCCTAGATGCATGTGTGAGTCTTTCCTTGTTTTTTACAATACTTTGTCTGTGTAATGCTTCAGCTTGTGAGCATAATTTAAAAGAAAACAGCTGTGAAGCTTTTTAGTGATCCCAACAGCTAATGCAAACACTCACCAAATCAGAATAATGCATCAGTCAAGTGGAGACAGTTTTGACTATCTGCAAGAAGCCATTTTTCAAAACAAAATATATATCATATCCATAAAATAGGAGGGTAGTATATAGCAAGAGGTTTATCGGGCAAATGTGATAGCCCAGAAATGTCGGCGATGGCATGCCAGCCTTCTGCACCTAAGGGTTTAATTGAAAGTCATGGCTTTGCTCACCTGTGTAAAATTAACGAGTTTGCATATATTCATAGGCTGAAACTTAAGGGTCTCCTGTGCTTCTCCGTGTCTGGGATCATCAGTGCAGGGTTGTTTGCCTGCACGCAGCCCCTGTGAATAAATAAAGGATTACTGGGAAATAGCAGTGCCGCTCTGCAGAGTGATGGGATTTCTACATTTATTTTCATCCTGAAGCTTTGTCTGTGAAAAGCAGGTACGACAAAAGCTGAGGGATGTTTTTGTGGGAGAGCACTTGATGGCAAAGACATAAATTCAAGTCTATGGGTACTTCAGCCACATCTCTGTGAGTCCTCTGGCCCCAGGTGATCCTTCCTTCTCTCCCTGGAAATTCCCCTGAGAAAGTTTAGTCGAAGAGGCAGATTTGTCAAAATGATTCATGGAAACGACTTAAGAGCTGTGAAATTCTTCCAGCTTCATCTTATGAAAGCCAGTGGGCTCGATTCTCCTCTTGGTTTTGCGTCAGCGTTGCAGAAGGCAGGAGCGTGAGGGAAACCTGACTGCGTGGTGCAGGTCTGGCTGCTCTTCAGGGAGCGTGCAGTGCCTGGCACCACGGCCCGGATCGCAGGGCAACCTGAGTCGCTGCTACAGAAAATACAACAGTCATTACAATATATGACTGTTTGCACACGGAGCCCTTGGGACCACTAAGTTCTAAAGAAGAAAACAAATGCGCTTGTAAAATTCAAGACTTCTGCTGCTGAAAGGGAGAAGCAATGAGAACCGTGCCAGCTCGCAATGCCGCGTGCCAGTCCTCGGCCCCTGTCCCGCGGCAGCACGAGACTGAAGAGGGGAAATGGCACTGAGCCGCTGCGCGTACCACAGGCTGTCGCCAGGCAAAACACAACCCCAGGCTTGCTGACCTCCTTTGTCATAGTGTAGACACAGGGCTGTAAATTAAACGTTTATATGGAAGTTTTTGTCATGAGAACAAATCAATGTGTGTAAGGTACAGCGTAAAATTGTGCAATTGATCAAAAATGAGAAGGTTTAACTTCTGAGCAATACCTGATTTGAAATCCTACCCTGAAGCACCTGAAACATTAAAGAGGATTTTTTTTTTTTCCAAACTGCTTTAAATTTACACTCCTCCGTAGAAAATGCATGGCTGCATGTAAAGCTTCTCAGTAGTCTCTCTGGAACTCCCAAAGGGAGGTCACCGTCATCGTGGCATCACCATTTTGAAAAGGAAAGAAACTCAGACCCGAGGATACGAACTGGCAGAGCTGGCAAAGCAGGGGTGAGGCTGGGCGGAGAGGCGAGACCTCCTGTTGGAGTCCAGAGCCTGATTCAGTAGGCACCTTCTCGTCTCGCTCTTCTCCTGGTGACACACTGTCTCCCTAGGCAACTACGGATTAGAGAGGAGACTCAAAATCTTGTATCCAGAACCACAAAGCAATGACTTGAGCTTGGATGTAGGGAAAATAGCGGGGAAAAACAGTGAACTAGCAGTTGAAGCAGAGGCGTTGGAGTCAGGTGCTTCGGCTTCTATTTTTGACTCGGACCCGCCATTTCACTGCGCTTCGACAAGATGGAGAATGAGGATGGATGCTTGCGGCTGCCTCGTGGGGCTGGGCTGTCGTCCTGAGGCCACGGCTGTCAGATGTCGTGTTGCAGGCGATGCTCCGTTGAGCTCCGCTTGGTTCTTCTCTGCTTTGCTGCCCACCTCTCTGTCTCTGGCATCCCTGCTGGACTGTCCTGGGCCTATGTGTGGGGTGTGGAGCCGGGTCACAGCACCACATTTTGGGACTGTTGCTGGGTGGGACGCTCCTCTGCCACCGCGTGGCCTGGGGCCTTCCAGCCCAGCGTCCGACGTGCACGATCCCTGCCCGCTGCGGGACAGGGGGGTCTGCGAGCTTGTAAGGTGCATTGACTGGAGCTGTGGCCCTTGCCCAAAGCACTCCCACTCCCGTCTGAACTAAAGGTGCGATCGGAGGGCACAGGCGACAGAGATGTCCCTGCACCATTCTGTCCCCATCCAGTGTCAGCCCAGGCACGGCTCTGGGGGTTAGCAGCAGAGGGGTGGTGAGGGACCAGTGACCATCACCAGCTCAGCCCACCCTTCCTGGCTGCTTTCAATGAAGGAGTGTCCAAGCCTGCAGGTGCTCTCTCTTTGCTGCGTTCCCCACAAAACCCCTGGTAATTAGGGCTCTTTTTTTCTAGGAAGCACCGCCAACCCCTCCTGCCCTTCTCGAATCCATCCTATTCGCTACCACATAAATTCAGGTGTGCTTTGAGTGCTTTCCAGAGACCAGCCCCACAGCCGCGAGGAAAGGAGGCCGCACCTCAGCTCAGCAAAAGGTGAACTTCGAGATTATTTCATTTTTTACGGAACGAGTGCGAGGGGCCGCCTTTCCGCCCTCCCACCCGGTTTCCGGCGGCGCCGGGGCCCGGCAACCAGGAGGATTTCGGCGCGGGGCGGCCCCTTTGTTCGCGCGGGCCGTAGCGCCCGCCCGTGCCCTGCGCAGCGCCCCGCAGGCGGTGGCCGGGAGGAGCCAGGCAGCCGGCCCCGCCCCCTCGCCCCGCCCCGCTC
>Ga0065711_1035825_pt1 | contig 21788 bp, 10 predicted proteins | sample Hoacrofraction12_FD_59098 | JGI IMG/M metagenome (GOLD analysis project Ga0065711, IMG submission 59098) | Hoatzin crop microbial communities from Cojedes, Venezuela - Epithelial fraction 12 v2 (version 2) | ecosystem: Host-associated > Birds > Digestive system > Esophagus > Crop | place... | reverse complement strand
GGGGCAGAGAATCAGAAGGGTAAAAGTGAGAAAATCCTGGGCTGAGATACAGAAGGTTTAATAGGTAAAGCAAAAGCTGCACACGCAAGCAAAGCAAAATAAGGAATTCATTCAGTGCTTCCCATCAGTAGGCAGGTCTTTAGTCATCTCCAGGAAAGCAAGGCTCCATCACGTGTAACGGTTGCTTGGGAAAACAAACACCTTCACTCCGAACATCCCCCTGCCTCCTTCTTCCCCCAGCTTTATATGCTGAGAAGGACGTCATACGGCATGGAATATCATGACCATGGGTCAGCTGTACCAGCTCCCTTCCCAACTCCTTGTGCACCCCCAGCCTACTCGCTGGTGGGGTGGTGTCAGAAGCAGAAGAGACCTTGACCCTGTGTAAGCACTGCTCAGCAATAATGAAAACATCAATGTATTATCAACACTGTCTTCAGCACAAACCTAAACCATAGCCCCATATCAGCTACTGTGAAGAAAATCAACTCTATCCCAGCCAAAACCAGCACAATGGAGTTCAACAGATGATATGTTCTGTAGTGCAAGTCTGGAAATAGGACAAACATGTCTGATCGAGGAAAAAAAGAAAAGCTGAAACTTCCTTAATTCTGTAGAATCAACTGGATTGCAATAAGGAGAGATGGTCCAGTGTTGCTGTTAGACACAAAATAATAACCTGGGAAGTGAATGATGGTCAAAAACATTAAACTGCAAAGGAAGTCTACATTTTTTCTAAGGCTAATTGTGTCTGAACAAGTCTTTGTGCCCTTGTCTGAAGAGCAGGGTAGAAACCAGCACAGAACCATAATAGTTTAACATAAATACTGTACGTTGTTATTTCTGCTACTACATCATCCTGTGGTCATTGTTGGAACATCTGTTTTTACAACCAGTAATTTTTTTCATTTGGGACAAGTCTTGCACAGTTCCACCTTCCTGGGGAGAAGGAAAAAAAAGTCCTGTGAAAACTGATGTTTCTTGCGAGAAAAGTGTATAGTAAAGGCCAAATGGATTTCATCAGTATAATTTACTTAGCCAGCAGGGCTTTTATCAGTACCATATACAGATCATTCTAAGCTTATAAAAGACAATGAAATAATTGTGACCAGATTGGTTAAGTTTCACTCTTACTTTCCTTCTGAACACTAGCTTTCTTGGCTACTGAATAAAGCTTTTGAGGAATAAAGCTTTGGCTTCACAAAACAAAGTGGTTTGTATAGTTTAACTGTAAGCAGCCAAGATTGCAATTTTGGAGAGACTGGAACAATTTGTCTTCTTCCATGAAGCCTTTCTGAAGCATTTTCAAGACAAAAATGTTGAAGTTTTACACACACAGTTTACTCTTGGACAAGGACTGCTTTAAATCATGTTTCATTTTCAATAGCTTTTCCTGTACCTGCTCGTTGAGCAAAAATGGGTAATATTAATTATTTTGTTTAGAAATGTCTAATATACTAAGCAAGTATATGCTTTAATCTCTGAGTAACCACTGCCCAGAATTACAATATTCTCAAGATCTTGCAGGTTTTGACAGATGAAGACTGGCACTTATTCATTGTTAGGACATAAGGAATTTCCAAAATCACTGGATTTATGTCCCTATCAAAAGGTTTTTCCCCATATTATTGAACTGTAAATATCAGAAGAGATGCACTCATGCATGCTTTTGCTTACATACAAGCATATACTATGTTTGTTTAAATAATGCTTATATGTATGTATGCCTTCCAAAGAGGCTAGGATTATCCGAAAGTCAGCGGCGAGAATCTTTACACATGAAGTGCAGATGCAAACCAATACTTAGAAACAAAAAGATCTAATTTAACACATAGGACAGAGAGCGTAGGAGCACCTCAGCCAGTTGTAGAAGTATTACTGTGCAGCTGGGAAATCACTGCTGCCCGGAGTGTCGAGTAAGCAGAGGGCAATGCAGAGCTAAGCCTTACAGTAACGTATGGAGAGCACTCAGATACAAAATCAAGATAAATATCTCCCTTCTAGGCACGGCTTCCTTATCAGGCTGTCCTCCTTTCTCTTTTCTTTGTGCCATTTAGCAAGAAATGTCTTCTTTCTAGGGGTGGGGGGGTGCGTCAGCAATAATGAGTGTGGGGTTTTTCCCCTTATTTCTGTTTGCTAACTCTGTGGATCTGATAATCTTCTCTCTATTGTCTGGTCATTGCTTTTCTGTATAGTTAAGTTGTTTCCACAGCTTGTTCGCTGGCTGCAGTGCAGGACGTCAGTGTGTCCCTCAGCACGCACTTCCTTAGCACGCTCATTCATTAAGAATAACCTTCTGAGACTATATCTGTATAATATATTTATACGCCTTCTGTTGCATGCCATGGGATTCCTTCTGGTGTCCAACACCATGGCTTTCAGGAGGAAGACAGCTACTGCTTCTTCATCCTGGGGCCATGGTTTCACCGGGGTGAGTGGCCGCTGTAGGAGCACTTGGCACACCTGGACTTGTTGAGGATGAATGCTTCATAATGAGAAATTACGCCGCCAGACAGCAAATTAGTGATTGATGTAAGTTGGAGAGTTATAGATTGTAATTGTGCTAGCAAGATATGAGATGATTCTTAAAGTACAATTTTAACAGTATTTAATTAAGTGGAACAGTGGATTAACCACCACTATCCTAACTCAACACCTATAGAAGAATTGCAAAATATAAATGCTCATTATTGCTAGGTTGCCTCTGCTGTCAGTGACTGACTTGGAGATACGGTGACTGACTTGGAGCTGATTTACAATTGCTCACTTTACAACTGAATTTTAAAGTTTTTCTGGTTGTTCTCCTTGAATGCAGTCAGGGGAAGGTGACTCACCTGTTCAGTGCTGCATGGTTCACTGGGTGGGGAGAAGATGACATATTTTATCCAGTCACTGATGTGTCGTTTCACTCTGTGTGTAGCAATTAAAGCAAAGTGAATCATTTACTCAACAAATTCAGACTCTTGTTCTTCCAATGGAAGTATTATTGTCTCGAGTTTATTTTTTGTTTGAATTGCCTGATGGCAGATTTCTCTCGTCACCTCAGTGGCTGACAAACTGTAATTAGGTATCCTTGTGCACAGTGCTAGCTAAAGAAGGTGCCAGGAGCCAGTTCATTCACCAGTTTGTTTAATTACCTTTGTGTGCTGGCTCCAAAGGATTTTGGGAGCCCAGCCTCCCTTGCTTTGTCAAGCTGTGTAAATCCCATATCAATTATACCTCCTATTCTGGAAGCAAATCGTGGACTGTACAAGCTTCGAATTTGCTTTGCATGACTATTTGTAGGAATCAAACATAAAAGGAGCTTGTGTTCAGCCACAATAAATTCATTGTTAATTTGAAGTGAATATTTATAACTTTCTTTTTACTGTTTGCCTGACACTGCTAACAATTAATTTAGCATTCTGCTAATTCTGCCCAGCCTATGCCTGGTCAGAATTTTCTGTCTCAGCGTTTCCAATACATTTGCTACACAATATTTTGTCCTTAATGCCTTTATAGCTTGTTTATTGGAAACGGGTTTTTAATTATTTTTCAACAGTACTGGAGACCTGATTTAATGAGCAATTGTTAGATATACTAGGGAGACACATCGCCTGATTAATGTGATAGTTAACTGAGCAACAAAATTGCCTTGTGAAGAAGCAGCTGTACACAGAGTTGAAGCACTAAGGAAGTCTGAGGGAATGTGAAGACAATATTTGAAGAAAGATAATTAAAAATAGGGTACCGAGCAAGCTGAAGGCGAAGTATGAATGTATAGTGTTAGCTTGCTGGTTAGTTCGTTGGTTGGTCTGTTATGTGCATGTATTAATTAGGAGACAGTTTATATAGGCGTGACTGAAAGATACTGCGTTGCAGTGATATTCAAGGACTGTAGAAAAAAATGAGGAGGATGGGTCCTTCAGGTGTGTTGGAGATGGAATTGTGCTGCAGCCAGCACTTTAATTGCACGCAGTGTTGGCATCCGCCTTCAGCGCTAATGTGTGCTTTTGGAAACAGATCCATCCTTTGGGAAATAGGTCTTTTCGTCTTTTCTCAGAGAGAGGAAGCGGCAAGAGAAGTTTGACACTCTTTAGCTGGCAGAGCTCATACTGGGATATTTCTTGTGTTACTGACTTGCTCCTGTCAGCAGCGTTTATGTTCTCAGTTTGCAGGCTTGTGGTCAGCTTAAAGGATCAGACTAGCATGACCACCACAGAATTTTAGCACAAGATACTTCCACTCATGCATTTGGGTGACATCTTCCCTCCTTTCTGCAAGCAGCGTTTTCAAAGGGAGATGTCACATTAGGGGCCCAGCAGAAACTCACGGCTAGATCACCCCGTTTCACTCCTGGGGAGGGTTGTGGTGTGCGTGGAGAGAAGAATCGCAGGGACATCAGTGGAGGCGTGGTGCACTGAGGCCAAGAAGTGGCACAGCAGCAGACACAGCTAGAAGAGGAGAGTTGAAGTGTGAATGCTAGAGGAAACACAACTCAGCTGGTTTCTCTCATGTTGTTTCCAACTTTGCTTATGTGATGAGTATCTCCTCACAAGACCAAAAATACAGAAGGTTTCAAAGTTGTGGTATGGTGTAAACCATCCCACTTGCAAACTTACTAGACCACGTACAGCCCAACACAACCGCTCTGTTTTCAAGTCAGGGCTTGTGGCTTTGTGTTCCTGCTCACTCAGACATCACTGAGGGCAGGAGCTTTTCTTTCGAAAAGGTGAGCTGTCTTTTTGTACAGGGTGTTTTACTCTTGCTCATGTGCTTTTAACCAGATGAGAGCTGTACAGGTTACAAAGAACTCAGCTGGGGAAAACGAGCTGACTTTCCGTGCTATGCAGTCACTTTGGGAGCACAGAGTTGGGAGAAGATTGATAAGACACTTCGCCAAAACCAAAACTAAGTGAAACTGGGCTGAGCTTATTAGATTTTGAAGAAAATAAAGAAAAATGTGAAGGCAATTAACTCACACCTGTTTGGGAGAGGAAAACGCTCTTGTGAGTAACAAGCACCCCACCACCTTCACTGGTTCAGCTTGTCTCCATTATGACAAGTAACTTGGACAGTTCTTTGCCAAGTGTTTTTAATTCCTTGCCTGGCTAACATGATGGACATATAAATTACTTCAATTATGCTTTGAATGTGTATTCCAAAGCCAGGAGGGATGCTGGTCTAATGGTTGGAGAATTAGCCTAGAATTCAGCATTTCATTTCAAATTCCTGTCGTAGCTTTGCTTTAGCAGGTCTTTAGCAGGTAACTTTTTTTTTTTGTCTGCGCCTCATTTTATTGTCTGCAAAGAGGAAATAATGATCCTGATCTTCCACGCATGCTGTCCTGCCTTAGCAGTTTAGATTTCTGGGACTGTATATGTTTGTGCCTTGGGTCAGGGGTACTCCAGCCCTCCTGGGCCATATCAGCCCTCTGTTTCAAAAGCTTTTGTGTAGCCTGGCTTGGAGATAAGGTTCCCAGCGATGTTTGGATTTGGGCTGTGCTTGCCTTTTGTTACCTTTCATATAGCACCTTCCTCAGACCTATTTGGTAGAGGACTGGGGGTGCTATAGCCAGCTTGGTGGCTGTGCAGGACAGCTCTGAGCCTTGCAGATCGCCTTGTGGAAGCCTAAGACAGGCCCCAGTTCGACAGACCGGCTGAACACATGCTTAATCTCTGCCTGTTCAACAAAGGCTTTAAACATAAACACGTTCCAAAGTGTTTCGTTATAGATGGGCGAGCTCCAAAATGTGCTGCTGTGCTTTGCTAGATAAGGATCGGTATTTCTCTCTGAAAGAACTCGTTGTAAGGACAGGCACATTAGCTGCCTGCATTTTTAGGTAAGAGACCTGACACTTTGCTGTCTATGTGGCAGCCAAAGTAGACAAAACCAGAAAATATTTTCAAAATTGCTTCCTTACATGTAAATGCAGATTATTTAGTGTGATAATTTGCACACGTATTCTAGATTAATGTTGTCAAGATAAATTACATCATAGCAACCGCTGATGCTAATCTTGTGTTCTTTATTCTTCAAAACCAACAGAACTCATCTGCTGAAGGATGTACTAAATTGTTGAGTTCAGGGGGGGTTTCTGTTTTCCTCATATGGAGTTTAAAAAGCATATAGGTTATGTGTTCCAATGCAGAGAGTTCACCTGTTTTTTAAGAAGAGCCTCAAATGATTTAAGAAATTGCTGATTTGAAAAACAGCAAATAATATATTACACTGTCTCCTTTGAAAACTTCGGGAGTTTAATGTAATTTAACAGCTGGCCATTTATATGTGATTGCAACTTGTCGTAAACCTAATGCTGTGCAGCTGATAAACTGCAATAGAAAAAGTGGGTGATCCAAAGTACGTGCTGTCAGAGCATCCCGGCCTGCATGTATCAACTCCTGTATAAATCACATATGGAAAACTATCAAGCCTGGACTTTTAAAATGCCTGAGACGGGATGGCCTATGAAGCAAATGCAGTAGCCAGAGTTTGTAAAAGCAACTGTCTAATACACATATATTGATGCATACGTGTGTATATACATATATACATACATACATAGATGTATTTATACACTGTGCGATAAGTATTCAGACCTGATGCAGAAGTGGGAATGCCAAAAGTGCTGCACACCTGTCTTCTGAAAAACTGCCTGCCTTCAGGTTGAGCCCTCTTCCCTCACCCCTGTCCTCAGACTTACCACGCACGTTTGGAAAGCTCAGCCCTTCACTTAGCATCGTGCTGAAAGGAAAATTTGGCATAAATTCTTTCTTTGTAACAGAGGCCCTTTCCCTCATTTGCTTGACACAGATAGGCCCTCGGCAGTCCCTGAAAGGGATTCACATCCCTCCCTACCGTCTTTGTCCCTTGTATTTTTTCCAGGTGAACACTCTGCAACTCTCTCAACAAAGTGAGATTATTTTTTTCTTTCCAGGACCCGAGTATGAACGTTTCTGGTAGGAGGCACGTAACAGAAACGCGTTTGGCAATTGCTGCTGCCTATTTCCTTGGATGTGGTAAAGCATTTTGTTGAAATGGGAAAACCAAACGAATAGAGTCCGCCGGTCCTGCACGCCCCCTGTCTGCGAACATCCCTGCCCGGGGGACGTGGGCTGTGTTACCGACTCAGGGGAATGGGTTTAGAGGAACCCTTTGTTGAAATATTGGCAGCACATCACTGGACTCGCCGTCATTGCAGATGGAGCGCTTTGCCGAACAGATGGATTCTCAGCTTTCAGAAAGAAAGGGAAGGTACTTGATGTACTGTGGTGGGAAAGGAGGGGGGTATTCCAGGCATATGGAAAGGCAGGAAAGAAGGCACGTTCTGCGCTTTTTGGTGCACTTGGAGCCTAGCAACCTCTCTCTGGCAAACTTGTTGGGAATGCGTAAGCATGGTGCTGTGTGAGAAGGCGGAGGGACCGTACCAGACAAGGAGGAAGTAATTTGCACTGAAGCAATAAAAATGAAAGCACAGTCTAGAAAAGCCTGCTCTCCTGAGCATGTAACTAAGTATTACATCCTAGGGATGGGGAAGTGCTCCTGCCCGGAACAGCGGTGTACTCTATTAAGGCACAGGACTAGTGCCAGAACAGCATAACAGGAACAGAGGACTGCTAGTATTTTAAGGTCTCTTGTGTTGTGAAAGAGGCTAGAGATAAATGTTACCTGCCACTGTGAAGCCAGGAATCCCCATTTTCCAGCAGTGTATGCGTTGATTTCGAACCATGGTGGTGCAGTTTGTACACGGCATCATTCAGATACCGTATTGCCTCTTTTCTTGCGCTCTCCTTCCTCCCCTCCTCACCTCCCCATCTGGTTCATAGCTCGCTTCTATCTTAATTGTTAGGGCAGGATCAGTTCTGTGCAGCACCCAGAAGCCTGCAATCCTGACTCGAAATGATGTTATCTGATCCAATATTTACTGCAAAAATCTTCATGCAATTACCAAATGGAGTGTGATAAGGAAGCAGCATGAACTGAAAGGAGCGATTGTATTTTGGTGCTGTGTGTTAACTCTCTACAAATTTTCAGTCTCTTCGCACACACACACAGAGACTTAGCAGAAATATACTTTATTGTGGTACAATTTAGGATATCATGACAGTGGACTTTAATCTATATTTTTACCTCTTAATTAGAGAATTTCAACACCTCTTGAATGCAGACATTAAGGCTGTTTCACAACAGTAAGGAAGCCAAAGGCCTTGGAAATCCAGATTTTCTGAAAAAAAATTAATGTGATAAAGGGCAAAAATGTCAAGGTTCTTTCAAACTGTGATTCACTGCTGAAAACCTCTATGCAAAAATATCACTTTCTTAAATAATGGCTCTGTCTTTTGCTCATACGCAGGGTTGTGTCTACAGCAACAGACATGTCTAAAGTCATTTTCCTGAAAATTAAAGCAGACTGGATTACATGCCCACTTGTGCATCAACTGTGCTCCATTTTGCAGGACCAAATTCTCAGGGAGGCTCTGAGATAAAATAAACAAAGAATCCCATTGCTGAATTTTAGTATGAACATTTTTCAGATCGTTGTGTCTGGATCTCTGCCAAGTTTCAGCCCTATAATAAATTAATTCCAACCCACACAAAAGAGAAGGGGGAAAAAAAAAAACCCAAAGACATCAACAAGACAGAAACACTGGGCAATTTTTATGGGGAAACAAGTGGCCAAGAATAATTTATTGGAAAAGTAATTATCTAAAGAGAGAGTGGGCTCTTCTCTCTAATTGGAAACAATAACATTTTCCAGCCTTACTAAACACAGCATAGGAGGAGCATCAGCATTTTGCTTTACCAACCTGATTAAATCAAATATAAAGTTAAGATGTTGCTTTCCTCTTGTTTTGTTTCTCCTTACACCCAATACTGCAACTGAGCCCTCTTCCCTCTGCCTGTGGCAAAATCTAATCTGGCTGCCACAGGACCTGTGAAATTCATGGAGGTGACGAGCCAGGATCTGCTTTCTGCATTGTGTGTCTGGCTTTATTGAATCTCTAGTAACCCTCAGATAATAAATATTTCATATGCTGGACAGGTGAAAGGTTTCATTCAGCTACAGATCTGCTTCCAAGGCAACCAATTCCTGTCATTTGAACAGTTTAAAAATGTTGAAAACAAAGCTTGCTTTCTGGTTTTCTCTTCTCTAATTTTATATCTAAAGCTTTATCTGTCTCCCTCCTGTCCCTCCTACAAGAAGCTAATGAAAAGCTGATAGCATTAACAAGTGATTCTGAACAATTTATAACATAAATGTATTCTCTCTTCCAGTCAAGATGGGATGAAAAATGCCATTTCATTTTACAAGCATAGAATAAATACCTAGAGATATGAAATTGCCTCAGTTAGCATCTACAAATACGCTGTATGCAAAAAATGCATGCAACCACAGTACTACATTGTGCTTTACAGTATGTTTCTCCCTTCCGGTGGATGTTTCCTCAATACCATTGTCCAGTAATTCTGTTATAGAGTTGGGGTTTTTTTTATGGAGGGGGACCAGTACTCCAGGTCTTTCTCTGAGAAGCGTTAACAAGAAGATTTTTAGCAAAATGTCTTCAACCACATCTGATTTCTGCCAGTATCAGTGCTTGTGACAGATCTTCTGGAAAATGTCTGCTCTGTCTTTCACATCTTACAGCTGAACAAGCTCCTCAAAAGTACAAGTTGGCTTGTTTATCCTCTGCACATTACCAAGCATAATGGGCAGCTGCTTTCTCTCCTCCTCTCAGGCCCTCCCCACATCTGGAGTTTCTGACTCGTGCTGTGCTCCACGCCCAACTCTAGACCTGCGCCTGCATCCGCTGGTGATAACTTCAGCCAGTGCTTCTCTTTCCTGCCTGTTGTGTCAAATGTGAAGAAAGGGGAAATCTGTTGGAGCAGTAGTGAAATTTTGGTAGGCAGACTCCAAGTAAAGAGATTTTTATGATCTCAGATCAGGCTCAGAGACATTTTTTCTTGCATCTGACCTTCTGTGTGGATGTTCCTTTGATGCAATTATGGCAAAATGGTGGCATTTCTTCAAAAGGCATGCAGCTGTCTTGGGAAATAAGATGGAGAATACATCTTGGGGTGAGACTGAGGGGTTTAGTTATTCTGATGACTATCCATGCATAGGTGGTTTATTTAATCTCTCTGTCCTCTCTTTCTGCTTACTGTACAGGTGCTTTCCACTGGTGGTGTATTTGGGGAATAGGAGGACATTCTATCCCAGTTCAGAAAGACTGACATTACATGCACGACTGCTGTTTTGAGTTTAGGGGGGAAATGGGATGTGGGTACAGTCTGTGATAAGCATCTTTGTACCTGGTAGCTCGGTGACTGATCCTTCTATTAGAAACAATTAAACTAAATCTGACCTTGCAGCCCTCTCCCTTCTGTTTCCAGGCGCATAGATTTTAGCCAGCAGGTCTCTGGTTAACCCCTCCTCGCTGTTGTTTATTTCCTGCCACTCTGCAGACACACCACTGAGCGTTGAGTATGTGAACTCAAAGACGCTCCCTCTCTCCCGTACAGTCTTAATAGCAGTCGCAAGCCGGGCTTCTCCAGACAGAATTACTTCTACCTAAGAAGTACAGGCTTCAGGAGCATGCCCTTTCTCTCACCCTTTTCAGATTGCATTAAAAGCATCCACTTCAAGAAACTACAACTGTGTTTATTCGAGTGTTGAATTTGGAAGCAGTGCCGGGATCCCTGCCACGGCACGCTTGAACCGTGAAACCCAGGTCAGTTCCATTTTTTGGTTTTCATGTACTGGCACAGTGCTGCAGCGGTTTGAGCTTCCAGGTCTCTGCGGGAGCAATACTTCCTTTAACATGCAGAAAACATCATATTTGATTGTATAACCTTACTTCTTGTTTTGTTTTTTTTTTTGTACTACTAAACCTAAATGTCAGAGTAGCATGTCAGTAAACACAAGGCATTCGAAAAGGATCATGCTGACAGGCTCGAAAACTAAATGCTCTCTTTTAAACAGGCAGGAACATCTCAGATTTTCCTTCCTGCCCACCAGGCTATCCCTGGACTTGGGGGGACAGCTCTGCTTAATCTGCCTTTGGCTCTGTCGCTGTGACTGCTGGCTATTGCACTATACAGCACGCTCTTGGGCAATGGGAGGATAACAAGTTTCAATCACTGTTCCCAGAAGTTGACTTTGTGACTCAAAAGCTACTGACTCAATAGCCCCTTAGTTTTGCCAGTCAATAAACCCCTTCTCTCTCTTCCAGCCTCCTACGGTGTTAGGCATTTTGTGGGTTTCTCACGTTGCTAGAAAGAAAGGTGCTGGGGTGGCTGTTGCACTGTCTGCAACTGAGGGGTGTTACTGTGGTTGCCTGGGATGCTTTCTGAGAAGGCCGGTTTTGTTATGGTCTACTTTAGATCTCAGGCTCCAAATTTCACCCAAACTGAGTTTGCATTTCCGAAATTTCACATGCTTAGTCTGTCACTGCGAGGTGGATTTGCACAGGGACAATCGAAGGTAGCAAGATTTGGTACCCGCCATGTTTGCTCCCCCCAAATGTACGTTGGACAGCTATTTGAAGGCACAGGACTGTTTGTCTGCCTATTGGGAAAGGGTCTGGAGGTGGCAATGCTTTGTGCAAGGAAATTCGTTGGTGTTTGACTGTGGTGTGGATCTGGCTTCCCTTTAATTTCTTCCCCTGATCCCCAGTGGTTTTAGTCTTTGATGTTGCTAGAGTGCTCTCAGAGCAAGTGTTCCTCTTGGTGCAAGTTATGCAGCTGTCATTTTTTTATATGTTTCATACAACGGGTGAAGAATAATCTGGAATACACCCAAACATGGGCTTTTCATCACCAAGAAACCTGCAGTCAGAGTCATTGTCCCCTTCGGTCACCAAATAAGAGTCTGGAGAGCAAATACCGTGCTCAGACCCAAGTCTTCTCTGGCTCCTCTGTGTTAACATTGAGTTACTCTTCTTCTAACCACATTTCCCTTCTTTTCAATTTTTCTTTCTTTGTGCATTTGTTCCATGTCTAATTATTTTAGGTCAAGTCTGCAACAGCTGAACAGAATACGGTAAAGGTAACGCTCTGTGATCTTCCTGCAGCAGGAAAATTTGTATGCAAAGATAAATATCATTTTTAGGTATTATATTTATCGAAGACAATGGAGAGAGAAGTTTTGAGTGACTGGCAATTTTGTAACTAACTGCACCATTAATGTTTAATTACTATTGGCAGCCAAGAAGTGCCTTTCTGGATTACCCAGACACTCTGCTTCAGGGATATGCATAGGTGGCAGAAAGTGATAAAGCTGGTGAAACCGCACCTCTGGGAACATGTAATGGGATCTTTCCTGTGATATGCAAATTATGCTGCCAAGTTGCTGTATAAACAATTCATGGGAGAAGTGGTGAGAGGTAGTTAAATAGCTGGATCACATATCAAAGATAAAATCCGTCAATGGGAATGGAAAAATGCATTAAAAGAGTGGTTTTGCTTTTAAAAATAAATAAATAATGATAAAAAAACTTTGCCCAAAGCATGTAGTTGCACTAAAGAGTAAATAGCAAATGATTTATCACAATTGTTGCAGTTCAGACTAAAGGAGCGCTTAGGAAACCAGTGTGCACAGAGTTTATGAAAAGCAGGACTTTTTCTAGTACAAGTAATCCAGCCAACAGTGCTACATTTTTTTTTTTAACTGAGAAAAAAGATTATTTATTTCACAAATGTTAATTTGGTTACTTTTCAGGCAGAAAACGTGCACTGCTTGCTTTTCAGTGATAAAATCAATCCTGCCCTTTCTATTCTAGGCATGAGCAACGATTTCAGGCAGCCCAGCAAAACATATTTCAGGGTCATATACAGCTGTAGATCAATGAGTGTGAGCAAACCCTATTGACACCAACAGAAGCTGAGCTCATGGCCTCGGTCTGGGTTTCTGCTTTTTTGTATTTTATACTGTATGATGAAAGGATTCCAGCTAATAGCACTCCTCCAATAAATCAAAGATTACGCTTTCACAAATGGTATCGAAGCACTCATTGACGTTGTGTCCAACTGCATTGTTTTTCTACCGAGGTCAATCCCTGTAGCACTCGTTTTCCCTTTCCTCTCTCTGCTGTTCATTTAGGATCTGCTGTGGCTCAGCTGAAGCCAGCTCAGAAGCCTCTGATTAACTTCAGTGGGAGCTGGATCATGTGCTAGAGTCTTAAGGGGCCAGCAGCAGAAAGTTGAAGAAGACAGCAGGGAATATTAATGCATCATGAGGCGAGGGAAATATTTTTGGCCTGTGACTTTCTTTAGTTTTGCTATGTAGCAGGAGTGATACTCTAGATATACAGTCATAATAAACAGATCCTGCCTTCAACAAATGTATCCGACTCTGTTCTATGTTTAATCACCCACGAAAACTGTGTCAGATGCTCTTCCACCAGGAACAATATCTCCTAATTAACTGTAATTAAGGTATATTATAACAACAGGATGTGAAACTAGATGGATCTGTCTCTTGGCATTTCAAATTTGGACTTTTTTTTCTGCCAATTCTCTTAATATGCTTCAATTAATGATAACAGAGGCCAGGCCATTCTCAGTGATGGATCTGCATACGTGAATCTTGGTACCACTGAGAAGAGATGGAGCACAAATCTTTCCACTCCTAAAGCCCCCTTAGAAACGTTCGTGGACCCCAGTTAAGCTGAATTTACTGGCCCGGGTGTTGATTACTTGGAAGACAAGAGTCAAAGGTTGATTGCCTTATACTGGCAAGTGCAAAACCTGTGCTGGAGATGACGCAAAAATCTGGTACCTTGGATGCAGATTTTTCAGAGGATCTGTTGCAATTTGTAGCAGGTACAGCATCTCTTTTCATTCACTGAGAAACCGTACAAAGTGGTTTTACTCATGCACTATTCGAACAAGCAGTTTTTTAACCTGAGTGCCTAATGAAGGGGTTAGATTATCATCTAGAAAATTATTGCTTCTCTGAGCTGTGGCAGACATCAAGGCTTCACCAACTAATAAGCATTTGGACAGCTAATCAGTAGTAAAGCTTGGATATAGTCTTTGTATAGATAGCTTAACAGTTAAGACTTTTTAAACTATTCCTGAATGAAAGGAAGTTGACAACTGAAGGGAGAGAATTTCCTAGCTCAGGTATTTCTGGCCATGTAATTAAACTGAATATGCTGCCCCCTTGCCCCCAGCCACAGTTATCCTAAAGGAGATGAATTTCCACCAAGGCTGAAATCTTGTTTGTACCCTGAAATACAGACTAAGACAACAACGTGCTGCAAGTCCATCTGGCGACTCCTCTTGAACCTGGTGATGCTTCACTGTGTGCCAGTGATGCACTTCGCAGTGTCAGCAACCCATGGGACTTGGGGAGGAGTCCACTGTTTCAAAGATGAGCTTAGATGAAACGGGGTTTCTGCAGCATTTGGTCTGGTGTATAGATATTTGCCTGAAGTAATCTGTTAGATGTCATAAAGTAAATGCAATCAGAAGGCCTCGTGTGAAACGCTGGGGGGAGGGGGGTGGGAAACAAGCATATCTCCCATGCTGTTCCACTGAGCAGCTCTATTATGATCAGGACTTAAGTGATCTCCTGTCTCTGTGATTGCACAATATAATCATGCTCCTGGGATTTTTTTTTGTCATTTATTTTTAGCTGCCTCTGTTCCCTGTAACTTCGTAAAGAAAATACTTCATAGATTTATTTGAATTGTGTTCCCAAGCACAGTTGTGTTCCCAAAAAAGTCAGTTATCTGATTGAGAAATGACACGATTATAAACTTTTAGTTTTCTTTTAAGATACCAGTAAACAATTTTTTTAAAGTCTCATATTTTGTTTGCATCTTATGTGCCCATGCTCACTTGATCACACGCAGGAAATATTTTTGTACACTGCTGCTATGCATGACTAAGAAAGGAGCTGTAGATAGAACAAGATGAGATACAGGCTGTAATTTACACCTGACAGAGTGTGAATTTCATTGCGAGTCCTTTTAAAGGAAACTTGCTATTTTCTGCACATTCATCTGCAGACAGCGATTCTGTAAGAAATTATGATCATTGTCTTTTTTCATTTGTTCTAGTCTGCTTTGGGTTTGATTTTTACCAGGAAAAAAAGATACACTTCAACCTAATGCAATCCTGTGTTAGCTGCAGGCGCAGGTCATGGTTCTGTGATGCTGGACATACCCCATAAGCAGAGAACAGCCTGACTAGGCAAGATTAATGAAGTGTGGGATAAAGAAAGTATTATCAGACTATTTCATGGGTGGGGGATCGAGGTGTAGATAGTTTAAATTACTTGCCCAAGGTCTATTGCAGAGCTACATGACGAACAGGAATCTCCTGGGTCCCCATCCAATTGCTTTTCCATTTCTAGAGAACTGAAGACTCCATATTTGTGCTGGTTGAACTGCAATTTTGGATAGTTTGGAAGACATTTGGAGATAGAAGTGGTCTATTAGTCTGTCCTACTGAAAGAAATATTAGCAGGCAATTAAAAGAATAATAAATTGGAGCCATTCAAACTGCTTCACTTGCTGTTGCTCTGAGCTTCAGGCAGGAAGGTGCACAGAGGTCATTTAAACTGACCGCTTGTATATCACAGGCCGCTAGTGTCACATGGGCACTCCTAAATTAAACCATATATTTTAGACAGAATTACACTGGTCTCACAAAACATTTGCCATTCACACTGTAAATTCAAAGGACAGGGCTTTGTTCTTTATGTGTATCTGCTTTGCACCTCCTGTAGTATCACCTGGATAAACAAGGGTAATTCATACTCCTGTCGGTTTAATCCCTTGCATCATCACAATTATTTTGATTAATATGACACCTTGGAGCTTAAAAGAACAAACAAGCCAGTAACAGCATGAGCAGAGATGGTACCCAAGAGGCGTGGACACTGACCCTGGCACCCCGTTCTCCCTTCTGTGTACCAGAAGAGCTCTGTGCTGCCATAGGGAGGGTATCAAGCGCTGACCATTGAACCGCACTGGGGGAAGCTGAGGGAAACTGCTGCACCCCGGCGCCCTCTGCGCGGGCCATGTCCTCTGCACATTCAAGGGGTCAAGTCAAGATTTAGTCCAGGGAGAGCTAGGTGTGGAAGTTTGCTGGATGACAATATAACCCAGCAAGTCAAAAGCCATCAGTTACCATATTCGTAGCTACAGGCCAAATGCTTTATTCATTATGTTGCAGTGAAAGTATGAACATTGCATTTGTTTAAAGAGTAACTAGCAGGCCATTTGTGACCCTTATAATACACACGTGAAGCAGTGCTCTGCTGGTTTACACTGGTTACGTTCTGCTTTATATTTTCCAGAGGGCCAATTTGCAAGGATTTTTACTGCAGTAACAACTTCTGTTTATGAATATAAGTAACTAATTTACCAAAGTTTCACACACTGAATCATGGCTTCCACTTCACAGTTAAAGGTTCTGCGAATTTTTTTGGTCTTGTTGTTGACTTTGTGTTGTTTTTGATTGTATCTTGAAGCTTGGAAATACTGTATTACAGTAAAGTAAATACATTATTCTTGTTATTGCCCTTGTTATTAGAAAATATTTATATAGTGCAGTAAATTTACACTGTACTTTACCAACATAGATAAAGGCAAATTCTCTGCCCTGAAGAGTTTATAATTCAAATAAGACAAGACAAACAAACCTAAAACACTGTGGAAAGTGGTGGGTGGAAGGATTATTAACTACCTGAAAGGGGTGGAGGGCCTGCGTGAGGAGAGAAGGGGATGCTATCATCATCAGTATTCCTAATTTTACATCACTGTAGCGTCTTAAGAGTCCTGAAAGGGACGACAGCCTGGCTGCACGAGGTGCTATGCAGAAGCCTGGCAGGAGGGTGGCCTTGCCCCTGCCCTGGATCTCAGAACGTTTCTGGCTCCCTGACATCCCTGCCTGGGGGGCTCCTAGCTAAAGCCAGCATCAGTCCAATTACAGCACAAGGAGCACTGGGTCTCTAGTAGGTTTTATCCTTGCCTGAGGGAAAATTCACATTTTTTCCTGCCCTGAAGAGTTATAATTGAGACTGGAGAAAGCAAATACACATACGAGAAAGCATTTCAGGGAAAGGGGAGTAGAAGGGTTGTTCGCTGATAAAAGGTATAGCAGGACCACCCAGAGGGAGGAAGGACTTTTAGCATCGTTATATTCACCATGATCTGCAGCTCAAGCCTCCTCTGCCCTGACCCCGACAGCTAGTTGCAAGGGAGAAGGCTCAGAATAATTTTTGTTGCATGATCATAGCTGAGGCACGATAACTGCTATTCTTCTTATCTGACCTTGTGCTAAATATGGGATTGCTTCTCCCTCAATGGAAGAAAAAGGTGTCCAGGTGTCCTGTGAAGAAAGCCAAACCCACAGGATACGTGATCTTCTTAAGTCTGCAGCCCTACAGTAACTTGTTAGTGATCCCATGCACAACTGTTCAGAAAACAGACAAAATTTCTGGCTCCACTTAGGAACTTAATTCAACCTCTGCTGAAAGCTAGTGGGTATGAGGGAGCACAAGGAACGTGGAAGCTCTACTCCATCCAGTGGGAGGTGGGAAATCTTCTTTGTTCCCCTCCTTTACCCACAACAAACAACCTGGGAGAAGGGAAAGGACAGAGGGAAACTCCCTGTAGCTGTCCTCACCTCCTAATCAAAACAAGATGCTGCCCCCAAGCATGGCATGAAGGACAAAGAAACCCAGCAGCAGCCCATGCAAGGCTGATGCGCAGAAATAGGGGAGGTACGGTGGTAGCGGAGGCAGGTGTGTGGTCCACAGTGACCTTTAAAATGGGAGCTGCAAGGAGCAAGGGAGTTAATTGTCTGGTATAGTAATGGGTCTGAGGAGATGGGATTAATTTCGAAGTAGGAGGAAAAGGTCCGGGATGAATTCTCTCTCCAGAGAACAGGCAGACGTCGGGCATCACAGTTGTAGGAAATGTGTTTGAGTGGGCAGCTCCCGTTGCCAAACACTAATAGTCATATGTTGACATATTCACTGGGGATGGGCAGGAAAAAAAATCAGAAAGCAAATCATCTCTTTCTAAATATCCATATGTATCTATATTTGGGGACATTCTCATGAGTTATTGCAAGCTGACTCATGATTTCTGTTCTCCTGAGGTTTGCTGTGCTGGAGTTACCGAGCAGGCAAAAGACAGGAGTGGGAGCTGAGTCCCTCGGGACTGAGTGTCATGTTGGGATTTGTATGGCATGCGGGTAGCTGAGCGGTGGTTGGGCTCCCAAGGCACGACTCGCTCAGTCCAGCTCATATCATCCCATCCCATGGGTGTCTGATGAAGCAGATGTCCATATCCAAAACTGCGGTGTAGACTTCTAGCCAGAGAAGTGAGCTGTGTACCTCCAGGGTGTGTTTCATTGCAGAGCAAGGGAGGTGTCTGAAACAGGCTGCTGGAACTATCTTGTTCTCCCCATTGGCAACAAGAGTGGCAGAAAATCTCAGGCATAGATGTCTGCATTAGCTGAAGCTGGGTGAGATGAATCCCTCCTTCTCCTAATAAAACAGCACAGTATAACAGACAATACTGTCTTGGCTGTGAAGAGATATTTGGATAAGGGAATGGTCCGTGGCAGACCAAGGCAAGAAATGTGCCTCCGTTGTAAGGGCAAATGTGGAATCAATGGATGGAAGCAAAAAAATACAAAGAAAAGCAAGAAAGAGTATTGTGAGGTAAATGGAGAAGAATAGGACATACACTAAGAGGAACAGAATGAATACAAGATAAATGAGACCAGAGAGCACACTACCAGTTGAGAGCTTGTAGCTGGAGAAAAGATCCCGAGTGTGATGTGCTAAGAAGGGATGGCAGCTTTTGGAGTGAGGACAGGTGTAAGCTGATAGAAGAGATAGTAAGTTTTTCTCTTCAGCAGAATTTATCACCAGAATCCTTGAATTAAAACAAACAAAACAAGCCTGAACTTCTTTTTCAGAGTTTCACTTAGCAGCCGTCACTGAGAGAGTACTTGATGGTCTTGCATAAAATTTTGATCAATATGACTTTAGATCGCTTCAGTACTCTGCAAAAAGTGCTCTGCAGATCACCCAGGCACTTAACCAAGGACACTTAGATGTCATGTCTTGTCACAATCCAGTCCAATGATAAAAGTGTATTTTAAAACTATGAAAATAGTTTGATTGACAAGGATCTTTTTTTCCCCCATAAATCTCTGCCTAAAAAGACAGGCTGCTTAACTCCAGGAGTTCAATTATACAGGCTGCGAAGAAGAAAAATGATAATGAATGCATTTTAGAAACTTCTGAAAAGTTACTTAAAATAGATTTTTCGTACATAATGTTGCCTTTGGAAACTCAGTAACGAGGCTCCCCTGCCTCTGATGGACTGTATGATACTGTCCCCAGGGCTCTGCCGCGGACAGGGCTTACGCGTCAAGCTGTTCGTTGTTTCAGGAGGTGGCGTGGGAGTGATTTCACTTTAGGTTAACCAGGAAGCTAAAATGCTCTTTCTGGATATGTGTCCCAGCTTGCTTTGGTTTTTTTTTTTATGTTGTTTTTTTTTTTTTTCTTTTTCGTCATCTGTATTTCTTAAAAAAACCCAACCAGACAGCCCTTTGTATTGCAGCTTCTTGAAGTAGCTTTAGTAAAGGTAAGGTAAGGACAATGTACGTCAGAGTGCAAGAAGGTATTTGGTAAGTGTGGTGCATTTCTATAGGTGTTCCCTCAAGCCCAGATAGATAAGAACTAGCTTGTATGGCACGTTTATAATGACTGGCCCAGGTACTTTATGGCATCAAGGAGGCATTCCAGCACTTCTCATTTCAGTGTTCAGCCTTCCAGTGAAGTTGCTGAAGTGCGTGTGCTCAAGACCTGCTTTGGGTGCTGTCTTTGTTGTCTGAAATACAGTGGTGTGGGATGTCATATTTCTAAAGCAGTCAGTGGCCTTTAGCAGAAAATAGTGTGAGACAAGGCCGAGTATTAAAATACTGCTGTAAGTAACTACAAGATTTCAGAATTTGTTGTTGTTGTTAAACACAATTTTTTAAAATACAGAAATTTAAAGGAAGTGTTGGTCTAAAGTAGTCAGTAAGGCACTGCCCTCTAAAATGGGAAGAAAGTGATTCGCAATTGCAAGTCTTCTTGGCAGAGTGAAAAACGGAGACGCAATCATCAATTCACAACAGCGTTTTGTGTTGAAGGAATAATCAGACACGTTTTTATCAAGGCTGTGCTGCATTGCTAGCCTGCAAAGTTGCTTTTTTCTTTCCTTCCAGATGATTTTGGAACTGCTTATGCTTTTTCAATCACTAAGCTGGACTTCTATAATGCCGTGCTTAATGTGCCTCCAGATTCTGTTATTTATAGATTTCAGCATATTAGGATTGCAGCTGCTAAAATACGCACAAAAGAAAAAGTGTTCATAACCTGGTAAGACTTTGCTCTGAGGTGCCAGTGAAGTTTAGGATTTAGCATGAAATATTACCGGGTGACCTTTCAAGGAGCATCGCAAAAGAACACCTGTTTATCTTGAAGACCTTTGTTTTATTTTTTTGCACAGTTGAAATCATCCAGTGTTCTACTTTCCAAGAGAAATCTGGCCTTTGTGTGTACCATGTGTTGTCTTCAAGAAGTGCTGGGACAGAGGATTTAAGTAATGCAGCATCTCAAATGAGCAGTTCTTCCAGACAATGTGTTTTGTACATATTGGCTTTGTTAAATTTATAAGCAAACAGTAAATATATTGTGATTTTTCTCTAAGTTGTCTTAGTCCTACCAGAATGGCCATGATTTATTCATTAGCTGTTTTTTTGTGAAAATTGGTGGAAAGAATCCTTTATAACTATGCAAAAACCTACATATTCCATGTACATAGTGACAAGTGAAATCTCTTAATGCTGCAGCGTATGTTTTGCGAGTTTATGAGATGACAATGTAGTTTTTTAATGGCATAATCTAGAATGGGCAAAGGTGTTATAATTCATTCATAAGACAAAAGATCAGGAGAATTGTATAAGTGAACACGTAACCAGAGCTCCCATTTAGACCCTAAGGGTCGAACCCTGCTTATCTTCACTGGCTTGTGCCTCATGAAACTGTTTTCTTAAGACAAGTGCCAGTTCCTGCAGAATCAACCTTTGCTTTTGAAGGCCTCCTGTAAGAGGGAGATGTGACAGACAAAACCAGGTAAGCAGGGTGGCTCCCTGGAGACCCTGGAAAGCAACTGGCCTCTCTTCAGTACAGCTGCGGGGGGCTGAGGCAGACGTTAGATGCCTCAGTTAGGGTCTCATCCTATCAAATAAGACACTTTTCCAAAAGTACTCTGGTACTTCATATATATTTTTAATTGAATTGGTAAACTTTTTTTTTGTGTTTGCAAATTGTTGCAAGAGATGTGTGGTTTCCTTCAGTTGGTGTGGTGGATACTCTGGAAGACTGTGCTGCCATTCAGTGAGACCTGGATAGGCTGCAGAGTTGGGCGCAGAGGAACCTGATGAAGTTCCACAAGGGCAAGTGTAGGGTCCTGCACCTGGGGAGGAACAACCCCATGCATCAGTACAGGCTCATGGCAGACCTTCTGGAGAGCAGCTCTGTGGAGAGGGACCTGGGTGTCCTGGTGGACAACAAGCTGACCATGAACCAGCAGTGTGCCCTTGTTGCCAAGAAGGCCAATGGGATCCTGGAGTGCATCAAGAAGAGTGTGGCCAGCAGGTCGAAGGAGGTTGTCCTCCCCCTCTACTCTGCCCTAGTGAGGCCCCATCTGGAGTCCTGTGTCCAGTTCTGGGCTCCCCAGTTCAAGAAAGATGAGGAGCTACTGGAGAGAGTCCAGCGGAGGGCTACG
>Ga0065711_1035824_pt1 | contig 21788 bp, 11 predicted proteins | sample Hoacrofraction12_FD_59098 | JGI IMG/M metagenome (GOLD analysis project Ga0065711, IMG submission 59098) | Hoatzin crop microbial communities from Cojedes, Venezuela - Epithelial fraction 12 v2 (version 2) | ecosystem: Host-associated > Birds > Digestive system > Esophagus > Crop | place... | reverse complement strand
GGGGGGGGGGGGGGGGAGTTGGAGGAGAAAGGGATACATTTCTTTAGATATGCCAAGCTTCTATCATTTTGTAATACCAACAGAAAACAGAGAGTGATTCCATACTAAAATTTATTTTATCCACTTTGATTGAATTCCCCTCCTGAATGTGAAGACGATACTCAAAAAACATCACTCAATAACAAAGGAAACAGCACAAACAATAAACACCTTCTAGGGAATATAATTTGTAACAGTGGTAACGACTTCAGCATTGGCTGTCAAATGACTGTAAACATTCAACTGTCTGCAGGTTTCCCACGTTCCACTCTAGATAGGAGAGTCTTTGCAGTTACATCTTCACAAGACAGATCTCATATTCCACATTTATTTTTAATCCTTAGCCTTAGTGTTGATATCACCGGAAGAACTATGTGCTGCAGTACTTATTCTTCGTGTCTGCAGCTCTCTGCGTTTTTGCCTGTATACAGGGCCTGTTAGAAGGCGGTAAAGAGCGCATGGGAGTATCCCTCAAAGATGTTTCTTAGCGTGTACAAAAACACGATTCACCTGACCTTATGCAAACCCTAAACGTACTGGGAAAGGAAGGTTGTTTATTACATGACTTCTAGTTTCAGTTAAAAAAAGTGAAAAGCAAACAACTCATTATAATCGGTTATACTATACAGGCATATATTTCAAGAATAAAGAGCTCATCAGAAAACAGATAGAACTTTTGATCAATACTACTCTCCTCCACTTCACACTTGTTTTATCAATCTAAAAATTAGTGAACTTGGCAACTACAGCATTACATTGATATCTATTATTTTATTTAATAAGGAACACTGCCTCTTGATGCTGTTGAGAACTTTATTTCAATCCATCCTTTGCTAATTAAATTATAAATATCAGCAGCATAAACCCAACCTCTGCAAAGTCTTCCTTAATACTATAATAGCGCTAAAGAAAAATCAATTGTTCTCCACTCTTAAGAGCAGAACCTGTACAAGCTGACTTTTGAATTATCACGTGATACATTTCTTTGATTTCAGTTTTTCACAGCCACCGAGTTGTTCAATTTTATATATAAAATACTTCTAACCACACCAATGACCAACATTACTAATGATATTAATCTCAGACTGTATACCCCTATCCTCTACAAGGTAGCCCATTATTTTTGGGGCTAGGAAATTGGGACACAAAGGAAGGGACATGAAAGCTCAAAGCCAGGACCAGCACCAATAAGAGAAAACAGATCTCCTAGGTTACAGCAGAGTTTTAGATTCAGGAGGACATGCTCCTGCCCAGTTCAAAAACCTCACTATTTACCAGCCAGTCTCTCATGCCTTCACAAAGAACCTTATGAGAAAAAAAATTAAATTGGATTGAAATATACTGGGGAATAATAATAAAAAATAATCGTTCAGAGCAGGATAAGGATTGCAAGTTAAGAAGTTTCTTACTCAAAATAGAAGGTGAGCATTAGAGTCTGACTTCATTGGCTGAATTTTTCTTCCAGTACTATGAAGGATGGAAACACCTCCTAAATAAGGAAGGTCAACTATATCAAGAGATATCAAGATATCATCACTAGGTTATTTCTATTTTTAAGGCCTTTTAACCTTAAACAGTAATATATGCACATAGCTACAATTACTAAACAACTCATTCACATCTCTCTCATCAGGAAAAACAGTATTATTAATAACTTAAGAATTCAATATGACATCAAGAGTTTGGTTTTTTTCTGCTCCCTCAGAAATAAAGGGCATCATCCTCATATTATATGATGGCACTCCACTGAGCAAGCGCTGAGATGGCTGAACAGTTCTAAGACTGCTTTTGCTGTCAAAGGAAAACTTGTTTTTACCATGGGATAACTAATACCTGAAAACAACTTACCATTGCAAGAGAAGATTGTAGTCAAAGCATTTTACACGAGGTAAGCTAAGCAAAAGGAAACAAACACATCCAGAGGAACGCCGGTTATCATGCTGCTGTTTATAGCAACCTCAGAGGAATCAAAATACCCTGCTTCCATTTAAGATTTTGAAGTGGTAGAGCTGACACCCATTTATTTAATAACAAAGTAAAACAAACTACCTTTGAGCCAGTGAGGAAAACACCAAAGTTAACAAATACTGCAAACACCAGTAAGCTTTAGAAGCATGACTAGTATGCTTGCAGCACAGCCACCAAACAGGCAAAAGGCAGAATGCCAAAAGCAACACAGAGAAACAAGCAGCATTATTTGTCAAACAAAACTTGGATAGATAGCATGAAGAAAAAACGCTTTATTGCTTCTTGATTTATGCCACAACATATTTTTTCCACTAGTCATGACTACATAGATATTAAATTATTTGTATTGTCCATGGTGGTTTCCAAATCCCACACCCAAGCCTATTCAATTGAATTTCCAGGATATCTGCCACCGTACCACTTGCTTGCCAGCAGCTGATGAGTGAGGCAATAGTACTTTTTACTCTCTATTTTTGTGAGGGGAAATTCATAAGCACAACAGTATGCTCTATTTCTGGGCTTTGCAACATTTCACAGCCATGACTGCATCTCCTGGTTTCTACACTCGCAGCTACAAGCCGTTACCTAGCGCCTCACGCTACTAACACGTGCGCGCCTCTACCTCATTGGGGCTTAAAGCAGGAACACGTTCATTTGTGCACAGAATTGACTGGTCGGGGTGAGGTTCAGTAACACACACGAGCATTTAGACATGTCAGCATCTCCCTTCTCCCCTTCTTATGCTGCCTTGAATTTCTGACGATGTTCCCTGATACTCTACATGACTAATGCAGGCTTAGACACCAACAAAGGACCTGGACAAAGCGTTACTGTATGAATAAATACGTAACGAGCGATGCATGAATACTAATTAGTCTTATCTGGTAGAGCTGACATCCTGACTTTGAATCTGTGGCAATTTAACAGCTGTTTTGCTTTTTTTTCCTCCCAAGAGGTCTTTGAATAAGGTCTGAAAAATCAACTCTCCATTCTTCCACAAAGTATTATCGCTGGCAAGACTAGTATACAGATTATACTGAAATCATACTAACACACTCGCACTCTCTTCTGGTCTACTGAACCAAAATCACCTTCTGTCTCATAGCACACTATGAAAAGCAAAGTTGTGTTGCAGCCTCCTCTTCTTAACCTATAGCTAGCTGAAAATACAACTGATGTGGATACAAATAGCTTGGAAGGGAGAAGGCACTGAATAAAAAGCTGTGCTTCAGCCATGGTACAGCAAGAGGACACAATCACTTCTTGTGCTGAGAAAAAGAGAACAGTAACTGATGACCTGCATTTTGAGTGTGGCATAGGAAAGATCCAAGCTGCTTGATTCTTTCAAGAAAAAGGCTGTTTTAAAGCAGTAGGAAGTTGTAAAAATGCATTTAAAAAAAAAAAAAAGCCTAATCACATCTATGGATTCCGACCAGAGTGAAGCTGAGGAGAGATTTTTAGGACTGCAGTTTTGGCCACATATTTTATTTCACTACTGTCCGATCTTCCAGCACTCAAATCCCATCTCCCCTGCTTTTCCTTATGAAATGGATTTCTCAGCTCCTAGAAGTGAAAGGACAATATTACGTAAACCTTTTCTAATGCACATCTAGACCAAAACCCCACTTAGAATAAAGAAATTAAACCCTTTCTACATATATTTGAGACCATTGCTAAAGAAACCAGACCTTCTATCTTGGAATATTATTGAGGCTTCTATGACATAGCTAGTACAAGTCTCATTAGCCAGTTAATTCTCTATAACCATTTCAAAACTAAATTATGATTTTGAAAAGAATAACTTCAAATGCTTAGGCTTCAGTCTAGTGAAGTAAATTGCATATCTTTAATTATGAAGGATTAATTCTTCCATCTGTCTTCTTTTTGGCCAACTTGACAAATAGCCTCGCCTCTCCACACTCTTCACTACCTTGCATTTCATCCTTCATCACACTGGACATCAGTTCTTTATTACTGCTGAAGTTTTTTAGGTGGAAATTCTTCATCATTAGCTTCACATTCTCACCCTCACTACGAATTACTTTCACACTTTTTTCTTGATCATCATCAGTAGCAGCCTAATGCATTTCTGCCAGTTACAGAAACTATGACTCCATCAAGAACCTGGCAACTAGAATATGGCCCTAAGTTGCAACTCTGCTTGGTGATCAGTTCTCTCATTGTTTTCTTGTATAGGGTTTTTGTTGGAATTTTTTTTTTTATCTTTATCATTTTAACAGCATAGTCATACCTTTTTAAAAATCAATATTCAATTTAATCCCTTTCAGTGCACATCAGGCCACATGATATAAACAGAATTTTTCTTTTGCTTCTGAAACCTTTCTTTTTAAATCATGTTCATTCTGTAAAGTCACTTTTCTCTAATTCTTTTCTTAGCCCTCAACTTTGAAAATTAATGTTCCTCTTCCTTTGGACAGTTAATTTTGGGTTTGGGTTTTTTTTTTTTTGGTGTTGTTGAACATTTTTGTAAAAGACGTATCCATTAACAGCTGAGCTGCATTCTGTCCACTTCAGGAAAAAAATTATATTCATCTTAAAATATTAGCCCTTCAGCTACATGTTTAAGGAAAAAATATCAGCTCAGATTCAAAAGTGTTCTCTGTGAAATAACATGAATAATGTCAGAGGAGTTGAAAATTAGGATTTTCAAGGAGGATTAATTTGCATATACCAAGCTGTTTCTTGGGACATGGTAGAAGTTACCACTTTACTGTAATGACACTGCCCTGGCGAGGAAGTTTCATTTATAAAACAATAGTCACAGATGCATATAGAATTTCACAGCTCAGTGATTGCCATCTATTCCAGTCTTATGAGAAAGAATCATCCAGAGTTAAAATATCAGCCCCTGAATCTACGACAGGCGAAGTCGCTGTGATCTTGCACACATCACACAACCATTCAGCCTCAGGAGGAAGGAGATGGGGAAATTAGCAGATTCTGACTTAGTCAAACTACGAGTCTCTTAACCAACATAGCTTTAAAGCATGGAACAAATCTGGTTTTGGAGATAAGAACTGACTTTATAAAGTAATACCATATGGGGTCATCACTCCACTAAGCCCAACCATCTCTCTCAAATGAAGTCCGAACTTCCTGGATGGTTTTCTTTTGGGTTTGGTTTTTTTGTTGTTTGTTTGTTTTTTCTCTTGCTTTATATCATCAGGTGGTTTTTTGGTGTTGATTTTTTTTTCTTTTAATTAGCATCTTATTTATTGCCAAGAAACTGAAATTGCAGAGCTAGATAGAGCCTATGGGGATTTCTGTTCTATGCGTTACTCACTTAGTCCAACCAGGCTATGAGATGCCCTTGACATGGGTGACCTCCATGAGCTGCACGCAGCTCCTACAGAAACACAGAATACTTTTTTTCTGTAGATTTTGTCACAGGAAAAACAATAACAAAAATACGGATATTTAAATATTGTATCCTATTAACCATACCATGCAGAAGCACTCATATAATTAATAACAAAAAACAACAGCTGTGCTGCTCTTGCTATGAACCAGTGGTCCTTCTTTCTTCTGTTACCAAGTGAAGTTCCCATAAGCTTCACAAACACTAAACAAACACAAAAAGCCATATCCTACTGGAAAGAAAGCAAAGCAGGAAAAACACTCTGCATGAAAACGCACAGCAGTTAAAAGCTCTGTGGAAGGTGAAGCTCTTGAGACACAGCAGACAGCAGGAAAGATTTTAACAAAGTACACTTGTGCACCACTCCGAGGCAAACCTGGGCTGACATAAAGGGATAAGCAACTCAGGATGCTGAAGTATGCAGGAAAGTTACTAATTTAGCTTGAATCAGCCACGTGACAGCTAATAACTGCTGAACAGGTGGAGGTGGGATGTTTAACACTGGTCACCAGTGGAGAAATTAGAAAACCACCAGAGACTGACTTATTTCTTCCTGAATTGGGAATTACAAGGGTCACTCTACTTCTTGCTCAGAGGAGGAATAATGTAGCCTGGTGTACTGCCAGCACCCTGAGGAAGCAAAACCACAATAGCGCTTGCAGGTGGTGAAGAAACTAAGGACAGACACTACAGCCTTAATATATATAGCTACAATATATATTAAACAAGTAAAATAAATAAATAGCACATTTCTACTTAGACAACACTGGCTGAGAAAGGTCACTGCTCCAGACTATGGCTCGCTGCCCCAGTTGTTGTCCTAGTACAGCTTTCTGTGAGACCATGCTGTAAAACATATCAATAAATTAGAATTAAAACCAGCAAGCAAACAAACCCCTGAAAAAAGCAAGACAGTACTAACAAGAACAGACAATTCTGTGTGTGTTTCTCTATATTTTCTCATAGGATATTCTATAATTTATACAAAACTTCTGTTCTAGAAAATTTCTCTTTGCTTCTATTCTATGAACCTCCACTGTTCACTTCTCTTGTTTGAAAGATGGTCCAGTAAATAACTATCTAAGCAACAGGTGTTGCCAGAATACCTTAAAACAGTTATGCTAAAACCCCTCAAAAATCCCAACCCTAGAAAAATTGTAAAAAGTCCTTAAGGTGAGTGTTATCAGACACTAACTCAAATAATTTCACTGTCAAGACAGACACATGGCACCTTCCACATCCCGAAAAAGCGAAAGTTGGAGTTACAAACACACAATTTCCTAAATTTATAGAAATGCAGAAAGTATTTAGTTGGTGAAATAAAATAAAAATAAAAACATCCAGTGCTAAGAATGTAAATTTATTCAACAAATTGATTTACTGTCTCAGAAAGTAGATGGACCAATACTAGCAAGGTATCAGAATCTACCACATTCAAATACCTGTGTACGGTCACACTGTCAGTAGGAAATACCTTTTCTTTAAAACAACATCATACTGAATCTTAACATTTCCTGTTCAAACAAGACATAGGCTTCACGATACATAAATTGCCTTTCTAACAGAAGTGACAAATACTCTTCATGGACCTTAAATTGAGTAGAAAAAAAACCCCAAAGTTGTTAAGGCTTTGCCACACTGTAAAAATAGAAAAGAATCCGTTATGGTGGAAGGAAAAGAACCACCACATTCAAACCGCCTCTTCTCTTCTGTTTGACATTGGCAAGATTTTATTCTTGATGCAGTTGCCAATAGGGAAAAAAAATACACACTTAGCCTAGATTAATGTTCCCCTTATTTCTGAAATAGCTTTACTAGAAGCATCAACAGCTGAACAGGCAAGTTTGCTTGCCAGATCTGTTCACATAGATGGGTTATGTCTCATGAAGAACCATAGTAGGTATGAGTTAGGAAACTTCTGAGGTGAAAAACGTGAACATGCAACTGTTAATTACTAAACCAATAAGGTAGTGGGGGAAAAAAAAAATTAAAATTATGAAGTGCCTTATGAAAAAAATGAATTAAATGTGCTACTTATTTGCACTATGGAGATAGAAAACAGCAGCACTATCCCTAATAAATAAAACTGAAGTGATCATAAAAGAAATTAAGCACTTCAAAACTGATTCATACTTCAAAGAGTTTGAGGTAAAAATCATAACCATTAATGGGTCAAGTTTTATTATTTAACATAATTTCTAAATATCTGCAGTACTTCAGAGATTATGAAGTTTAATTAATTCCTTCAGCTTCAGTGTTTTTCTCCTTATAGCTACGGTTTCAAGTTGTAACTCAACTGTGCATTTTAACAAAGAAATCAACTCCATTCTCTGTGAAACCAAATAACAGCACAACACACCCCCTTTTTCAAGTCAAAATATACTAATATGCTTTTGTGATTTATCCTGATTGGGGTCTATACCAACCGAGTCACAGAACCCTGTAGTTCTTTGTCAGTTCCAAGTTCTAGGTATTCTGTGTGCTGTCAGCACCAGTGACAGGATGGAGAGTCAGACTGGTGCTGACTTGACTCTCTGCTAGAGTCCGCTGTAGCTTGCCTTCCGCTGCATTCTGTACTCTCAAGATGCAGAGAAAACATTGCACAATTTCTTTGAATTCATTTAGCAAAAAATTAATTAAAACCCCAAAACCTTATGACTTGAAATTATTTTGCCACAAATGAAGTAATATTCTAAGATCATAATTTTACTGAACATCACTTACTTTCCCCAGTACTGTGTAAACAAAGTCCTACACCAGTCCATAAACTAATTCAGATACGTACTAACTTTAAATGGGTAAGGACTCCACATGACTTATTTAGACTACATATTCAGTTCACTGTAAAGCACGTACAAGTTTTGCTGAATAGCTAAACGTGTACACTAACACCAAGCTTACAGAATATTCATAATACTGTACATACAAAAATAAAGTTAAAAACTAATCTATATAATTTTAAGAAAAATAAAGCAATATTAAGACTAATGGTATTCTGAGTACCTCTATTTGACCCAGCAATGAAAACAACCACATAAAATATAGCTGTAATTAACAAAAATTCCCACATGACTCATTTATTTAGACTAAAGTTAAATTATCTTGCTAAAGGGAAATTCTCATCACAAAGGTCATATATTAAGCCATAGATAATGTAACATTTTGAGTTTATTTTCGTATCTCTCAGTGGTATTTTACATCATTTAGAGAACGATATTCAGAGCCAGTAGTTCTTTAGATACATCTTACCCCCAGATGAAGCTTTTCTTACAAATGCAGGCAGAGTCCATAAAACCAATAGGTAGAATAAATACCCTGGAGTTTTGGGTTTTTTCTGTCACTGTAGTTACAGACATACTAAGAAGCCCAGCTTCTACAGTTTTAAGTCACCTATATAGCCTGCCAATTAAATAAAAATAGATTCCGTGCATGTTTATTTACTAAGACTTGTGAGCCTTAAACATTTGCCAGGCATTTATAGCAAACAGCAACAAGAAATCATGTGAAGTCATAAAACCTCACAAGCCAAGACAGTAAGATTCTTTTGTAGTTATAAAATAAAGTAAAAAAAAGTCTACAATATCATTAGGTATCATTAGGCAATTCTATTCCAGAGAAACCTTGCAATATTCTGCATTCCAGAATTCCGCAGCTGCTGGAGAGAAGCGCATGAAGCAGTACATCACTTTCAAAGAACAAGACTCCCTACAAAGAACAATTACCCACGAGAAGCACAGTCTCCAATTATAAAAAGCTCCCAAATTATAGCAGCATGCAGTCTCCAGCACCACCAGAAGAGACAGAAAACAATAAAAGCATCTTAGCTGCATTATAGGGAGCCTTCAGAAAAATAATCCTTCACACCACAAGATGACAAACCAAAATAACCTTCTTTTTCCGAGTGCTCCTTGTTTTCTCTGTACTTTGGTACATTGTACCTTTTTGTGGTACCTGCAACATCTCTTGTACTTTAGGCTAGAAGAAGGGTTTATTCATAGCTATTCCTGCTGTACCAACAAATTAACCAGACGTTACAGTTTCTCTGACGCAGAACCACATTCTGAAAACTACATTTCCCTGAAACTCACTGGAAAGCAACAGAAAGGAGAGGGAAAATACTCAGAGTTACACAGTAAGACCAGCAACAAGTACACCTGTTACCTGAACCTTCAAGAGCGAAGTACTTATCATGTCACCTTCATTTTTCATAGACCATTTGACAGGTTCTCTATCATCATGATGTTTTTTTTGGCGTTCTTTGGGTTTGTTTTTTGTTTGTTTGTTTGTTTTAGTGAGAGAGAAATGATGCAAAGAGAAAAACAACAAACACCTAAAGCTATGAAGGTGTTGATAGCAGGAAAAGCCACCTGGTCAGCAATAGCTTGTAAACAAACACTTAAACTGGTAATCTTACAGCTTCACCGAATGCGGTTTCACTTAGTGATATCTAAGCTTCTACACAAAAACTGAAAACCAAGCTTAATTTTTCATCAGAAGTCAAGCCCGTGAAGTCAAGATTGATTACTTTCTGATTAAATACCATTAGATATCATTGACACTATATATGGTTATTTTTCTGAAGAGGCAAAGCACAGAAACAAGAATAAGAAACAAGGACAGACAAATGAAGTATATTCTTCAATATTTTCCCATGAAAGCATGTGTCAGAGTTATTTCAGGCTTAACAGCCACACAGACATTAATTTTGTATCCTCTTCAGCAATAACTTTATTATTTTATATAGACTAAGTTATTTGTACAAGATCCCAGAAACGAACAAGCCGATATAACTGCATCGAGTTGCATGTATCCAGGTTATTCTTTCTGGAGGTTTCCAGCCAATACAGATGATCCATGCGCTATCGTATGCACACATATGCATACGTGGACATCTACTTAAGGTCTGTAATATGCATGTTAGAGAAGAATATTTCAAATTGGACTACCTTTTGGGAAGCTGTAAACTTTGCATACCACACACCTATTTATGAATTTGAACACAGATCGTATTTTCCCCCTTTGTTCAGAAATTCACTGGTGTGTAGCACATGCTTAGCTTTAAATTAGTTCTCCTTATACAAGCGTGTATGTGATAGACTACAAAAAGTCCTTTTGGAAGCAGGAATGCATGAGTGTCTTTCATGCTGTATTTTTCAATTCTTCTGTATTATATTATATATTCTCCTCTTAAAAACATAATCCCTTTAAAGAATTATCTTGCTAAAGACATTTTCCTTTTCTCTGCTGTGTAATTCCGCTTTCACAAGTGGTGGCAAATAAACTCATTCACACATTAGCTTCCCCCACTAAATGTATGTAAAATATGTAAGTGACATGTTACTTGTCATAGACTATCTGCCACTTACTGCATTGAAAGTGCAGAATTTGTTCTCAAGTTTTACAAATTTGACGTAAAAAAAAGCTAAAAATAAGGATTATTAAATTCCACTAAATATATTTATTAACACTACCAAAATTGCATCTAATACTGTACATTTGTATCATACTGTGCTATTGACATGATGTTCTATAAGCAAGCAGATCAGACTCAAACATAGAAATAGTATCTTTAATTAGACCAACAATTATATATGGAAAATAAGAGAAGCGCTCGGCAAACTAAGCTCTTTGGGTGTTAAAGTCTACCTAGCATGTTCCAGGTTTTAAAAGGTGTGTTTCTATCTGGAGATCTTAGGAAAATTCTACAGGAAGGTAACAAAACTAAGGGGAGGGAGCTATAAGCAACAAGAACATACCCACCAGGACTGCTAGCCATGAATTCTGCAATGCTTCCTTTTGAGCAGGGACTGAGCTGGAGTCAAGCTCATCTCTACTCTTACAGGTCAAAGTCCATGTAGATAACAAGTGCAACAGAGAAAAAGCACCCCTGACAAACTAAGCTGCTTTTGCTAGCAAACTAAATTGGAAGTAACTTGAGATCAAACAGCATAAAAAACCAACAGCAAATCTGGATGCAATGTGTTAAACAGGTTACAAAAAACCCAGACCCCAGGTAAAATGTAACACTGGCAAATATAAAGTATCAGAGATTTGACTGAAGTATATGAACTCATGAATAGAGTGTTAACCTGTGACACACAACATCGGTAATCGGGCAAAGTATGAAAAAGGAATTAAAGCAGGAGAAAAAAAAAAAAGATTAGAAGTCAGAGCAGGTGAGAGCTGAAGCTCTTGCCTCTCCCCAGACCGCGTGCGGGTGGCCAACAACGGCTGGCAGGGCTGACGCTGCAGAGCAGAACGCTGAAGCTGTTACAGCGAGCCCGTTATTATCTCACGAGAAGGGAGAACGGACAGAGGATCACAATAAGTTTGACGGCCTTAAAACATTCAGCAGAAAAAGTCAGTACGTAATGGTATGAAACAACTATATTGATATTTACAGAAAGAGTTCTGTCATATTAAAAGCTGAATAGCCACAAAGATTATACAACTCCAGCTCTGCCTGGGAGATCCTGATTCAGTCTTAACTACATAGTAAATCAGAAGTAGAGATTTAGCCATCAGACACAGCTAGGAAAACTACTGATCCTGATGGTAACAACAGGTCCAGACTAAGTTCCAGCTCCAGTTCTATAACAGGCCCACAAAAGAGAACACAGACTTGCAGCATAGCAGCCCGTTTGGGCCAGCTACATAAGATTGTGAGCTCTGATTTGCCAGCTCCATGATCTTAGTGTAAAGCCAACCTAGAGAGGAAAATCGTCATTATCGCCACAAACTCCATTACGGCCTCTCGTGTTGGAAACTGGGTTAAGGCAAACACATCTGAAGGCAGCGTGTATGGCTATAGCACAGGACAGTGCTAGTAAGAGATGTCTACTCCATGTACAAGGGAACAGGGTAACTACATCTGCTTTGTTAAGGACTCGCAAACCAGAAGAAACTTTAAACACAATAGCTAAAACACCAAATAATGAATTGTACCTTCTCATCTGATTTATAGGTGGGGAACATGGTGGAACACAGCTGTGACATTTTGATTGCAGTGTTCCTGATGAAACATATTTTCCTTGAAAAAACATGTTATGGAAGAAGGAGTAATGCTGGTTTGCCGATATGGAAAGATCACTTTGTGCCTAACACGATATGGAAAGATCACTTTGTGCCTAACACGAGACAGGTATTCCTCATCGTTCATCTGTCTGACCATGTAAACTCAGGTACTACTGCCAACTAAGGTCCCTGTGGCCTCAGTCAAGCCGTTAAATCTATACAGGCAAATGTAAGTAACAGCAATTTATCTCAGCAGCTAAACAATCCAAGGGTTGTTCCCATTAGATTTTGAAATAGGAAGTATTAGTTCCACGGCAAGAAAAGTAATGAAGTCTGTTCTACTCTTTTTCTGTCTGTCCTGACTGGACATTGCATTCAGTGAAAGTGCAAAATCTCAGACTCACCCCACAGTTAGGACATGTGTGGGTTCTGCATATGCAGTCCATGTACCAGCAGTCTTTCACCAGTAAGCAGCTCGGCCTAAGTTTCCAAAATTCCAAGATGCAACCTATTGTAATACTTTTACGCCAAGTTTGGCTGAAATCAAGTCATCTGTTTGTAAGCTGATGAGAAGGGATGGAGTCCACCAAGAGGCATTCAGAGACAGGGTTTGCTCCCCAGCCTTGTTCCCTTAAGAAACAAGTTCCTTAAAGTCGTCAACTACTGTGGTCATCACTTGACACACACAGTCCTGTCAAAACAGGTCTCTAACAACATCTCCCCCTCAAAAACCTAAACCAACTAAAACCAACTCAAAACTAACAACTCAAAGTTTTATGTGTGAGATTGCAGCAAACTACTGATGTCAGTAAGTGCTTAATCTTCTTTGATTGAGCAGTAAAGAGGCCCTCAGTTCTAAGTCAAGGAGTCACTCCCTCAACATCTGATTTCCACAAGTTTGGAACAGGCTCAGAGCCCACTAAAAATACACTTTTCCCATATGGCATCTCTCCATGAGTCATCCGGCCTGGGTGAGAATAAAGCTTTGCTTGCTGCTGCAGCAAATGTAGTCCTCCATTGAAGGAGAAAACCTTGCATTAAATCTTGTGAAAGCAAAAGTACAGCATGACAGAAGACACAGTATAGCTACATAGTAGTCCTTTTTTGCTTCCTTTAACTTATGTGGCTATAGAAGCTTAAGAGTATAGCCGTCAAAAACAATCTCCAAGGTTAATTGGAATGTGAATGAAATACTATACAGAGCACTGGATCATTTTGCAGTTTTATTTTTCCCCTACGACAATAGAAATGACATTTTTAGCTGCTCTTCGCATCTAATGAATACACCGGGACATTCCAAGAATAAAACAGACTACTGTTTTTCACAGCCTTATTTACTCAACTTGTGTTTATTCAGCTGAATATAGCTGGGGACTTTGCATTCAGCAGGGCATATTTACTGACACTGGTACACAGGATACTTTAGAAGATGTTAAGTGTTGAAATAGAATAACTGCTTAAGCATCCCTGGTTCACTTACCACATAGAACACTTTCCCGAGGCACACACAGTGCACAAGCAGCAGCTTCGAGAATAAAATCTTCTACGGAATGTTTTCACATAGATTGGCGATACTGATTATGTTCTCTGTCAGAGTAAATCAATATTTATACCATCTAAGAAATCTGACTAATAATAGCATTTACTGAATAGACAAATGAATTTTAGATGTAAATTTAATAAAAGTAACACAAGACAGGTAATAAAAACAGGGTAAACAAAACCTATTTCTATTACCTTCAGGCTTCTGCAACCAAGAGATAGATTTTTAAGTGGTTGTAGGTGTTCTGTGCTCTCTAGGATGTTATTGTTCAAAACTTAATCACCTTTTATTATTTTGTCGCCTCGGAACATTCACAAGCATAAGGCAAATACATGCAGATACAACTAGCTCGAAAGTGACCTTACATAAAAAAGCAGAAGCTGGTAAGCAGAGACACGCAGGGTTTGGAGATTTAGATTCACTATTCTAATTAAAGGGCTTTAACACGCTGTAGTTTTCATCATTCATGTTATTCAAGTCCATTGTATTTAAAGATGACAGTGCCATCATTGAGGAAATTTTCCAACATGCTGCTACTGCTGTACACATCCTTTACCTGGCATGTCTTTCTCTCTCCTTCCCCACTACCCCTCCAGCAGACACCAAGGTTCTGTGCTATGATATTTCTACTGTTCTTCAACTCAGTGTTCTATTTTGTGGTTGAAAATACAAAATTCTTAGCTGAACAAGAACATCCTTGAAAGACGTTCTTGAGTAGCCATTCCTCCTGTACTTTAGATAGTTGTTGGCATGTGTACCTAGTCAAACCAAAATACTTGCCAATCTGATGCAATGGACCCATTCCCACTGTGGAAATTAAAAAAAATGCTTTAGGATATGCCACCTCTCCCCGAGAAGACTCGTGATGCCTTTATATGACTTCTCCAGCTGCCAGAGGCATCCTCTGTACAGCATCCAAATCTGACATGGATCACAGCCACATTACAAGCATCACAACTTTCAACACTTGGGAGAACACGATCCCACACCAACTCCGCTCACAGCTCTCAGTGCCTGACTATGCCAGCTTCCAGCCCTCATAGCCCAGGCCGCCTTACAGGCTCCACAAGTAAGCGTCCTGGCAGCTGAAGACTCCTCTGGAATGAGCTATCTGTGCAGAGTCTTAACAACAAGAATCACTACATAGGAAGATTAGGCCCTAAAAGCAATCCTCTTGAAATTCAAACTGAATCCCAGCGCCTACTCTAAGGTTACATATCACATTATCTAGTACTCTGTGTAGAAAATGCATCCTACTTTGGCATGCCTCGCAACCAACAAGGTGTCGGACAGGACTCCCCAAGAGAGGCTCACGTTGCAGTTGATGGCAGTTTGTCTCAAATTTGACAGAAACTGCCCTGGGACAAGTATTTTTTTTTCTCCAAAAACTCCAAAATTCAAGCCAGTTTATAGTCCCTTATATGAGGATAGACACTCTTATATGCCTAAAAGCTACAAAGATTTTCCTCGCAAATATTGCCTGAGATCTACTAAGCAGTAGAAGCATGACATTTTTTTTTAATGTTTACTTAAAACCTTCACTGTATTTCAGGATTTTTCTCTGTATAAGATCCAGCACTGTTCTGTTAAAGAATCAAACAGGGCTTTAACCAGCCATAGCCAGCAGAGCCTCCCATTGCCTTTGTAACGTTTACTGTACACACAGAGAAAAGAAAGATAAATCTGATATTAGCCAGGTCCTGTGGGGCTTGAGAGAGAACATAAGCTCTCGAAATCTCTGGTGGTACATATAAGTGGAAAGGTTGGTGCAAATGCTCACTCAGAACATTTCAATCAATGCAGCTTTCAACAGAAATGCCAAATGGGACAAACACTTCACCTCCTTTCATGGTTACCACTGTTTTATATTCTATTCGATGAATAAAATGAAACATTTTGAGAAGTGTCCTACATCACTGTAAAGACCTGTCAGTGCATAGACCCCAAAATATTACATCTCCAAGAGAAATTTAAGTTATTTTTAATGGAGAGAACTACAGCAAGATATCTAAGCCCATACCCAGATAGAAGAGAAATAATAGTTCACTGAAAAGAAACAAAAGCAAACCCAGAACCTAACTGTCTAACACCGTAAGAGGGGACTCCTTCACAGTCAGGACCGTGATTACTTGCAGCATTTGAAACAGGTGAGTTCACGATCACTAAAAATATCACTAGAAGAAAGTGGAAAGATTTGTTTTCAACATTTTTTATAATTGAAAGAAAACAGAGACAGATGAAAATGTACATCTCGCCACTTGTTCATTTATGATAGGTTCCTCAACTAGCATTTACTTCCAGTATCTGCTTCACTACCGAGCAGAAGGCTAGAAGCAAAAGCTCGTACTTCTTCCCTCAAATCTTTCAGAAACACTGACCATTGATTAGCCTGCTCCAGTGCCTTCTTATTTCCAAAAGACACAATGGTATGGATTTTAAGTTTGGTGCTTCCTTTGGGAGTCCGAGGTAGATTCTGCCCCATTTTCTAATTTGTCTGTCTTCACTCTATATATCCATCTTTCTATGACTGACTTCCCAACTGTCTCTTTCTCCAACATAGCATATGTTGCTACGTAGACAACGTCCTGACAGCATTTTTTATGTGCGCCTCAGTACACCCTGCACTCTCTTCTATGTTCTTCTTCCTTACATACATACACAAACGCATCTTCGACTTTTTATGTAGCAAAACTACTAGTACCATCATTCTTTCATTTCCACATGCCTTTTAAAAAAAGCCAATTGATTTATACACTTTCTTGATCACCTGTACTGGTCTTTTACACACTACCAAGAAGCACACAGTCTAATCAGACTTGATTATTGTCTGAATCAGGCACTGCACAGTTCATTTATGATTAGTTTTTCTGCTGGATATTTCCTCATGTATTGCTATGCCCTACTTCATCATTTTAACGCCCTTTTAACCTATCTCCCACCTACAGCTACAGTTCTCCTTGGCAGAAATTCCAGCACCTCCTGCTGTGGTGGATATCATTTCTTCAAGTTGTGTAGCTTCGGTAATATTCCTTCAATGCAGTTTACTTAGACTGCCAAGCTATGTTACCACGGACCAGCACAGTGCGGAGACAGAGGCTCAATAAATGGTACAGTTGTGGGATTCATTACAAAGTCAGATGAGATCTTTGTCATTTAAGTAGACAGGAGAGACTGACATTAAAATACGGTTCATTAAAAGTGAATTTGAGCCTCGGCATTCACTGTACCAAAACATCTGGAGACGGTCTAATTTATACCGGAGTGCCTTAGAAAGTACTTGAGCTTCTAACTAAGCACAGGGGATTTGGCAAGTAAAAGGCTGTCGTTTTTGTATCACTATATACTTGAGGAGGATTTATTTTTATGAATGCCACAGTACCTCCCATCAACTGAGAAACCATGGACCAAGTACCATGGACCATTCATATTAAGAGCTATTATTCCAGAAAATATTGCAAACTGTTTGCTTTGGCAAATTGTCCAGGAAAATAGGCAGTTAAGTAGGTAAGCTCCTGGGTATTCTTTCATTTCTTTTACACATTCATCACTTCTGTCTAGACATGAAAGTAAAAAGGCAAAGTCAGGGAATAAGAGAAGCAGAAGACATGCAGAGGAATCCAGATAATAACCAGACCATGAAAGTACCTTTGCCTGTCTTTGCAGCGCAAATATAAGGAGAGATCTATCCTAAAAATTAAATATCAGTTTATTGCTTTTGTATATTCTGAAAGGATTATGTTGTTTATGCAGTGTTCTTAACTCTTGACCTTCGTGTTTCATTACTGTATGTTACCTTCTTGGTTCATTAGGACAACAGACTGATCAGAGAAAGCAAAACTTTAAACACTTCAGATCACAGTCTAGCTCAAAGAACCCTTATAGATTGACAATCAAGTTTTCAGAGTGCCTTGGAAACAGCTAACCTCTGTTTTCTTAATGCTTTTCCCTTTTCTTTAAGGGAAAACTTGTTACTGCGTTATCAAAAAAGCAAAGCAAACAAAAGGGACCAAGACATATGCTGAAGACATGACAATGAAAAATCAGTACATCAAGGCAGGTGGAAATACAGTGAAATTCTGTGCTTCTCTTTGGATGCACACTCACTGTGATTTGTTAACACTCCAGAACTGTTTACTCAAGTTGAGCATACGTAGCGTCGCACCCTCTTTTGATCAGGACAGGCATCATGAAAGGCAGAGGCATGAATGCTTGTGTAGAATAGTTAGGACAGTATACATGGTCAACTAATTTCAGAAGCCAAATGAAAACACTCCAAAAACATCACAAAGCAAATAATAAGATGTACCTACACATTAGAAACATCAAAATCTTTCCTTCCAACCTTGATTTGGACTTACCTATTTACGCTTGTTTAAATCAAGAGACCTTTCCCTGAGAATTTCTGTTTTGAAATATTTTCATTTCATGCTTAGCTATATCTTTTAAACATATCCTTGTTTACATAAGTTTATAATTTTGAAAAATGTAATGTGGGTTAACTAGATGATCAGGAATGGAGCGTCTTGGTGGTCTGGGATGTTTTGCTGTTTTGGGGTTTTTCTGAAAAAGGGGATCAACTCCCATTATGTTTCATAACTCACCCTGTCTGCTCACAGCTGTTTATCTAGAAAGTTATTTCTAAATGTGTTAACTGTTAACAGTATAATTCAAATGCTTGGATAATACTAATTAAAAATTACAAAAATTAGCATATTACCTTTCGAGGCAGCACCATTACGTACATCTTAGCATCCTAAACTAGTAATTCCTGCTGTGATATTCTCAGTAATTATTTAGGGAGGGAAGAGAAATATCATCATAAAACTAGTTTCAAAAACAGCTGTTTACATCTTTAAAATAAAGTAACAACGTAGTGACAAAAGTCTGTCATTGACATCAATTCTCTTTTCACTTCACAGGCAAATGAAGAGTGGGAATCAGAATGTCTGTTAGTTCATGCAGAGACACTGTTCAAGCAGAACTTTAAAAAAATTCAACTCAAAGCAGCTGCACTTGGTGTTAGGGTAGAAGAATATGATCCTAAGGAAATACGATGCACTATTAATTATCTATTATTATTATTAAGTTCTTTTAACCCAGCAATTTTGTTGCTAAGCTTTTTTATTTAGCAAATGATGGAGCACAGAACAAACTCACTGTGCTAATCACTTCACAGTTCAAAGGTAAACCTTACACTGCTTACAACAGTATCAGCTGTTGTCAAAATGAAAAACATATGTGAAAGCAAACAACATAATGCAATTAGTTAATTTTGGTAGATTTGCACAAGTGTTACCAAAGCAGAGTTTGTTCCAAGCACATCACAAAATTATCATGAAAAAAAATTTCAGTGAATTCCTGAATGTGCAAATATATTACCTTTCATTTTTGATACCACTTATTTCTATATCACTGAACAAAGGAAGAAGATAAATTGTTCAATATTGCTTCCTGACGGGTCGGATAGAATGGTTCCCTATTGATTTTCCTGCTGCTGTTCTGCTGAGGGTACAACTGAAAGACGGGCAAGTACTTACACTTTTCTGAGGTAAGTAAACATTTAGACACAAACACAGAACAAGGCCTTGGAGGCAAAGCAGCTGAAAAACACAGAACAAAGTAAATCGGTAGCAGTTCAGGTAAGCTACACTACTATCTACTCAATGTCCTGGGCAGCTTCATAGCCGACACTCAGTTCTGGGCTATTCCGTGTGCCTGATCAAGTTTTATCTCATCTCGGATAGCGGTGCAGACCTGTCCTACCACTTCTCATTCTGCTATTATTTACAATTCATTGTCATTAACAGCAGAAATAGAAGTGAGCTTATAACTGACAATTTCCTGTCCCATGCCTTGATCCTTTCCTAAAGTACGGCTGTAAGCACTATTTCTTCTAAACATTGATGACGCTGATAAAACATATACCAATATGTTTAAATATTGAAAGCATCAAAAGCTGTGTTTTGGTTAAAAAAGTCTTTTCACTGATACTTTTTGCATAAACCTTAGAGTCCAAATTTACTTTTTCTGATTTTACAAGTGTGACTGCACAGCTATTGCTCTGAAATGCAGTCAATATTTGTATATTAATCTAGCGACTTGCTAGTAACCCAGTCTCCTACAGCACGGCTGTGCTTTCGGAATCCAACATGCAATGCCCATAGATTGCAGTTCCCAGAGCTGCATTGCTTCTTCTCCACCTCTTTTACTTTACATTTCTGGCTCTTCAAGTTAGGACTTGGGGTTTTTTTTTTCCCCTTCTTTTCCCTCCACTCTTTTCAGAGGAGTCCTGTACGAAGGGATGGTGTTTGGTGGCTCTACCAAGCAGCTGGGATACTTCGGTCCGGCAGACTATGGTTTTTAAGGTTTATGTTGTGTCTTTTTTTCCAGTCCTCTCAGAAAATCTGAGGCAAGCTTGTTTATCAGTGCACAGAAACAAGCCTTAGTAACACATGCTTGACCACTGCTTGATTTTCACGAGTTTGGGGACCCACTTACACACATTCTTCTTAACTTCCGTTAGGCCGTGTGTGGAAAGGTTTCTGTTTAAGGACTGAGAATTAGTCATATAAATAGTCATTTTTAAATAGTTCTTAGGTTTACAAGAAGTGCTACTTCTTTTCCCCATTTATATGAAAAATATTTCCCCTTCCTTCTTATAATGAGAGGCCAATCATGAAGTCAATCATTAATGAAGCTCAGTAGTACACAGCACAAAGCTCAAAATGAGTCTCACTTTCAGGCATGCCCAGCAGGAGCAAATGGTTAATTCTAAAAAATAATTAAAGCAGTTTAGAAAATGGGAAGAAGGAATTCTCTCACAGTCTTTCCAAGATACATACATATTTACTTCTTAATAAACATTGTCCAGGCACTTCTTCCAAAAGATTAAATTTTTCTTTTCACCAACAGACCAAATTTCAAACATCTCACAGTGCAGAGTTAAGGGTATCCATGCTTGTTCCAGGACAAAGAACACAAATTTGTATATATTCCTTAGGTCTTTCCTTGCTCTTCTCACCACCACCGCAAAACCACCACCCCTCAGAATGACAGTTATGTTTGTCTGTCTTCAACTATAGTTTTGCTTAACCAAATCCTTCAAAATAGTCAGATCTGTATCAGAAGGAGCCCAACATGAGGCACATAGAGCAGAAATGAGGACAAGACAGCATAACTTCTCCTGAAATGGAAAATTTTGTTGTACACAAAAATGAAAGATTTTCAGTGAAATTTCTTTCTTATCTACATATCCACTTCCAACTTGCCTGTAACTTTCTGCAAGCTTAAGATGTAACATATGTTTGGTTCAGGCTTTTTTAATTTACATTTTATTTCTTAATTCCCAATTACTCTTCCGACAAATGCAGAGTTCAATGTCCCGTCTTTCACTAACACTGTCCCACCAAACAATATTTCAGTGGCCAGATATAGACTGAAACAATTATAACAAAATGATCAGTGACCCATAAAACAAACCCTAGAATATTCTAGGCACTTTGGATAATCGAAAAAGTTCTGTTGGATAGCCAGCAAAACTGCTTACAAGGAATATTGCTTGCTTCTTTACATTGGGTTTGTGTTGAAAAAGCAAGTTTTGGGAAGAGCAAACCCAGTCAGTACTGATTGATATTGGGAAAGGGATCCAAGCACATAGTTAATTTTCTGGAAAGGCATTCCAGGTTTTTTGTGCTACCAGAAAACACATAATTTTGTTATTTGCAATGTGGGCCCCTACTTCTTTAATCTGCATAGAGAAACATGCACCAGGTTTCAGCATATACAAAAAAAAAAAAAAAAAAGGGGGGGGGAGAAGAGGGGAAGGGATGAAATGATCTTTCAAAA
>Ga0065711_1035822_pt1 | contig 21788 bp, 14 predicted proteins | sample Hoacrofraction12_FD_59098 | JGI IMG/M metagenome (GOLD analysis project Ga0065711, IMG submission 59098) | Hoatzin crop microbial communities from Cojedes, Venezuela - Epithelial fraction 12 v2 (version 2) | ecosystem: Host-associated > Birds > Digestive system > Esophagus > Crop | place... | reverse complement strand
CTTCTATATCTTGAATATTTGAAAGAAAACTCTAGGGTATTTCACAAGGGTTTTTTTTTTTGGGGGGGGGGGCTACATGCCCCTGATGCTCCAACTGCAATGAGCAAGTGGGCACCAAGCATATAAGAATTACAAGGGAGGAAGAGTTTGTTTCTGTCCGCGCGCCCAGCAGCAGAGATGTGCTAGCACAGAAAGCGCTGCAAGTCATCCACGTTAAGGGCAAGTTGTAAATGTGCACTCTCCCTCAGGGCGAAGGGGCAGCCCTCGCGGCTCTGAGTTTCCAACAGGCAGGTACGCACGCTGGTACCCCCAAGGTTATTCCTGGGGGTGCTGCTGCTCACCTACTGCTCCGTGCCTAGGCTGTGCCTGAAGGAACACTCTAGTTGTAGCTGTAGATATAAATCTTTAGCAACGCTGGTAGATTTCCTTCCTTAATGTGACTGCATAGAGGAAAAAAGAGAAAGTGGGACACAGTGTCTGAATCGCAGAAGCAGTTTAGAAGTGTTCAAAATGGTGCACAGCTGGGTTATGGTATGCAGGCAAATTGGGACACCAGCACGGGTATGTTGTCAGTCACTGGTCTTGTTATACAGGGATTCCTTTTTCAGATTCAGTATATTTAGTAAATTCTAAAGAAGATTGTGAGTATGTGATGAAATATCTGCAGCTGCTCTGCATGTAATATCCTAATGGCTGTTAACATATTCTACTATTGATTTTTGTGCAAACTACAGATTTTAAGTAGGAGCTCTGCATGCAGAACAATAGCATCGTGCCACCCTATATTTTACTAACAGAAAAACAACAGCTCCCCATTAAAGGAACCACATGATTAGGCTTATGCGGGTCAATTAGCATTCAGGAAACTGAAGGACATAGTTAAGAATGGATTACTTTTTGACTCAGAAGCTCACTTGTTTTATAAGGCCACACATAAATCAGAAAGGGGAAGGAAAAGATTTCTGGGGACTAATAATGAGATGTGGAGGGGGACTTCAGTGTTTTACTTGGTGTTGGCAGGAAAAGATGAACAAGGCAAAATTACGTATATGCTTTAAAAAACTAATTTCAGTGCTTAATGTTGATCTGCAAACAATAAAAAAAAAATACAAAGAACCATTTCCCACTGAGAAAGCCCTTGAACGGCCTTGATCTGTGCATTAATTGCAAAATACCATTGTATCCCATGAAACTCTTACAGACTGCAAAGGCAAAGATGCCTTCTTAGGCATCTGATTTAAAAAATGCACTATGGGAATGTGAGAACCTGCTGCAGCATACGGCACAGCTACGTGGACCCTCACTGGGGAGTCCCACGTGACGAGATGAGGGTTGTGAGCTCCAGCACCACCTTGGCTCTCCTCTCCTAAAGAAAATGGTTTCTTGGAGATGCGCCGGCCTCTCTCACTCCCGTCTGCCCTGCACTACCTGTTGCACAACTACCACTGCCATGTGCGCCTGGTTAGAGAGCTCGGGCACACAGTGCCCACCCACCCCCCTGGTGTAGTCAAATAGCTAACAGTCCTCTACCAACACCTGGCAGAGGAGGTGGAGGAACAGGATTTGGCTCTTAGATCCCATTTTTATATCATTTTGCTTGCAGTCACACAGTAATGTCTAGAAATAAAGTAAAATGAGCTGACTTTGCTCCTGGTGTGAGCTGCCTGTCTCCAGGATGGGTTTTGAGAGTTTCAAGCCAGCCTAGATTAACATTTTCAGAATGATAAAATAGACCATTTTGAATGCTTTATAGCAGGAATTATCCTATAAACTTGAAATACTAAGGGAAAAAAACTTTGGTGTGATGATGGCTTTTAACTAAATGGTGCTCCAGCTTTGCAGCTTTGCTTTATCTCTTGTCATTGACTTCCCGTGGTTATTTCATCTTCCCATTATGGAGCTGGTGGAGGTTGATGCAGAGGGAGTCAATACAATAACAGCATGGCATATCAAAAATGCATGGTGTTATGAACTTAATAAACCACCACCTTATCCTATTAGTATATTAAATAAACCCAGTGCATTTGTTAAAACTCCTGTAATTTTAGTTATGCATAACCATATAGAAATTTTCAGAAATAAATTATTCATCCAGCAGACAAGTAGCAGACAAAAAATCTTGGATCTTCTCCAAACTATCAGTCTGTAAAATCAATAAGGGTAATAATTTTTCATCTTAGAACATCTCTTTGATTGTACTCATGTTAGCTCAATCTGAAGTACACCTCTGATAGGACACATTTTGTATGAACAAGAAGAAAAAAACAAGCCAGTCTGCTTTTAAGAAGTTAGTGTGAATTTCTTGACCTGCAAAAGGGAAAAAAATACTGGTTCTAAACAATGATCATGTTTGATGTGGTGTTACTAGGAGCCATTTAACCTGCAATTCAATGGGGCTTCTTTAAAGTCAGTTTTCAAAGCAGAACCTTACTGTATACATTAATAAAGAAGACAGATAACTGAAAATAAGATGTCACATACATTTATTTTGGATCTAGACAAGAAATCAATTGTTTTGTAGTTCTACTCTCTTTTGAGATATACACACTCAGTTGTAAAGTACTATTATCAGATTCAGAGTGAAGTGACAGTAATTGAGTAGGGGAAAATGTTTTGCCCAAGTTCAGTGACCTTCTTACTGCATCTCACATACACTGTATGACAATAGAAAAAGAAGGAAGCAAATGGCAGTTCAGTAGAATAAAAACTGCCTCATCAGCAAAAATGTTAAAAAAGCACCTGAAGAGGAAGCACAGTTTTAACTCTGTAGCTGAAGTAAGGACCCTCTTCCACTAAGAAAAAAAACTAAAGCATGAAACTGCAAAAGTTGTACACTTTTTATTCATTGTACACTTTTTATTCATTGCAATATGTTGACATTATGTGTCCATGAACTTCTGTAAAATATGTGGCTATTAATACAAGCGTAGAATGCTCTTTACTAACCAACTAACCCGATCTGTGATTTTTCTTTCTTTCCTCTCACCTTCCCAAATGCATGACCTGTGATGGGATGCTAGGATGAATCTGGCAATCTACATTCTGATGAATTTAAAGCCTGCCTCATCAGTCTAGGACAGGTTGGAAATGACTTGCAGGTAGAGGAAACTGGTATTGTTCTGTTTTCAGATAGGCCAATATAGTAACAGCCAAAGAGACTGTAGATTTAAACTCCAATGTGTTGGTCATAATGCTTTGAAAAGATCCTGCCTCTGGGAAGACCACTAGATTAGATGGACTGTCAGCATCACTTGGAGCCATATTTATCTACGCATTTCTCAAAGAATTTTCATGTTGTTTGTTTTACTTGGTTTGAGATGTTTTATTTGGACTCTACTAGATAACTATGGGGAGCTCCTATGCTTCTTACATGCAGACTTTTCCTAATTTTCCTTTCCTCAGACTCAACACAAGTTCTCTACTGCTTTCTCCTGATTTAGGATGACACAATTCTCTCCAAACCGTTACATTATTTCACAACACAGTGGAATCATCTATCTACCTTCTTACTATTGTGCCATTTAATGTTTACTCAGCTCTGAGCCAGGAATGCCACAAATAAGTTATTGCCTGGAAAATGAGCAACCTCTTTTTAGACAAGGTCTTCACCTGACCTCCTTCTATGTCATGCAAGTTGCAGCCTTTAAGCCAGTACGCACATCTCTCTGCTGTAGTCCAGGTCTTGGTAGCCTGCAGTCAGAAGGAAAATCCCTGTACTGATTTCCTATATGTCAGCAGGCAGCTCTCGTAGTGTGTCTGCCTTAGCCCTGGAGTGGAGGACTTGAAACGGTCAGTGATATGCTATTTTCAGTCTGTTTTTAACTATACTTTTAGTCCCTACAGCATCCTGTGCAGAACCTTTCAAAGACATTTCATATCAGGGAGGCAGCTTGAGCATCTCCTGAGTTTGACTAGTTTAGTAACAAACTTTTCTCCTTGCCCTTCTCTTTGTCTTCTCTGGCTGTGGTCTCCGTATTCTTGTCTCGTTCACCTCCTCTTCTCCCTTATCTCTCCCTGACCTTTCCTGATGTTACTTTTTGTGGTGAAAATGTCCGTTTCCTGTGTGTAATATGTTAGTTACTTCTTCCTCCTTTAAAACTGATGATGATTCTGGCGACCTGCTTGGGCAATTATCAATGAATACTCTTCATACGCTGGATCCAATATGCCAATGGTCTAAACTCATCACCTCTCTGGAAATTACCTTGGATGCTTCAAACCTTCCCTTCTATGTTCCTTACGTTGTTTTGGTCAATAGAGGAAGAATGGATTGATGGACCATGATGATTTCAGAGCTTGCTTAATTTCAATGGGTTATGATTTGGTATGAATTTTAAGAAACAGTAGCAACTGATTCTGCTTACAGCTTGTAACATTAACCACAGCAACACTAAAGCTTATTTAAATTGAGAGAATGCTAATAACATAATTTACACTAGAGATACTAGTTTCTTGTTTCTCTGCTTTTTCTCTATTTTAAGTGATTAAAAAGAAAGTTAAAAGTAAAACTAGACACTTGAAAGCCATATTCTGTGGTCTGCTGCATTGCTCTTTGAATTAAGGAAACTTTAAAAGGTGAAATTAACAGCTATTAAATGAATCTTTTTTTCTTTCTCCTTTTTCATCTGCATGACGAAGAATGAATTTGATGCTGTTTATTTCTCATAAACTAGCTTTGGGGGTTGTATTTGCTTGCCTTCACGTATTTATTCTAAAATTCTCCCCCAAAATTCACCCCTTTGATTGGAAAAAAGGATCAGCCTTAATTGAACTGTCCTGTATTTGGCATGAAAATTTCAGAAGTATTTCCCCTACTTCTTCGTTCAGTGGGTCTGCAAGTACACTGCTTCTTGCGCTATTGTTTCCCCTCCCTGTGCCATACCAAAATTACAATGGTTTTAGGATGGGGTAGAAAATGAAGTGTTAAGTTAAAAGAAGTTAAACAGGGATTGAGGGAGGATGGGAGGGGCAGAAGTTGCAGAAAGTGAATTGAAAGTTACATACTATGTATTGAGGACAAAGAATACATTTTTTGAAAGCACTGAGTCCTTTTTACAAAGGAGGGGTGGGCATTTAAGATCCTAGATTTCATTGACTCTGACATTTATGTTCTTAAGTCAGGAAGATGCTTTAAAGACTTTGTAACCACTGGTCCTTACTGGTTCATGACAGACAGGGGCTGTTGGTGACTGATATTATGGTGACCATTTCTTTTTGTTTTGTATTCTGTGAAAGGGTGAAGCTGAGTTTGCCCGAATCATGTCTCTGGTTGACCCCAATGGGCAAGGAACCGTCACTTTCCAGTCCTTCATTGATTTCATGACCAGAGAAACTGCAGACACAGACACGGCTGAGCAAGTGATAGCTTCCTTCAGAATCCTGGCTTCAGATAAGGTCAGTCATCCTGCTGCTGCCTGTAAGGATTCAATAGCTTTCCTATTTAGCCCTTCTTTGCTGAAAGTCTTCTACAAACCTTTTAGTAATAGTGAGGCTTTGTTTTCAGTTTGTAAGACTTCGGAGAAGGCACTTGCCTTTTCTTCTTGTTTGGAACCAAGACTCTTAGCTGAAATGGGTGCAGAATTCGAGGCTCGGTCTGTATACTCTCATATCGCAAAGAGACAGCATAAAATTAGACATCTTAGACAAGACTTAGACAGTTTGTCTGTATGATGGATATATTTTACATCAGGTTATTTCCACACAACAGCCTTGATTAGAGGGGAACTCATTCTGCCTTTCATGCTGTTGCCTGGCTGTTTCAATGCAGAGTTTGACCCTCTGGAATATAGCCTGGGTCAGTTACGCAAGACTACACCTGAGCCAGGTTGTGTGACCTGCCAACTCATTCAACGGGGCAACGCAATGTGCTGTATCCCTGTCCTAGGAGGAGCCGGAGGAGGAGGTGGCCTCCTCTGGTTACTGGGTATGTGGAGGAAGCTCCTGGGTTTGGCATACATTCCTGCCCCCAGCCAGATCCACTGGCAAGCGAGTAGTCTATGAAGATGAAAGGGGAGGATAATGGCAACACAAGAGCTTCTGGAGGAGTCAGGGCCATAACCAGTGCTTCCAGGAAACCAGTCCTGTGCTATGGAGAAAGGAGAGATCACAGCACTACAGGTCTATTTTCCCAGGCTCGCTCTATTGATTTTCTCATTCCAGCTGTTTGTATTGATTTTGTGATCTCAGTTACTGTGGACCACATTTTGAATTCCAGACATGTTCTCAGTAGGAATTCATGTGGAAGATGAAAGCTAAGGCCTCAAGAAAAAATGGTTTTCATTACCTTGCTATTTTAAATAATGTCAAGTCTGTTAATAGAGGGTATCTTTCATGTTAAAAATGCAAACCATTAAGAGCAATAATGCATCCTTCATTACAAATATATTAGGATGTTGAAACTGCCAAGCTCTAACTGAAAATGTGTCTGTCCTGTCGCTGCGTAAGGGGAAAAATAGCCAAGATGTCTGATTTTATTAGTCACAGCTACAGAAAATAAGTATCTTTTGTGTCTTCGAAGAATACATGCTGACTGTCAATCCTTTCCCCCCTCCCAGCCTTATATCCTGGCAGATGAGTTACGCCGAGAGCTGCCTCCTGAGCAGGCGCAGTACTGCATCAAGAGAATGCCTCCGTACACCGGCCCAGGCTCTGTTCCTGGCGCTCTGGATTACACCTCTTTTTCGTCAGCACTGTATGGAGAGAGCGACCTCTGATTGTGTAATTGGCTGTATTCATGGTAGACACTAAAAATACCCATCTTGTTGCCCAGATTGCTTCTTAAAACCTTTGACAAGCTGATTTAAAAATGAGTTTTACGAATACAGTAGGTATCATCAGTGTAAAGTGCTAGTAACTAAAGTAACTAGTGTATATTAAAGTGTGCGGCACGCTAGATTTCTGCATTGTTGGTTTTAGGTTGTCTGTCCTGTACTATGCTAGAAAATACAAAAAAAAAGGAAAAAAAATCACAAGATGTTAACTCTGGAAATATCCATTCAGAAAATAGAATGTAAAACCTAAGAACGTTGAAACTCACAAAATGTTTCTCCATTTTCAAAGTTTTTCAATGCCATATGTGCTTCTTCTACGATGTTCATAAAACTATGTTAGAAGTCATGCTTTTTCTTTCATAAAGCAATATTATTTTCCTCTAATAATTTCTGATTTTGTATGCTTATACTGGTGGAATTTAATAAAATATTAAAATGCAGTTTTTCGGGGAAGAAATATATCAATGAAGTAAACTAATTAATTACAAAAATAATCCAGAATGCTATGCTTTTGTCTCTTAAAGATGGTTTTATCTTATCACAAAGAGTTGTAATATAGGGGGGGAAAGCTGAAAAGCTGATTAAATTGCAGGTTTAGAGTTCTGTATGCAGTACTTTTAGGCCTTTAACTTTTACAGCTGAGGGAGTACAACTTTTATAATCAGAAGGAAGTTAATTTCATGTGAGCTGTTTTGTTTTGAAACCCTCATTCTTGTCTGTGTTGGACAGTCTTTATCTCTCAGTATAAGAAAGCCAGTCCCTTGTTGCATTAGTGGGCAACATTCATCTCTGTCCTGCACAATGCAAAATCCCATCTGAGCAAACGTCGTGTGGTCGTCTCGCGGCTTTAACTGTTCAGTGCTCAAATTTCAGTTTGTCTTGACTTCCACTGGATCGGAGGCAGTTCTGTCTGTATTATACTCTTCTGCGCTAGTTGTTTTACTGGTTTCTTTTTCCATCTTGAGAAATGATAGAGAAGTAAAAGCAGTAACTTTTTTACTTGAATCCTACCGACACTGAGGAAATGCAATGTGACCATTTACAAATGGTGAAGTAAGCTGTGCAGCCCAGTGCTATCAAAGCAATGATGTGCCTATGAAATAAAGTCTGCTTTTCAAAACCTTATGAGACTCTGTCATTGGCAATCATCTAGTGGTTCTCTCTAAGAACTGCAAATATTTCTGAATATTGAAGGAGGTGTCAGTCTGCTAAACGTGAAAGTATGTCATGCATTTCTGGGCTCTGTGTTTGCATGGACAGTAGCTAGTGCTGGAGGGACAGGTACGGCCTCATGAAGCGAGACGGAGCTCAGAATGAGTGGGACAGAGTTTCCATTTAAGTCACCTGAGCACAGATGTCCATGGCTTGTTCGACTCCTAGCTTAGATTGACTTCAGTGAGACTTAGGCACTAGTTCTTTTGAAGATGTTGCCCTTAACTGTTCTGTATCTCTCTTTCTCCTCCTACAAAAAAGCAGATGTTAAGTACGCAGTGATGCTTTCACTGGCCTTTGCTTTGAAATCCGTGAATGAGAAGCATTAAAAATCTGTGTGTGATTGCAGTCCTAGAACAGGCGTCCTGCAGGTGAGGTGCATGTGGTGGGAGCAATTTCAAAACAATCCCAGAGGAGACAGGCAGTGACCGAATAACTCTTCCTCCTCCACCTTGGGTACAAAGGCCAGCAGAGGACTTGGAGAAATGCTAGGGCTAGAATCTCATCTCCAACAGCGCATGTGCAGCCTTGCACACAGCCAGAAGCTGCTGCTGCCCCTACTGATACTGACAGAGTGCAATGCTGTCTCTTTTTGTGATGACAGTGCCCATACAAACTAAATCGGGAAGCTCTGCCTAAAAGCAGTGGCATTTCCAGCTAAATGACTGCTGGGCAGGCTGAATCCTATTAAAAAACAAATCTGTGTGTGTCTCATTGTCACAGTTCTTCCATGCAACTGGGAGAATAAAACATTGAGCTTCTGAACACGGCACAAAAGCAAAATCTCAGTGCTACAGGCAGGATTATGCTAAAAATTGGCACAGAGACAGTTTATATCTGACACGTCGATCAGTTGTTGTTCATGTTCTTTACCTGCTAATTTTTATGTTGTGATACTCTTCCTATTTTTGATAGTATGGAAGAGACTTATAAACTCCTCCTTTAGCTAAATGTTCTGTTGATCAAAGCATGTGAGAGATGTTACCAGCATCAAGAAAAAAAGACTTTCGCAAAGTAATTTTTCATTCCCATATCAGGTTTCTAATTTCTAAAGTAGAGTGAACAGAACCAGTGGCAGAGAGCTGTAGGGATTAATTACCCATTCATACATGCCTAAAACTGTTATACCATATTTATTACTGTAATATGTCTTTCATGTAAAAAAAGAGATGTATCGTAAAGTTATTTCTCCCAGCATCAATTATTTTTAGGGTAACTAGATTAAATAAATAAGCTGTCTTATTTTACCCTGAAGAGGGTAAAATTCAAAGTTTTTAAAATACTCTGTGGTCAAGTTCCAGGGCTATGGGTTTAACAGAGAGATTTCCTTTTCCTCTAAGCCTCCATTTTGAGTAGATGGCATTTGTATTTTTCTGTAGAATCGCTCTGTTCACACTGGAAATCGATGTAGTGGCATTTTCTGTCTACACAATTCTGGCATCAAATTAGCTGCACTATAAAAAAAGCACAGTAACTGAGCCCAAGGTAACGAATGTACCAGTGACAGGGGCCCAGTCGAGGTGCAACAGGTGAAGGTGAGCATTATTTTGATGATCACATGAATGAAGGTTATAGAATAAATTAAAAATTCAGAAAAGTCAGCAAGGCTTTAAGTTGCTTTAATGACTGTAATACAGATGTATTCTGTGACTTTGCATGGATACAACAGTTCTTTGAAAAACTTCCTGCCAAGATAATGTTGATTTTGTAGCAATTATTTTCAGTCAGTGATCTTCAGAAAGATGCTGAGGCAGGTAGAAAACAGTGTGTCAGCTCTGTGCTACCTTCATACCCCCTTTCTTCATATATGGAGTTTCCAGCCCTTCTTTTCTTACCTGCTGGCGACAAAAGGCTTGGATCAGCGCTGCTCCTGGCAGCTTGTGCTTCCATCAGAACATCCTGTCGCTCCGTTTGCCCACTTCTCGGAGGAGACCATGCTCTTTTATTCAGGTTGTTCCCAGTGTCTGCAGAGGTTTTTCCAGACACAAGTGGTCTCAGTGAAGGAGGAAAATAGTTCCTGTTACCATCTGGATGGTTAGCAGTTTCCTTTTTTGATTTAAGTGGCTTGTGGTTGAGAGCAATTCTGTAAGGAAGTAACCGTTTGATCATTGCTAGTATATGAACAGGCCCTTAGGAGAATGCTGCCAGCATTGGTAATGGTGTCAGTATTCTTTGGTGTGCTTCTGCAAACAGTTCCAGTAATATTTAGATGAGAAAATAATACTTAGGTAGAGGTGACACTTCTTATACGAACATTCATCACTGAATTTTGCCAAATGCAACTCCTTGGTCCTCATCTTCTTCAGTGGGAATGTGCCTCTTGGTGTCATATGGAGTTCTAGACTTTTAAGAGAGGAACAAGCCTGAGGTCATTCTTCAAAACAAGGAACAAAATCTGTGAAAGTCTGATATAAATAAAGAAACCAGGGAATAATCTGTATGAAAATTAGTTATAGAGAAGGATCAGCTCAGTCAAACAAGAAAGTATGCACATCACTTCTGTATCTCGAGCACAAATTAAAAATTATTAGATCTGGCGCTCTGCTTGTGTTACACTAGAAAATTACATTAGAGCAGCTGCAAGTTTAGCACACTGGAAGTTTAGCACAACATGCCCGTGTTTTGGATTCCTGACTAACTTAGTTCTTACCAGGGAAAACTGCTCAACGGTCTCTGAGTTATTGTGTTACGTCAGGATTTATGTCTGAAAAATCCTCCCTACTTCTGGAGACAGAGCACTAGAGGAGGTGGTGCTGTTGTGGTGGGAACACTTCAGTGCATTACACACAAAGCACCCCACAGACTCTTCTCAGAATCAGAAAAACATACCAACATCTCCTGAGATGCCCAAAATGCTCAAATACCAAATATGCAATACCTACTATAATTACACAGTATGACCATTGCTAGTGTTGCTTCAGGCTTGCTGGTCACTGAGGCTTTCCTCTCTTGGAAAACATTAACAAGGTTTCTGAATAACTGAAATACCTGTTCTTTCCCCGTGTCCCTCTGCCCCAAGTTTTATGGGTAACAACCTGTGCGCGTATTTGCTCGTGCATCAGTCTGCCGTCTGCTTGTGTTCTGAGGGCGTTTTAGCTACGGAGCTGCTTCACCAGGGTGAAGCTTGCACTGCAGGTAGCTGTTAGTACGTACCAAATGTTTTTATATAGGAAGACTGACTGTTCTAAACTGGATTTTATTTTTTATTAGCCTGTTTTTAAAAGCTGTGATTCCTTTCTAATTTTAAGCCAAGGTGTGGGCTGCCACTACAAAGGACAAGGCTATCTCCACTTTTTCCGTGATCCCATTTATTTATAAATAGAACAGTTCCCTGGTCTGGTTACTGTGCTGGCTGGGAATACATCTCCAGGGTGCTAGGAATGGTAGATTATCCCGTCCAGCAGCAGCCTGTATTTACATTACCTTAAAGTGATTGTGTAACTGTGGAATTACGGACCCAGCCATGTGCTTTCACCAGAAGTCCAGAAGTATTCACAACAAAAGAATGTTTATGTGTAAACAGCCTTGAGCCTGTACTAGGAAGACCACTCATTTCCCCTGTAAAGTGAGAGCACTACATTAAATGACAAGCCCAGTCTTCTCTCTGTGTGAGCTTGACTAGGATTTCACATTCTAAGCTTCAAAAGAAATTCCTCCACCAATCTGCTAGGTTTTGGGAAATTTCATTAGCATTTGTAATACTACTTTGCACAGATTTGATTATCAGCACATTGCTTTAATTACTTGGAAATCATATACACTGGATGAATGGCCTGAGGGGCTCAGTGTCCTGAGGCCATTTTACCACCCACCCATCCCTCATCCACTTGCTCCTGGCTGTTCTGTTTCAAAACCTGGCCGTTTTATTTGGCCTCCACTCATGGAAACTTTCTTCCCTTCAGGATACCTGTGACTGCTTTAAGTCAAAAAAGCCCTCGAGCGCTGCCTGCAGGAGGGTGGTTATGGTGTGTGCTCCCCTGAGCTGGAGCCTTTCAACTGCGTAACAGCTACGCCTGCGAGCAGCTCAGGTGTAGAGAGGCTCCAGTGGCACACCACAAGCACAGAGGGTCCTGATTCAGCCTTAGCTGGTCTGCTGTCAGGAGTGCAGAAGAAGAAACATTTGCATAAGTTGCCGGCAAGTCTTGCCTTGAATTGGACCGAGCTGTCAATATGTGCACACCAAATTAATATAATTTTTAAAAAAACACCACAGAAAAACATAGGATGGCCGTATCAGACGTCATGTCCAGACTCGTATCCTGGCTCTGGCAGTTGCCAATAGCAGGCATGGTGGAAAAGTGTAAAAACGAGGCAGCGTGTGGCCGCGTGTGCCCTGAAGAGTCTCTGAGCCACCAGTAATTTGGGGGTCAGGAACTTAGGGAACACTGCGCACCCATGCCAAAAATCTAGTCTGTTTTTTGCTAAAGCGGTATCTTCTCTGAGAGCTCATTTTGTATTCCTCTCAGTAGGACTATTGGATATGCTTGAAAAAAAAGTTTAGTGTTTGTTCTTTTATCTTTTGCAAACTGTTCCTCGAAGTCTTTCTGTGTCCCTTATTATCTGTTTACACTTAACCTGCCAGAGTTTTATAATCCTATTTTCCTCATATGGACACGATGCCAGCTTTCTGAAGGATGCTTGCAAAATACAGGCAATCCAAGAGAGAGGAAATCCTACCTCCCGTGAGACAAAAAACACAAAACTCCAAGAGTTTTAATGAACTCTTTAGCAAACCTGATTATTTAAATGAAAATGGGACACCCCGGTAACGTCTGGCGGATGCCCAGGTGAGCACGATGAACACGTACGGCAGGTACAACGCTGTCGGACACCACATCCCTGAGGTCCCGTCTACTGGCATTATGATTAAACCAGACATGGAATTTAGTATTGTGCAGCATGGTGAGTGACAGTCCTGCTGTTACCTGTGCACTGCCTAGGGACAACGCTCCCTGACAGTGCCGGCTTTTATCTTTGTTATTTGCTAAGTGAAGGTGACAAAGCCTGATTTGCCGCAGCAAGCTGGCAGGAACCGTGCTGTCCAGCAAACACTTCTGCCACTCAGATGTTAACAACTGTGTCACTGTCTGAAGCGACTTGTGGAAGAAGGGGATGAAATGTTAATGTTTTCACAGATAAATAAAAATGTACAAGTATCATATTCTTTAGCCATTGTATTATATTTCATTTTTCCTATTTTTCATGTGAATGTAGTTGCGTATGCACATGCAAGAAGGTGAAAGGATGCTTGTGGCAAAAATACAAATGTAAACTTTACAAAAAATAAAAGACAACACATTTTTTAACACTTTTCATTTTTCTCCTCAACGCTCAATACATTTCTATCAGCCACCTAAACTAAAGAAGACTGGCCCCAATATAATTAAATATTTTGATTATGCTTGTGCAAAACCCTTCCCTTCCATCAAAAATGAATAACTGGCTTTTTCATTTTATTTCAGCATGAAAAACTGAGGACGCTCATGACTGACCCCAGCTGACCACCCTGCCGCTCTCCCTCTTTGGGGAGCCTGGGCAGATTTTTTTGTAAGACTCCTTGTTTCTTCCAGCCAGACAAAGAACGCAGATGGCCCAGCTGGCTTTATGCACAGAGGACAACTGGAATAGCTATAGCGGAATAAATGTTCTGCCGGAGTCCTTTTGGAACAGCTCCTCACGCCAACACCTAGCTCAGAGTCATTACCACTTTGTAGAACAGTGGCATTTGATGGAAGCGGTAGCCTGCAGACAGGGTTGCCTTAAGCAAAGGCCACTCCTTTGTCTTTTCTGAGGCGGCATCTCCCTTCCTGCCAGCGTTATCATCTCTTCTCACACACTTTCCTTTCCAACCCCATCACCAGTCTCTTTCTACGACTTCCCTTTTCCCACTTCCAACAGCTGTCCTTTAGAGCTTAAATGTTCCTGACTGGAGATGTTAACTTAAATCTAGTTTAATGATCTCCAGGCTCCCTCGAATCAGATTTTGAAGGGAGACACTTTATTTCTACTTGACAAAAATGCAGTTATTCTTCATTTGTACTAAGGCAATAAACAAAGTATTATTCCCTTTGGTTTTATTTAATATTTTTGGCTTTACCTGCTGCTCCTGGAGTGCTTTCTAAATTAGACCCTTCAACAGCCAGGATAGTACGCCTCTCCAGCCACCAGCTTCATAGAATCATAGAATCATAGAATGGTTTGGGTTGGAAAGGACCTTAAACATCATCTGGTTCCAAACCCCCTGCCACGAGCAGGGACATCTTCCACCAGACCAGGTTGCTCAGAGCTCCATCCAGCCTGGCCTTGAACACTGCCAGGAAGGGGGCAGCCACAGCTTCTCTGGGCAATCTGTGCCAGTGTATAGGAAAAGACATTTGTGTACCGCATGGAAAATGAAGATATAAACCACAAATTATTCCACCAGCACTTTCTGGCATCAAAACCCCGGTGCCTGTAGTGGGTTTAGCTCTACACAGTAAAGAGGGGAGAGGAGAGTTAAGTCTGACTAACCTACCCCCCCAGCTCGTACCCTCTGCATACCTTCCTGGTGGCTTTGCCAGCTCCCCATGTACCTGCGCTGCATGCCTGCAGGAGTTCAAATAGAAGAGAAGGAAAGCAAAGGGTAATACGGAGTATTTTCACGTGCCAGAATATATGGGGAGACTGTGGCAGTCTCAGATCTGCTTTCCCTTGCAGCCCTCTGAGTGTACCCAGGAGCTCAGGTCGTGGCCAGAAACTCCATTAGACGAGGGGCCGTGCAGCATGCAAAGACTGCTCCGAATCCAAGGAACAGTTGGGAAACGTGCTCAGAAAACGCTAGGTGGGATGTAGTAATGCTAACAGAGGCTGCTGAGGACTTGTCAGCAGATCTGAGACTGCTCAACACATTTTGGGCTTTACAAGTGTTAAAGCCCAAAAGTAAGTCTTTTAGTTTGGCAAGATAAAAAGAGATGTCAAGAAAAAAAACAAATCAAAGGGAATTATTGTACGCTGTGGGCTACAGAAGAAACTTCTCACTTCCGTGCTGAAAACTAGCCACAGAATAAGACCTGACTGGTGTAAGTAACCACAGGGTGGAAATATTAGGCCTTTAGGGTAACGAAGTCCACTCTGGGCATGTTTGTTTTCATGTAAATTTATATTACTGATAACAAAAGAAGGGCTCTGCCCTAGAGCAGTGTTTCCTGTCACTGTTTCTTGTTCATGCTGAGGTTGCTGCTTGCAGATGCAAGAGGCTTCTTCCTCCTCACAATTTAATTTCTGAAGCTTGGGTAAGATTTAGAATCATCATTACCTGTGAGTATTTATTAATATCTTAAGATCTAGAAGACTTTAAGTTTCTTTTCTGTCTGGTAAGTTTATAATATTATACTGCTTAGATATTTACTTCATTTAATATTTTTCTTTGAACACAATTTTCTTTATTCACAGTTAACACTTTCAGCAAAAGCAGTTCTCTAGAAGGGTTCATATTTCTGAAATTAGTTCCTGAAACTTGTTTTATAGCTCATGTCTGGGACTCAAATCCTTGCCCCTTGTGTCCTTGCTCCTGGCCTCCTCAGGTTCCTGCTCCTCTCGTTTTCTGCTCTCCTACCTAGAACAGATTGAACACACGAGAGGGGATAGCATTGCTCAAACCACTTTGAAGAAAGCGGAGATCGTGACTGCCTGCAGAAAGGGTAGAGAAAATGTCACTGCTGTCTATGTGATCATAAGCAGTCTTCACGAAGGGTTGAAACCTAGCGGGTTAGACTTCAAACAAATTGAATGAACTGTGCTGTTTCAAAGTCCTTTAAAGGAAAGAAAATTGCCTATAAAACATGCTTTTCTAACAGATAGTTGATAACATGCAGGGTTGTTTGTATGTGCAAGTCAGACAAAGCAAAGCAGGGCATTGATATTTCAAGGCACTTTACACAGGATTCCCTCTGCCCTTGCAGTGAACCTTAAAAGGTTCGACGTTCAGTGAAAGGTAGCTATATCAATGAGGCTGCTCACTCCCTGGAACGCCGTCACGACTGACAGCCGGGAGCACTGCTGGAAGCTCTCCAATGCCACTCACGTCGTATGACCTGCACATGTCCCTTTGCTCTGCCCCGCTGCGCTACGGCTGCACTACCAGGATGCAGATGGCTGCCTTACTTGGCTCTGTACTGTACTTCTCACGTTGTCCACTTTGCCAAACTGGCCAAACCTTTCTACAATCCTCCTTATTAGACACATTTTCATAGATCTCAAGCTGTGTTGAACACAAACTGATGTGCTTGCCAGGTGAAGTGTGATCCCATTTATAGTGCACAGGCAGCAAAAGTATGCCTAGGACTTGTGCTCTGAGAGTCCCCCTCAACTTCTTGTCTCTGCATCTCCGAGCTAGTCGCTCTACTGGTACTGCCCTAAGTACATCAACAGGCTCCAGCTGCCCTCAACAGCCACACGTCAGACCTCCACCCCTGCACCTCCCACCCACCACCCATGGAGATGCATCTAACTCAGGCCCTCATCCTCGCTCCTTGCTTGAGCTATGTTGTATGTATACCATGTCTTGCCTAGCCTACGAGACTTTCTGGCTCGACCTTGGCCCTGTCTTATGGCTATGGATTGTCTAGTGATCTCTGGACTGTGGGCTGAAACTGGTATCATCACCGGACCTCCTCTTCATCTTTGGGTATGGCGGGACTGCCTGCTTGCCTAAGAGGTTACTGCTCCTGCCTGCCTTGCTGTCACCTTCATGCCTACTCTGTCACCGAGACCTTCCAGCTCTCCTTCACAGGGTGGACCCTGCAGCCTTGGCTGACTTTTGAAGCACTGTCTGTTGAACGGAAAACTTCATAAATGGCTTGGTCTAGCCCCTCAGCTTGTGGATATCTGGCAAGACAGGCAAGAAGCTCTGCCAGGAAGTACCTTCAGAAACTTGTTTTCGTAACCAGTCTGGACAGATCCAGGGCAGATGTCATCCTCCGCCCCGGGCAGGGATAGTGCACCTCAGACTTCACCAGGCCATGCTAATGGGGAGACAGAAGCTGAGAATTTCATGCATGTCCCTGGCAAAATGTTTTCTGACTCTCCAAGCTTGACATTGAGCAGTTTTTCCTCGGTGCACGCGTTTAGCTGCATGTGAACTGGTCCTCTCCCCCCATTTCTCATGCTGTCATGGGGTAGCTGGCAAGCCTGCAGTGGTTCTTCCTCTCCCTTCTATGGATCTGATGTGGATGCCTGAAAGGTACGTGCTGAAGGTTTTAAAAACGCTGCAAAATTTCGTAATCGTATGAAGCCTGCAATAAACTGAAAGCAGTTGACGCAGTTTGCCTAGCGCAGCAGTATGGATAAGCTGTAAGACTACACCCTCTATTGAATTCCCAGCTCTTCGTGCCTGCGTCTCAGCCCTTCCAGGCATTTTTGCACTTTTTGATCAACACAGATTCTCTAAAGAGATGTAAAAGGTTATATTCAGTTCACTGTAGTGCGTTTGTTTTCACTATTACAGAGAGTTTGGGCTTTTTATAAAGTAGTGAAGTCCAAAATCTGTTATGTGGTAAGTAGAATAAATTTGTTGATACTCTTCTAAGCTGCATATGTTTAATAGACTATTTTGGCCTTTGGAGTGTCCTTAGAATTGATCTGGAAACAATCAGCTTTCTTTTGGTTTCTGGTAATATTTTGATCCTGGAATAGAATTGTTAACTTCACAATTTGACTTAAATGGAACAAGTAATTTGTACTTGGATCACAAAAAATCACCCTCTGAGTTGCAGGGCTAGGAAATGAATTATTAAGTAGAAATTGGAATTGTTAAGCACAGAGGAAATTCTGAAAATAAAAAAAAAGTAGCAGAACTTAGTCATGAAACAGGGCAAGAATCCCGTGGCAGCAAAATAGCACAAGTGCTAAGTAACCTTACAGAACAGAGTGCCAAGAGCTGTGCTCTGAAATCAGACTAATGTGTTTTCTCTTTCAGACTTATGTATGGTGCTGTGAATGCTTCACTTGGACATAATCCTCTGAAATACAACTGCTCTTTAGTAACATGAATAATCCCACTGTTCTTGTTTAAATAAGGATTACTTCTCTGAATAGTCCGTTGGGAATTGCATCCTTGGGGATAAAGGTAGATAATACGGGAATGAAAGGCACATTTTTGTAATGAATACCATGGAGGTATCTAAAACACATATCTAAAAGCTAAAAAAGCATGCTAAAACCCCGTGTTTGACCTTACACATGCAAAAGGTGAGTATACCATTTGAAAACATGGTGTGCAAGTAGAGTAACAAACTGGTGAATCAGATCCTCGGCACTGGAAAAAAAAGAAAATATGGAGATGACTTGCTTTGCTTCAAACACTACCTGCTTTTAAACGATCTGTGAGAGTTTAGCTGTGTGTGGGAGGAGCTGGGGAGAACAGTAATTTGAAAATACCTTCAAATATACTTGAAAGACCAGAACTCAGTCTGATTTAATGATTATTATAATTTTTTTCTAAATACGTTGATTTGGATTTATAGTTTAATAAATCTGACAAAGATTTTTTTTTGCTAAATGTATTGATTTGGAATTATAGTTTAATCCTGTTGCAATAAGGAAGATGTTAACTTCACTGAAGCATCAGTTACAACCACCTTCAGAAACCAGGATTCTCAGCGTGATGATAGATATTTGCATGAATGACACTACGTCTGCAACAGCTGTTTAAACAGGACTCATTCCCAACAGTGTGAAGAGTAGGTTTCTCAGACGTGGCAATGATGGCACCTTTGCGTCCTCCCTTCCTTTACTCCATCGCTCCAGCAACCCTAAGCTGCGCCTCGTGTTATCCTAAATGTGTGAAACAGAACAGCATTTTGACAACCTTGTTTAGCAAAATAAGAACAGCACTCTGTAAGACACAGAAAAAGCACTTTTTAAGCTTAAGGGCATGCTCACTGCAAATCTTTGAAAGTTTCCTGCAAACACACCGCAGAATCATAGAATGCTTCGGGTTGGAAGGGACCTTTAGATGCCATCCAGCCCAACCCCCCTGCAGTGAGCAGGGACATCTTCAACTGGATCAGGTTGCTCAGAGCCCTGTCCAACCTGGCCTTGGATGTTTCCAGGGATGGGGCCTCCACTGCCTCTCTGGGCAACCTGTTCCAGTGTTTCAGCACCCTCACTGTAAAAAATTTCTTCCTTATATCCAGTCTAAATCTACCCTCTTTTATCCTTGTCCTATCACAACAGGCCTTGCTAAGAAGCTTTTCCCTATCTTTTTTATAAGCCCCCTTTAAGTACTGAAAGGCTGCAATAAGGTCTCCGCAGACCCTTCTCTTCTTAGAGCTTCTCAAAGAAATAGTTCAAAAATCTTGGTAACTGCAGGTGTGTGGCAGCCTTCGGACAGGGACATGCACCGGGACTCTTAGCACTGTGCAGCCTGTCATCGTTGAAACTAAACAAAGAAAAGGGACCTGAGATCCTCTAACATCGCAAAACATATTAAGGCTGAAGTTCTGTGTTGATATTCCTTTGCTGAATGATCTAATTTGATAATCGCTACCCTTAATGGCTCACTCCTCTCCCTTCACCCTCTGGAGCGTATCTTGCCTCAGTTGTGCTCATCTGTTGTCTGTACAACTCCAGTTTCATGAGCAGATTAACCACACACCCTGAGGCTGGGCGGCTGCTGCCCTCCCTTCCTGCTGCCGCTCCTACGCCAGCTCTGGAGACCACTCAGCTGCAGACGAGCTGGATCAGAGATCTTTTCCCACTGAAAACTGACTGTTAAGAAAGAATTGTGTCTGAGGGCTAGCACCCACACAAGGAAAGGTGTGGAAATATGAGGATGACACGGGGTAGAATTTGGGACTGACTTTTCATGGCACCGCACAGTCAGACTGGTTCAAACTGGTTGTGAAACTGCAGAGTAAATGGAATAAGTGAAACGATCCTTTTCAAAAGCACCTTCAAATTTTCAGCCTTTTTTTTTTCCCTGACTGACCTACTTTGCAGAACAGTTACACAAACAACTGCATCAGCACACGCAAGGACCTGCTGATCTCTGGTACAAAGATCTGTCGCCACAAAGCAACCGTGGAGACAGCAAGCCTTTTAACGTGAATTTCTGCCAAAGGAAAATTTTAGTGTGGGATGTGGCGTGAAAAAAAGGTGGGAGGTTGTACAATGTCACGCAAGGAAACACACACCCTAAAATCCCTTCATGAATAGGTCTCAAAGCACTGCCCTTCTCTACGATGTATGTAGATTTTGTGTAAAAGTGGTAAAATTGAGCACTCTCTAGGAGTACCTCACTTTTACTTCTGTTTAGTGTATTCCACGGCTTTTAAAATTTATGGGTTTCCAGACCATTGCTCCTTACACTGGAATTTTGGGACATAAAATTTTTGCAGTGGGAGGTTGGGCTGCCCACTTCGACGGTTTTCCGAGAAGCAAGGTCTGCTCTCCAGCGATGTCTCCTGGCATTTGAAACGGGAGCATGGCTCTGCAGCTGAAGTTGGACCACTGTCTAGTTGATTTGTAAGCTGCCTGTATTTCTTCTGCAGCTGAATTAGACTTATTTAAACATAAAGCTACATTTTTTATGTGCATTCACATCACCATTGACCAAAGTGACAGTTGGTTATAAAATCTCCTAGATTGCATTGGACTCAAAGCGTTTGTAACCAACTATTTTTGCCTCTCGAAAGAAAATTCAAGAGTAAACATTCAGCCTCCAGGAATCATCTACACTAATGGCTTTTAACTCCTTTTGAGTCTCCTAAGAATTTTCCAGGGAAAATGCTGCAGCTGTTATTAAGCACAGTACATGTACCAACCCACACCCTTTGCTGATAAAAGGCTTCACCGTCGCCGCACAGAGCTGAAGCCCCGGTGCCCGAAGGAGGGAAGCAAGCTCCCTTCATTCCCGTTAACGCAGAACCAGCGGCCTCTGCACCTCGGCTTTGCTTGCTGAGGTCACTGAACCAGCCGAGGAAAACAGCAAAGCTGGTCAGCAACCTGTTTTACAGACTTCCTTTTTCATATTCTGAACGCTGAACTAGTTCCAATGACAACTCTGTCCATGTTTATGGCTGGCACCTGACACGAGCATGGGCGTCACTCCCCTGAGCCACTCTGGCCCTCGGCGAGCGTTCGCTGCCCACAGCGCGATGCCGGCGAGGCCTTTCTGCCGGGCGGGCATTTATTTCTTTTAAAATGCAAAGTCCTCAGAGAAGCAGCTGAAAGGATGTATCCTCACGGACTATGGAAAATAAGTGAAACTCTTACATCAAAATAAGACACATTTTAGTTGTTTTGTTCGACTGTCAAGCGAACTGTGCATGTAGTTGCTCAATTTCTTCGGTACAAACTGGCTTCCAGGTTCACTGGCATCCACACACCAGTGCCAAGTGCCGCTTCCAGTTTACGCCAGGCGCATTCGCGTGCTTCCCCTCAACACCACGCCAGCCTTTAACGGCAGCTCAAGCGGCGGCGGCCATGGAGGACTTTCCCGCCCACCTTTCCACAGCGAGGGGGCAGCTCACTGCGTTCGGGCGCCGCCCGGCAGCACCCACCGCCATTTCGCCGTCAGGAGCGCCGGTCGCATGACCGGGCTCTGCTTTCCTCCCGCAGCCCCAAGTCTCGGAGCCGCCGCCCCACCCTCCGGCCGCCCCGGGGGCAGCGCGTCCGGCCGGGACAGAGGCGGGGACAGCCGCTCTGGGCGGGGCTCCCGCGTCAGGGGGTGCGGCGGCGGCCCCGCTCGCCTCACGGGTGGCGGCGGTGACGTCTCGGCAGCATGGCGCCGGGTAACGGGCGCGAACGCTGGGGTTGGGGGGGGGG
>Ga0065711_1035823_pt1 | contig 21789 bp, 12 predicted proteins | sample Hoacrofraction12_FD_59098 | JGI IMG/M metagenome (GOLD analysis project Ga0065711, IMG submission 59098) | Hoatzin crop microbial communities from Cojedes, Venezuela - Epithelial fraction 12 v2 (version 2) | ecosystem: Host-associated > Birds > Digestive system > Esophagus > Crop | place... | reverse complement strand
ATACAACATTTTTGAATGAGAAATAGTGAAATGTATTAAAAATAATGAATAAAGTTTAAATTAAATACGGTTGATAAAAATTTTCCGATTAATTGTCATTTATTTCGCAAAAAAGCAGTATTTTTGCAGAAAATTACGGGGAGATAGTATTTTTTAATATTACGACAAGAATGATAGAATATATAGTATCACATTTTTGGCAGATATGGCTTATCATAGCCGTGGTATGCCTGATTGCGGAGCTGTCAACTGGCGGTTTCTTCATTTTGTGTTTTTCCATCGGTGCAGTGGCGGCTATGATACTGGCGTTAGTGTCGCCAAGCATCACGTCGCAAATCCTCGTGTTCGCCATCACCTCGGCGATATGCCTGTTTTTCGTCAGGCCATTCATCAAGAAATATTTCCATGGCGGCAGACATGACGACGGGCGTGTGAGCAACGCCGAGGCTATCGTGGGGCGCATAGGCACAGTGTCGGAGACAATCCAAGCCGGCGGCTACGGACGTGTGGCTATCGACGGCGACGACTGGAAAGCACTGAGCAACGACGGCTCAGAAATAAAAAAAGGCGAGAAGGTGAAAGTCTTGAAAATCGACAGCATCATCATCACCGTGGAGAGAACCCTTGGATGAAGCGAATGAGACTAAAAGGCTGAAATCCAAATATAAGGCCAACTTGTTTAAAACTTAACTTTAACTTTTAGTTTATAGGCACGACAGGTGCTGATTATGTAAAATATGAATATAAACTGGCGAATAACATCTGCGAGAAGAGCAGTAGCGACGATGGCAATTCTGGCCGTCGCCATGATTGCGATGGCTCAAAACCGCACGTTCCGCCTTTACAATACCTCCAACGGACTTATCGACAATTCCGCACAACAGATAATGAGTCTGCAGGACGGAAGAATGCTCGTCACCACGAAAGGAAACCTCAACTTCTTCGACGGAAGCCTGTTCACATCCGTATCGGGAAGGCATGGCAAAGACTATCCTTTGAAAGGATATAAGGGAGGATACAGGATGTATGCCGACCGCAACGGGCACTACTGGTTGAAAAACAAAGGCTCGATTTATTGCGTGAGTCAGATGACGGAGCAATATGTGAATGTGGAGGAGGAATTCGATGCCTTCAATCCAAAGGACGAGATCACCGACCTCTTCTGCGACCAGAGCCATAACGTGTGGCTGCTCGAGAAAGGCAACGCGCTATACAGTCCCGACGCGGGAGTGAGAATGGCACTGTCGAAAAAATACGGGGCACTGCAAGACCTCGACGTGTATCTGAACGATGAGCTGGTGCTATTTTTCTCCGACGGCACCACGCAGATTTACAATATGGAGACCAGGGCTGTGGAATATGCCTACAACCCGCTCTCGGCACAGGAGGCGTCGGCATACGGCAAGGAGGCCTTCTGCTGTAGGAAAGACACATCCTATTATCTCTTCCGCAACGGCCCAGCGGGAGGGCTCATGCTCGAATTTGATGTTGCCGGCAGGCAGTGGAGCAAAGAAATGATACTGCCCTGCTATATAAGAGACGTGGCGGCAGGTCTGGCAAACCAACTGTATCTCGCAACTGACAACGGCGTGTATATTTACAATACGGCAACAAAAGAGATACACCACCATGACGGTGTGCAGCTCGTGAATGGCGACAGCATCTCGGCAAGCATCAACTGCCTCGCTTTCGACTATCAGGGAGGAGTGTGGATAGGCACCACAAGAAGAGGAATACTATATGGAAGGCCTGTCAACTTACCATTTAAATGCTATAAGTGGCGCACACCAGACGCATACCGGCTCTATCCGCAGCTCGAAAGCGTGGAGCAGCCAAAAAAATGGAAAGGAAACAACGTGAATTGCGTCTATCAGGACTCTACCAAGACATGGGTGGGCACCGACGACGGACTGCAGATATACAATGGCGATGAGCTGTTGATCACAGTGAGAACAGACAAAGGGCTGGCAAACAATGTGATACACTCGATAATAAAGGCTGCCGAAGTGATGTGGGTAACTACAAGCTACGGCATCAGCAGCGTGAAATACAATGAGAAAGACAACAGCGTGGATATACGCAACTACAGGGCTGAGGACGGCGCATTGCCAGACCAATATATTTACGGCAAGATAGTAAAAACCACTGATGGCACCATCGCCGTGCAAGGCACCGACTATATCACAGAGTTCAAGCCACAACAGGTGATAGCCTCAACCGGTTTCGGCGGAGACAAACAGAATGTGCTAAAACCACTCGTCGTGGGACTGTATATCGACGGACAGCCCGTGGAATGCTCGAAAGAGTATAACGGAAGGGTGATTATGGACCGCGCACCGTCGAAAACAAAGAAATTCAAGGTGAGATACGACCAGGACAATATCACATTCATCGTCTCCGCACTCAATTACCTCAGACCATACGACATGTATTACCGCTACCGCCTCTTAGGCTCGTCAGACAGCGACTGGAAAGTAGTGAGCTCACAAGACATCGTGAACATGGGCTATGATGACGGAAGGCTCCACATCATGTACAGCAACCTGCCGGTGGGCGACTATACACTCGAGGTGGAGGCATCGCCATTGAAATCATTCACCGACGCAGGAAAATGCACCATGGAACTCTATGTGTATCAGCCTTGGTGGCGCAACGGACTGCTCAAACTGATTTTCATCATACTGATAGCGGCAATCATCATGGCAACGCTCTACATAATGCAGCGCAATTATGTGATGAAGCGCAAACTCGACAGCGGCGACCGCGACATTATCGACCGCATAAACAATTACCTGCACAGCTGTAAGAATATCAAAGGCGACGTGATACCGCCATTCACCGACGACGGCGACGGGGTGAGGACGACAAGCCATAGAGAGCATCAAATCATGGGGTTGTTGAAAAAACTTGATGAGCACGAGGTGAAAGTGGGAAGCGACGGAAGCATCGACAAACTGCTTGAAGAGACAGGTATCAGCCGTGAGCAACTGTATGAGCTGTCAGTGAAAATGAATGACGTGCCTAAATACAGAATGACGGCGATGATGGCTTGTTATAAGGCGGCCAGAATGCTCAAAGGCAATAAAGCCATCAGTCTTGAAGAGGTGATGCAAAACTGCCATTTCAATGACGAGAAGTTCTTCCGCAACTGCTTCAAGGCATTCCTCGGAAATGAGCCTGAGATAATAAGGAATATTAAGAAACCACTGCCGTATTAGGCAAAGCAGAGCTTTGCAGTGAGAGGTGGCGAGCGAAGCTCGCAGTGAGAGGTGGCAAAATCGAAGATTTTGCAGTTAAAAGGTGGTAAATCGGCAAGCCGATTGACTGTTAAAAGGTGGCAAGCTTCGCTTGCTAATATAATAAAAAAGGTAAAGACGGGAAATCAGGAAATTTTGGTGGAGACAGAGATACGTGAAAACAAAATGGAGACGGAGAATCGGGAAAATTTGGCTGAGAAACGGGAGAGGGATGCTTTGCTGAGGGATTTGGCGGAGCGGTATGAGACAAAGGATTTTATAAATGGAGATCCGAGCTGGTTTATGCACCAAGTTTCCGGCACCTTAAACCAGGAGATCACGGCTTTCATTGCACAGGCCCTTAGCTTCGGCAGCAGAAAGCAATTCCTCAAAAAACTTCACGACATCATGCGCTTTTCCGACGGCAACCCCTTGCACTGGGTCGTGGAAGGACAATACACCCAAAACATCCCCGATGCCGAGGGAAGCTACTACCGCATGATTACCAACCAACAAATGCTCGCATTCCTCAATGCCCTCAGGCCACTATACCAAAACGAAAAAGGACTACGGCAATTATTTTCTCAAAATTCCAATCTTCACTCTCCAAATTTCTGCGCCGACGAAGCCAGTTCTCCAATCGCTCGCGCCAGCGAGCAAAATAATTATCCATTCTCCATTCTCCATTCTCCATTCTCCGCGTCAGCTGCCCTCGCCAGCATTACCGATTATTTCGCGAGAAATGGCTCCACAGGCGTGATTCCGAAAAACACTCAAAGCAGTTGCAAGCGTCTCTGTATGTTTTTAAGGTGGATGGTCCGCATCGGCTCGCCCGTTGACATCGGTCTGTGGTCGGACATTATCGACCGCCGCACCCTCATCATGCCTTTAGACACCCACGTGGTGCAGGAGGCGCGCCGCCTCGGGATTATCGACATCAAAACCCCAAGCATGGCCGCGGCTCTGAAGCTCACGGAGAAAATGAGCGAGATTTTCCCCGACGACCCCCTGAAAGGCGATTTCGCCCTCTTCGGAGTGGGGGTTGATACCGAGAATTAATGTTTTAATTTATCTTTAACCGAAAAAATCCGCTGTATGACATTCATCTCAGCGATATGTAGTGTATTGGCAGAGATAAAGGCTTTTAATTCATAACCTTCACTTTCCCAGCCCTGCTCTTCGGCAGAACAGTCATTTTCTGCACTTTGCCCTGTTTATACTCCACTTCCACGGTGGTGCCCTGCGAGGCGTGGAGCTTGAAGTTCACGTCCCACTCCTTAGGCCAGGCGGGGAGGACGAGGAGGGTGTCGCCGACTTCCTGCAGCAGCATCTCCTGGAGTCCTATCATGCCGCTGCCGCCCCAGTTGTGGTCGGGTGCCCAGTCGAAACCGGGACCCCAGAAAGCCGGGAAGCGGTGAGGGCCGTTCTGCAATTTCTTTATCGTCCACTCCTTGGCCTCCTGAGCCAGTCCGAGACAGGCAGCCCAGATGCTGTATTGCGTCCAACTGATATGATTGGCGAACTTTTTCACGTAGGGGTCGTAGTTCCAAGTGTCCAAGGCCACTTGTAGGTCAGGACGGCCGACGCCGTACATTCTCCACGGGAACACCGGGTACAGCATCGTCGGCTCGGTATTGTTTACCCTCGACCACACTGCCGCCGGCGACAATACTTTATGGCCATCGACATATCGGAAATTGATGTCTGGCACGGCTTTCAGAATCACGCTGTCGCGCTTCATCATCTCGGCATATCCGGGGCGTCCTTTCAGATATTCGAGGAGCGACTGCGTAACGGTTTTCAAGGCAGCCACAGTTGATGTGGCATTATATGCGCCCTTGAAAGTCTCTGCCGCCGAACCGGGATAAAGAATCAGTTTGCCGTTCTCGTCGAGCCCTTTCACGCTCTTCTTTTTCGCCTCCTGGGTGTAGTGCTCATAGAAGAAGTCGAGGGATGACTGTATCAAAGGTAAGTATTCATCAATGTCGTTGCCGTTATAAAAATAGGTGTCGAGGGCAATCTGACAGAATTCCAGCACCGTGTCCCAGGTGTATTCGAGCCATGCGTTGTATTGTATTCCCTTGTCGAAACCCTCGCGGCGCTTGGAGCCCCACTCGAAATACTGCGGCAGTCCGAAATTCTCCAATTGCTCCGTGAAGCAGGCTCCCTTGTGTCCCCAGTAGGTCTCGCTGCGCAGTTCCGCGTTTCTCACGATTCTTTTATAGAAGTCCAACTGCGGCGTAATCATGTCGAAGTCACCGCTTTTGAGCATCGGCCAATACAGAAGTCGTTGATTTTGAGCCGTGTGCGTGCCTCCTCCCCATCGGCGGTAGTCGGGGGTAAAGAGGTGGTCGTCTTGCACTTTCACCGGGTCGAACGTTACCAGTCCTCCATTGAATTTCGTGGGCCACTGTCCGTAGGCGTTGCAGGCGAGCATATACCTGAAGAGGGCGTAGTTGCGTGCTACCTCCTTGCCTTTCTCCTCGCCGCTGATTTCTATCCAACTCCTTTTCCAGAATTCGTTCCACCACTTGCGGCTCTCGCTCAAGTCGCGCTTTTCGTTAACATGCTTTTCTGTGTTGCCGAGGATGACGTTCCAGTCCGACAGACTGCCGTTGCAATCGGCGAGGGCGATGGTGATGCTGTGCTGTTTCTTTGGCGATTTGCTTTTGAAGGCGTATCCCATATATTCGGTATTAAGATACTTCCCTGTGTGCATGCCGGTGAATGCCATTCCTTCGACTATCATTCTGCCTCCAAAGATGTAGTCGCTAATCGGGTTGTACATCTGGCTTTCCACGCTCTTGAGCCCTTGCTGCTCCACGGTTCTGTGGAACGCGTCTTTCTCGGGGTGTTTGTTTTGGTGGAAGAACGTCACCTCCTCGCCCGATGCCTTTATCGAGTCTTTATATGTGTACACGTCCTTGAGTTTCGTGTGTTTGAACGATGTTTGCGCGAGTTCGCCGCCAGTGACGAGATGATCTTGGAATCTCCAGTTCTCATACACCACTTCCACGTCGGTGCTCTGTTTACTGTCGATGTTCACATGAATTACCGGTTTGAACACGTCAACCCATATATTTATGTTTTTGCCGCCCGTCGCAACGGTCATGTTTCCGTCGTTGAGGTGCAGTGTCTGTTTGAAGTTGTTGTTGCCCTCGCAGATACCTTTTATTCTCACCCTTCCCTGCTTCAGTATCGTGTTGTTCTCGTCAAACGAGCCGCTGCGGCTGATATAAAAGAGCAGGTCGTTGTTTTCTGCCCACACATTCAGTGCGATGCTTCCTCCTCCCACGGGCATCGACTCCGATGAGTTCTTGCTTTGAGAGGTCCACGAGTAGTCTGCGGGTTGTGCCATTGCGGCATTTGCGGCCATCAACAATGCCGCGGCGATAAATTTTCTCATATTGCTTGGTTTTATATTCATAATAGAAATTATTCCTTATCTTATTAAGAGTCAAAGAGTTGGTCGAGAGTTATCACATTATCCACGATACTGCTGTGAACATTTTGTTTTAAGCCGAACGTGGTTACGAGTGTGAGCAGTATTCCGTTGCGTGTCCCTGTCTCCTCTTTGTATGCCGCCATTCTGTTGCGCAACTTCGTCTCCTCGCGTGCTGTCAGGGCGTAGTCTTTCTGTGAGTCGTATTTCATCTCGCACACATTCGTCATATTGTCGGCGCGCTCTATAATCATGTCTATTTGAGCTTTCTGCTCCGCGTCCTTGCTTCTCCACGAGAAATACTCGGTGTAAATGGCGTCGATGCGCAACGCTCTTTTTATCTGGTCGATATGAGCCATGCACACCCTCTCGAAGGCGAGGCCCTGCCAGTTGCTTATCTTCTGACTTTTCGCCATTTTCGTCCAGTAGTCGGTCTGTGTCGTGCGCATCGTGATAAACTCGAAATGGAAGATTGTGAAGAAGTCGGTGAGCTGGTAAATGCCCGATGTGGTGTTGATAGTTTTATTTCGCACATTATAATACCTTATGAAGTCGCAGTTCACTAAGTCCTCGAGTATCTCGCTGAGTTTTCCTCCGGAGCTGGTGTCGAGTTTCTCTGCTATTTCCTTTCGCGTGAGTCCTTGTTTGCTTTGACTGAGCGCGGATATTACGTCGCGGTATTTTGCGCTCCGTCCGAAGAGGGAGTCGTAGAGACGTTTAAACTCTGTCCGCAGCGGCGCGTTCTCGGCAAACATCAGTCTGTCGATATTCGCCTGGAAGGTCTCCGACTTGTCAAGCATATCGAGATAATACGGCACTCCTCCGAGAATCATGTATGTTTGCAGCACTACGATTCTGGGCCATTTGAAACCTGCCTCTTTCAGAAAGAGCTCCACCTCATTGAGCGTGAAAGGTGAAAGGTGCATCTCATGGGTAACCCTGTTGTGCAAACCGCCGCGGTCGTTAATCAGATTGTTTACCATCCACGACGTGGCTGACCCGCACACCACCAGCATACAGTCGTCGCGCTCTGAAAGGAAATGGTTCCAGAAATAGTCTAACGCCCTGATGAAACCTGCCTTCTGCGTGTCAAACCAAGGCAGTTCGTCGAGGAAGATTACCTTCCTCTTTTTTCTTTTCGGCATCGAGCGGATGTACTGCTCCAACTGCCAGAAGGCCTCTGTCCAGTCTTTCAGCGGTTCCGTCTTCTTGCCAGTGCGCAGTGTCAGCTCATTTGCGAAATGCTCCAGTTGCACCTCCATGTCGTCGCCATAGCTGCCGCTTGCGCTGAAACAAATACTGTCGCCGAAATATTGTTTTATAAGGAATGTCTTCCCAACCCTGCGGCGCCCGTAAACGGCTAAGAATTCCGGCTTCCCGGATTTCTCATATTTCGCGAAAGCTTCAATCTCTGCCTGTCTTCCAACTAACTTGTTCATATCCTTTAGTTTTATACACGCTGCAAAGATAGTGATTTTTTTTGAAACGACAATTATTTTGGTGCCAAATTGTGCGATTTTTTATCAATTTGGCACCAAAATAATCTTTTCGCCACATATTTTATAGAGCGAAGCAGGCAAATCAGGAGACTTTATACTTCAGTAAGCAAAAACGCCATATAGAAAGGCAGGGTGAGCACTCCGTTTGCTCTGCCTATATTGTAGTCTCCTAACTTTATGGCATTGCTTATATGGTAATGGTCGGGGTTGTTAAGCACGGTTTTCAACGACTTAGAGTTGCCGCTTGTTGCCTTGCACTCCACAGGACAGCATTGACCTTTGTAGCGTATCAGGAAATCGAGTTCGATACCGGCCTCTTTGTGGTAATAGAACAGCTGCCGTCCCATCTTTCCGAATATATCGGCAGCAAGATTTTCAAAAACAGCCCCTTTATAACAATACAAATCACCCTGGAGTATGCTGCTTACCGTACCTTCCTCAAGCATACTCACCAAAAGTCCGATGTCAGACATATACACTTTAAAGATGTCGGGAATGGCATTTCCGCTCAAAGGCAGTTCCGGAGCCGAGGTGTTGTAACATCTTTTTATGATGCCGGCATCCTCAATCCATTGCAAGGAATCGAGAAAATCACGGGCACGACCGCCTTTTTTCACTAATGAGTACTGGAATTTTTTGTTTTCTTTCGACAACTGCGCCGGTATTGACTCAAAACACTGACGGATACCTGCCTTATCGCCCATTGGGGCATATTTCACCATATCCGACTTGTATGACTCCACAATGCTGTGCTGCAACTGTATAACATCATTCATATTATTGGTTTCCAGACAAGTAGCCACCACTTCGGGCATACCTCCAACGACGACATAACGTATCAGTAATTCGCACATACGTTGGTGGATGGCATCACTCACGGGCTTTTCGTTGACAAGACAATCACGCAAATAGTCGATATGCATTTTTTGTATGCCGTTTGCCCACAACCATTCCTCGAAATCCATAGGATACATAGTAACGATTTGCTCAAAGCCCACAGGAATAGAAGCCTCTCTCTCTTCCTGCCGCATTGCCTTGTCTTTATAGCCGTTTACGCCCAACAGCGAGCCGGTGCAAATCACATCATACCTGCCGTCAAGGCAGAAGAATTTTAGGGAGGAACGGGCCAAAGGGCAGTCTTGAATCTCATCGAATATTATGCACGTTTGTCCTGCAACAAATCTCGCGTCGACGATAGACGCAGTAATATTGAAAGTTATAGTGTCAATGTCGAGGCTGCCATTAAAAAATGACTTATATTCTTGATGCTGGTGAAAGTCAAGATATATGATATATTTATAGTTTTTCTTAGCGAAATCCAAAACAGAACTCGTCTTTCCGCATTGGCGGCATCCCTTAATCACCAACGCCTTCTTGTGAGCGCTCTCCTTCCACCTTAGAAGCACATCCTCAATCTTTCTTTTATACATTGTCTATATAATTTATTGAATTTCAAATATATTTAATTATTTCCGAAATATCGGTCTTACATTTTTAGGGCGACTTTTCCCAAAATCTGCCACTTTTTAGGGCGACTTTTTTCAAAATCAGCCACTTTCTTGGGCGACTTTTTTCATATTTTGCCACTTTTTTAGGGCGACTTTCGGTGGCAAAATTACACTTTTCTGATTAAATGACAAAGAATTTAAGGTTAATTTATGTAAAAATACAAGATTTTTCGCTTAATATTTTTGTGTGTTAAGAAAAAATGCCTATATTTGCAGAAAAATTCAGTAATACAAATATTCTGTTATGGAAAAGCTTTATCCGATAGGCATTGACACTTTTAGCGAAATCATAGATGGCGGTTATGTTTACATCGACAAAACCGACCTTGTGTATGATTTGGCAAACAGATTCAAGAACGTGTTCCTCAGCCGTCCACGACGCTTTGGGAAATCATTGCTCACCTCCACCTTTGAGGCTTACTTCTCAGGTCGGGAAGACTTGTTCCGTGGATTGAAGCTTCATAACAAAGAAACGCAATGGAAGAAATATCCCGTTTTGCACTTCTCATTCAACGGCGTTATGGTTGAAACTGTAAGAGACTTGCAGGATTACATCAACGATATGCTTGCCGATTACGAGAAACAATATGGAATAGCATCGCCGGCACGAACTTCGAATCTGCGACTTAAACATCTGATTAAAGCAGCTGTGGAGCATACAGGGATGCCTGCTGTGGTGCTTATTGACGAGTATGACAAACCTATGCTCGATGTCGTGGGCAATAAGAGCCTAACAGAATCAGTGAGAAAAAAGATGCAGAACTTTTATTCGCCATTGAAGAACTGCGGTAAAGACCTCCGTTTCCTTTTCCTCACCGGTGTTACGCAATTCTCACAGGTGAGCATCTTCTCACAACTTAACAATCTGGAAATCATCAGTATGAATTCCGATTATGCCGCTGTGTGCGGTATCACAGAAGAAGAGCTGAAGAATAATCTCAATGAGGGAATACAAGAAATGGCCGTCGCAAAAGGATGGTCGAAAGAGGAATGTCTCAAAAAATTAAAAGAGGAATACGATGGCTATCATTTCTCGCCTGGGCTTCCTGACATCTACAACCCTTTCAGTTTGATGCAGGCGTTGAAGAACCGGAAAATTAAGGCTTATTGGTTCACACATTCCACTCCCACTTTTCTCCTTACTCAAATGAGGAGATTCAATGCAAAACCACAGACTTTTTCCAGGCAACGCTCATATCCCTCCACGTTTGAAAAGTCTATCGACGATGCCAACAGTATCACGCCGCTGCTTTATCAAAGTGGGTACTTAACTATAAAAGATTATATCGAAGACCCTGAGACGTATATCCTCGACATTCCTAATAAAGAAGTTAGAGTGGGATTGATGGAGTGTATGGTGTCATACCTCGGCGCTGGTGATTCTGTGCCAGCCCGAGACCTTGCCAATGATATGTATTTGGCATTCAAAGAAGATGATTTTGACAAGGTGATGAACCACCTGAAAAAATATCTCAGCACTGTGCCTTACACCAGTGGGGCAAAGAAAGACTGCGAGGGGCATTATCAATCCCTTCTCTATGTGCTTTTCAGTCTTATGAGCATTAACGTGCAGGTGGAGGCACGCACGCCGCAAGGCCGCATCGACGTGGTGGTTGAATCACCGAAATACATATATCTCATAGAGATAAAACTTGATAAGTCAGCGGATAAGGCATTGGAACAAATAAACCTTAAAGACTATCCGGCACGCTTTGCCCTCACAGGAAAGCCCGTGAGGAAAGTGGGAGCGAATTTCAGCCGCAAAACACGCAATATCACGGACTGGAAAATAGAAGATAATTGATTTTATTTATCGCCTTGACCGTTTAATATGCCTCTTCCATAGTCGGGAACTTGCCGTCTTTCACGTCTCTCACGTAGTCGCCCACGGCATCGGTGATGATGGTGCCGAGGTCGGCGTAGCGGCGGAGGAATTTCGGAGAGAAGCCCTGGGTGAGGCCGAGCATGTCGGCACCCACGAGCACCTGTCCGTCGGTGCCTGGACCGGCTCCGATGCCGATGGTGGGAATGGCAAGTTCTTTAGTAACCTTTTCGGCGAGTGTGGCAGGCACCTTCTCGAGCACCACGGCGAAACAGCCGGCCTCCTCGAGGGCATGGGCATCGCTCACAAGTTTGGCAGCCTCCGCCTCCGTCTTGGCACGCAGTCCGTAGCCTCCGAACTTATGCACTGACTGCGGTGTGAGTCCGAGGTGTCCGCAAACGGGGATGCCGGCAGTTACCATACGGCTGATCATCGGCGCAATCTCCGCTCCTCCTTCGATTTTCACGGCGTCGGCGAAACCCTCTTTGAGCAGTCTCACGGCATTGGCCACACCCTCGTCGGCATTCGACTGATAAGAGCCGAAAGGCATGTCGCAAAGCACTAAGGCGTGGGTTACGGCACGCGAGACGCAGCGGCAATGGTAAATCATCTGCTCCATAGTGATGGGTAGGGTAGTGGCGTTGCCGGCCATCACATTCGATGCCGAGTCGCCAATGAGAATGCTGTCAACGCCAGCCTTGTCGATGATGCCCGCCATAGTGAAATCATACGCGGTGAGCATGGAAATCTTCTCGCCCTTGCTCTTCATGTCGATGAAACGGGTGGAAGTAACCTTCTTCTTGTCTGTTATAAGATATCCTGCCATAATTATTTTCTTAAATTCGGGTGCAAAGGTAACCTTTTTTTCCCACTTTTTCCCATTTTATGACGTAAAATAATGATTTTTTGATAAAATAATAGAAATTTATTCGTTTTATTCATAAAAAATGTGTAACTTTGCAACGTTTTTTGTAAGAGGATTGTAAAAGATACTTTTTATTATGGCAAAAAAGATTGAATACCCTGACTTCATCTTCGAGTCAAGTTGGGAGGTATGTAATAAAGTAGGTGGAATTTACACCGTGCTTTCTTCTCGCGCCAAGACGATGCAGGAGAAGAAGAAAGACGGCGTGCTTTTCATCGGCCCCGACGTGTGGAAAGAGCAGCAGTGCCCGTTCTTCAAAGAGGATAAGAGGGTGCTGAGGAAATGGAGAGAGGCAGCCACTGCCGATGGTCTCAAGGTGAGATGCGGACGGTGGACGATACCGGGCGAGCCGATGGCAGTGCTCGTGGACTTCATGCCCTATTACGCACAGAAAGACGAGATTTTCTCGAAGATGTGGGAAGACTACAAGGTTGACAGTCTCCACGCTTACGGCGACTACGATGAGGCTTCGATGTTCTCATACGCCGCAGCAAAGGTGGTGGAGAGCTACTATAAATTTGAATTTACGGAAAAGGACAAGGTGGTATATCACGGCAACGAGTGGATGTGCGGTCTTGGCCTTTTATATATAAATAAGGTGTTGCCGAAAATAGGCACGGTGTTCACCACCCATGCCACCAGCATCGGCAGAAGCATCGCCGGCAACAACAAACCGCTCTACGAGTGGCTCTTCGCTTATAATGGCGACCAGATGGCCGACGAGCTGAACATGCAGAGCAAGCACTCGATAGAGAAGCAGACGGCAGCTCATGTTGACTGTTTCACCACAGTGAGCGACATCACCGCCAAGGAGTGCGCCGAGCTTTTGGACAAACCCGTGGACGTGGTGCTGCCCAACGGCTTCGACGACAGTTTCGTGCCACAGGGGGCGGAATTCGACAAGAAGCGCAAGGAGGCGAGACAAAGACTCTTGGACATCGCCAATGCGCTCACCGGGGCATCCCTCGACGACAATACGCTGATAGTATCGACAAGCGGCAGGTATGAGTGGCGCAACAAAGGCATCGACGTGTTTATCGAGGCGATGAACAGACTCAGAAGCGCCGAGGGGCTTAAGAAGAAAGTCCTCGCGCTCATCGAAGTGCCGGCATGGGTGGGCGAACCGAGGAAAGACCTCGTGGAGAGACTCGACAGCGGCATGGCATATATCGACCCGCTCAACGACCCGTTCATCACCCACGAGCTGCATAACTATAACGAAGACAAGACGATAGGGATGTTCCGCTGGCTCGGCATCAACAATGCCGCCAAGGAGCAGATGATTATTGTGTTCATACCCTCATACCTCATCGGCGACGACGGAGTGGTGAACAAGCCCTACTACGACGTGATACTCGGCAACGACCTGTGCGTGTATCCCTCATACTATGAGCCGTGGGGCTACACACCCCTTGAGGCCGTGGCCTTCCACGTGCCTTGCGTAACCACCGACCTCGCCGGCTTCGGACTGTGGGTGAACAGCGTTCTCGGACGCTATGGCGAGATTGAGGACGGCGTGAAAGTGATACACCGCGACGACAATAACTACGACGAGGTGGCAGAGGCCATCAAAGACAGCGTGGTGAAATACTCGCAAATGACTAAGGCTCAGGCAGAAAGCGCACGCAAAAAAGCATTCGCAATAAGCAAGAAAGCTCTCTGGGAGAAGTTCTTCAAGTATTACGAGAAGGCATACGGGATTGCGCTGTCGCGAGCAAGCTCGCGAATTGACAATTGAGAATTGAGAATTGAGAATTAACATCGCCGTTCCGGCGATAAACGGCAAAGCCGCAATTTTTCATTTTTCATTTTTCGTTTTTCATTAAAAGGCCCTCCGCCAGGAGCTGCCCCGACTGGGTCGGGTTTGTCTCGAAGAAAAAACTCTCTGTTAAGAGCAGTCCCGGCTGGGTCGGGTTTGACTAAAAGACCCTCTGTAAGAGCTGTCCCGACTGGGTCGGGTTTGTTTTGAAGTAAGAATTTTTTTATTAGTAATATAACCTGTTATGAAAATTAAAGCAGATTACACCAATGCCCCTCAGTGGAGGCAGACGACGGTGAAATCGACACTCCCCAAGGAGTTGGAGTGTCTTGATGAGTTGGCACACAACATGTGGTGGGCCTGGAACTATGAGGCAAGAAACTTGTTTACAAGTCTCGATGCTGATTTGTACGAGGAGGTGGGTCAGAACCCCGTGATGCTCCTCGAGCGTCTTAGCTACGACAGAAAGGAAGCCATTGTTAAGGACAAGGCCCTGATGAAGAAGGTGAAAGACGTTTACACGCTCTTCCGCAACTATATGGATGTGCCAGCAGACAAGAAACGCCCCTCTGTGGCTTATTTCTGTATGGAGTACGGTCTCAACCAGGTGCTCAAAATCTATTCCGGTGGTCTTGGAATGCTCGCCGGCGACTACCTCAAAGAGGCTTCCGACAGCAATGTGCGCATGTGCGCCGTAGGTTTCCTTTACAGATGCGGATACTTCAAACAAGCACTCAATATGGAAGGCCAGCAAGTGGCTATCTATGATGACCAGGACTTCAACCGCCTGCCTATCGAGCGCACATTGGATAAAGACGGCAACCCGCTGATTGTGGACGTGCCTTATATGAACTATCAGGTGCACGCTTGCGTGTGGACAGTGAACGTGGGTCGTATCAAACTCTATCTTCTTGATACTGACAATGATATGAACTCCGAGTACGACCGTCCTATCACCCACGCTCTCTATGGTGGCGACTGGGAGAACCGTTTGAAACAGGAGATTCTTCTCGGTATCGGCGGTATCCTCACACTGCGCAAACTCGGCATCGCTCCGGAGATTTATCACTGCAACGAGGGACACGCCGCACTGTGCAACCTGCAGAGACTCTGCGAGTATGTGGAGGAAGGCATGAACTTCAATCAGGCTTTGGAGCTCGTAAGGGCAAGCAGCCTTTATACCGTGCACACTCCAGTGCCCGCCGGCCACGACTATTTCGATGAGGCCCTCTTCGGAAAATATATGGGCGGCTATCCTCAGAAGCTCGGCATCACTTGGGACGAGTTCATCGGCATGGGACGTCAGAACCCCGACGACCACGGAGAGAAGTTCTGTATGTCAACATTCGCCTGCAACACCTGCCAGGAGGTTAACGGCGTGAGCAAGCTCCACGGATGGGTGAGCCAGAAGATGTTCTCATCAATCTGGAAAGGCTACTATCCCGAGGAAAACCACGTGGGATACGTTACCAACGGCGTACACTTCCCGACTTGGGCAGCCACAGAGTGGAGAAAGGTGTATGACAAATACTTCGACAAGAGCTTTATGAGCGACCAGAGCAACCAGAAAATCTGGGAGGCCATCTACAATGTGCCAGACGAGGAGGTTTGGGCAACACGTATGGCATTGAAGAAGAAGCTCGCCGACTATATCAAAGACAAATTCCGTGAGTCATGGCTCAAGAACCAGGGCGACCCGCAGAAGGTGATGGACATTCTGAAGAATATCACCCCCAACACCCTCGTCATCGGTTTCTGCCGCCGTTTCGCAACATACAAGCGCGCACACCTGCTCTTTACCGACCTCGACCGTCTGGCCAAGATCGTGAACAACCCCGAGCATCCTGTGCAGTTTATCTTCTCCGGTAAGGCACACCCCGCCGACGGAGCCGGCCAGGGCCTGATTAAGAGAATCTTCGAAATCAGCCGCCGTCCCGAGTTCTTAGGCAAAATCGTGTTCCTCGAGGACTACGACATGCGCTTGGCACGCCGCCTCGTGAGTGGTGTGGACATTTGGATGAACACCCCGACACGTCCTTTGGAGGCATCAGGAACATCAGGCGAGAAAGCCGAGATGAACGGTGTGGTGAACCTCTCCGTGCTCGACGGATGGTGGCTCGAGGGCTACCGCGAGGGAGCAGGATGGGCTCTCACAGAGAAACGCACATACGTGAACCAAGGCTATCAGGATCAGCTCGACGCCGCTACCATCTACAGCTTGCTCGAGAATGAGATTATTCCTCTCTACTTCAACAAGAACAAGAAAGGCTACAGCGAGGGTTGGGTGAAAGTGATTAAGAACTCTATAGCTCAAATCGCTCCTCACTACACAATGAAACGTCAGCTCGATGACTACTACAGCAAGTTCTACACCAAAGAGGCAAAACGCTTCAAACAGCTCACCGCCAACAACAACCAGCTGGCCAAGGAGATTGCACTGTGGAAAGAGACCGTGGCAGAGCGTTGGGACAGCATCAAGGTGCTTTCTTACGGCTCCGACGTGCCTTCAACAGGTATGGTGACAGGTACACAGTACAAAGCCACTGCCGTTATCGACGAGCAGGGTCTGCAGGATGCCGTGGGTCTGGAAATCGTCTTCCTCAAGAAGGACAAGGACGGCAACGACAAGATAGCAGAGATTGTGCCGTTCAAGGTAGTGAAGAACGAAGGCAATATCTATACCTTCGAGGCCATCCTCGACCCCGACCACGCCGAGACCTATCAGACTTGCGTGCGTATGTATCCGAAGAACGACAAACTGCCGCATCGTATGGACTTCTGCTACGTAAGATGGATTTAATCGAATTTTGACGCAAATTGCTATCTGCACTTTGCAAAATAAATATAAAAAGCCCGTGTCTCTCGAAGATACGGGTTTTTTAGTGTAAAAAATACAATTTTTATTCCAAAAAGGTTGACAAGTAAGAATTTTATTGCTATATTTGCAACCGAAAACGAACAAATGTAAAATTTACACTTATAATCAATTTGAGATTTGAAATTTGAGATTTGAGAATTAAGCGAACTTCGTTCGCAAAAAGCTCTCCGCAAGGAGCTACCCCGACTGGGTAAGCGCGAGCAAGCTCGCTAGTTAAAAGGTGGCACGGCAAGCCGTGCAGTGAGAGGTGGCATCGACGAGCCGATGCAGTAAAAGCCCTCCGCAAGGAGCAGTCCCAGCTGGGCCGGGTTAGTCCTGATGAAAAACTCTCTGTAAGAGCGTTTGACTTGAAGCAATATATTTTATATAAACTTTTTAACAACTTAAAACTTAACATTATGAAGAAAATTTTTACTTTAGTTGCAGCTGCACTTTTAGCTGCTAATGTGATGGCCGATGACACAACGACTGTTGTTGGCGCAGAAGACAACACGGCAGACTTCTGGACAGTATTCTCTGACTCTTACACCATTCCGGCAGAGAACACCCTGCACTTGGAGTTTACTAACTACAGCAGCAAGGCCGCCAACTGGGACAACTGGGTTGTTGTGGTTACTAACGACGCTGAACGCAACGGTGACGGTTATTCTGAGTATTTCGTGCTGAGAGCAGACAACTGGGGCTGGAACAGCACAACTAATACCAGCGACAACAGCTGGTACACCTCTCTCACCAGCAATTACAATTGGGAAACATTCAAAGATGATATGGATGGCGCAAAAGTGGTGCTCGACGTTGCCCGCAGCGGTTCTGTGGTTACAGTGAATGCCGACGCCACCACCACTTCAGGCACTACCTATAATGAGAACTTTGTGATTAATATCGGTGAGAGCACTGCTAATATTCGTGCTTTCCTCACCACAGAGAAAGGTCACTTGGTGATTGACAACACAAAGACCAATATTGCCACAGGTATCACGAATGTTGAGGCTGTGAAGACTTCAAGCAAGGCTTACAATCTCGCTGGCCAGCAGGTGGGCGACGGCTTCAAAGGCATCAAAATTGCTAATGGCAAAAAATTCGTAGTTAAATAAAAGTAGTATTCTTCAAAGCAATGAAGCCCTGCGTGAGCAGGGCTTTATTATTTTGATTACAGGCCTTTCGGGAACTTTCGGGAACCGGCCTTTCGGAAACTTTCGGAAATCAGCCTGACGGGAACCAATCCGCTGTGGGTGTCTTTCGGAAATCATTGATTACCAATCTTTTATATCGGCTTGGTTTTTCACTGTTTCGGCAGTCTCTTCATCCAAGGAGGGAAAGAATTTGTATTTTGTTATTCGTTCCACTTGTTTTATGGAGTTCACATACATATCTTTCTTTCCGTGAGTGTCGTTGTTACGGCAGATGAATCCGATGCCTTTCGGGTTTTCTCCGAGGTGAATGATGACTTTGAAGAAAGCCTCCGGCACTACGACGTGGTTTTCGCCTATTGTCTCGTGCGCTTGGTTCAGGTAAATCGGTCCGCTCACGATATAGAGGTCTCCGTATTTTTTCGCCCACCTCCGGCAACTTATTTCTATCTGGTTCCATACCCCGGTGTTGAGGTTGGCCGTTTGCGGACATATATTCGTCATTGCGAAGGAGTCGTACATCGCCTGCTCGTCCCATTTGTTGTCGGCGGCGGGGCAGAGGTGTCCTCTCGTCCATCCGCTTCCTTTATAGTCGGCGAGTGTGGCCCTTGGTTCCGGCACCTCCTCGTCTTCGTGGAATGGCCGTCCGTGTCTTTCGATGATGCCATCTATGCGTTCTCCGATGAGATGCCACGCCACCCAGTTGGGGTTCAGCGTGGTTTTGTTGTACGACACCACGTATCCGAGTCGGCAGATTATCTGCTCGTCGAGTCCCGGCGGTGCCTCAGGGATGTCGATGGTGTCGGGCTCTTCCTGTGCGTAGGCAGTGAGCGCGAACGAGGGGCATAGCCACATCAGTGCGCACAGCAATGCTTTGAGCCAGGCGTGTTTTTTAAGGTCAGATTTCATAATGCTCATTTCTTTATAAGGTGTTCTTTAAGATATTTTCCTGTCAGTGACTTTTCGCATGCCGCCACCTCTTCCGGTGTTCCGCAGCACACGAGGTTTCCGCCCCTTTCCCCTCCGTCGGGTCCGAGGTCGATGACGTAGTCGGCGCATTTTATCACCTCGAGGTTATGCTCGATTACGATGATGCTGTGTCCCCGTTTCAGCAGTGCGTCGAAGGCTTTCAGGAGTTTGCTGATGTCGTGGAAGTGGAGTCCTGTCGTTGGCTCGTCGAAGATAAACATTGTCGGGTCGCTCTTCTCCTGTCCGATGTAGTATGCGAGTTTCACCCTTTGGTTCTCGCCTCCAGAGAGGGTGGAGGAGTTTTGTCCGAGTTTGATATACCCCAGGCCCACATCCTCGAGGGGTTTCAGTCTGTCGGCGATGAGTTTCTCATTGTGCTGGTTAAAGAACTCGATGGCCTCGCTGACTGTCATTTCGAGTATGTCGTAGATGTTCTTTCCCTCGAATTTCACGTCGAGGATTTCGTTTTTGAATCGTTTGCCGTGGCAGCTCTCGCACACGAGGGTGAGGTCTGCCATAAACTGCATCTCCACCTCTATTACTCCTGCTCCCTTGCACTCGTCGCATCTTCCTCCGTCGGCATTGAAGGAGAAATATTGGCTTGTGAATCCCATTTGTTTTGAGAGTTGCTGCCGTGCGAAGAGGTCTCTGATGGCGTCGTAGGCCTTCAGGTATGTCGCCGGGTTGCTTCGTGTGCTTTTTCCGATGGGGTTTTGGTCCACGAACTCCACGTGGGTTATGCTCTCGTAGTCGCCACCGATGCCGGAGTAAGCCCCTGGCGGGTCGGCGACCTCGTTGATATGCCTTTTCAGGGCGGGGTAGAGGATGCCTTTCACGAGACTGCTCTTTCCGCTTCCGCTCACGCCTGTCACCACGGTGAGGGTTTTTAAGGGGAATTTCACGTCGATGCCGCGGAGGTTGTTCATCCTTGCGCCTTTTATCTCCACGCAGGCGTTCCAGGGGCGGCGCGAGGAGGGCACGGCAATGGTCTCAGCCCCGGTGAGATATTGCAAAGTATGCGATTTCGCTGAAGCCTCCGCGGGCGTAGCAGCCTTCTTCGATACAGAAGTGTCTTTGGAGGCTTTTGTTTCTTTTGAAATCTTTTCGAGTGGGAGGGGAGGTCCTTGGTAAACGATTTCTCCTCCGTGCCTTCCTGCGTCGGGTCCGATGTCGATGATATGGTCGGCGGCTCGCATAATTTCCTCATCGTGCTCAACGACGATTACCGTGTTGCCGATATCGGTGAGGTGTCGGATAACGTTTATGAGTCTGCCGGTGTCTCTCGGGTGCAGTCCTATGCTTGGCTCATCGAGGATGTATAGGCTTCCCACGAGACTGCTTCCGAGAGCTGTGGTGAGGTTTATTCTTTGGCTTTCACCTCCCGAGAGCGTGTTGCTGGCCCTGTTGAGAGTCAGGTAGTCGAGTCCTGTGTCCAAGAGGAACTGCAGTCTGTTGTTTATCTCTGCGAGCAGTCGGCTTCCTATTTGCTTTTCCTGTTCTGTGATTTCGAGGTTGTCGAACCATTTTTTCAGTTCGATAATCGGCATTTGCACGAGGTCGGTGATGCTTCTTCCGCAAATTTTCACGTAGTTAGCCTCTTCCTTGAGCCTTGTTCCGTGGCATTTCGGGCAGACCGTCTTACCACGATACCGGCTCATCATCACGCGGTATTGAATTTTGTATTGGTTTTCCTTCACCATTTGGAAGAAGTCGTCGATGCTCACACGCTCAGTCTTTGGCAGTTTGTCGTTGCCTGGCAGTCCGTGCCAGAGCCAGTCTTTCTGCTCTCGTGTGAGGTTGCAGTATGGCTCGAAAATCGGGAAGCCTTTGTCTCCGGCTCTTCGGATGAAGTATCTGTTCCACTCGCTTAGCTTCTGCCCATGCCAGCATGCCACGCATCCGTCGTACACGCTTTTCCCCGGGTCGGGGATCACGAGGCGTTCGTCGATGCCGATGATGCTTCCGAAGCCTTCGCATTCCGGACAGGCCCCCATGGGGTTGTTGAACGAGAAGAGGCTGTCCGAAGGCTCCTCGAAGTGCATGCCGTCGGCCTCGAAGCGTGTGGAGAAGTCAAACTGCTGTCCAGAGGGCATGAAGACGAGGCTGCACTCGCCGTGTCCCTCGTAGAGGGCTGTCTCGCAGGAGTCGATAAGTCGGGCGATGCCGTCTTTGGAGTTATCGACCGAGAGGCGGTCGATTATTAATTGACAATTGACAATTGACAATTGAGAATTATCGGCCTCTTCGATTCTGATGATGTTTCCTTTGTGCCAGAGTCTGGAGTATCCCTCTTGCTGTAGCATTTCGAGGTGTTTTTCCATTGTTCTGCCCTCTGGCAGTCGGAGAGGCGCCGTAACGATGAATTTTGTGCCTTGTGCGAACTGTTGTGCGCATTTGAGCATATCCTCTGTGGTATGCTTTTTCACCTCTTGTCCGCTTATTGGCGAGTAGGTGTGTCCGATGCGGGTGTATAGCAGTCGCAGGTATTCGTAAATCTCCGTGCTTGTGCCCACGGTGCTTCGCGGGTTGCGTGAGATAACTTTTTGGCTTATGGCGATTGCCGGCGGGATGCCTTCTATGAAGTCGCAGTCGGGTTTGCTCATCCTTCCGAGGAACTGGCG
>Ga0065711_1035821_pt1 | contig 21791 bp, 10 predicted proteins | sample Hoacrofraction12_FD_59098 | JGI IMG/M metagenome (GOLD analysis project Ga0065711, IMG submission 59098) | Hoatzin crop microbial communities from Cojedes, Venezuela - Epithelial fraction 12 v2 (version 2) | ecosystem: Host-associated > Birds > Digestive system > Esophagus > Crop | place... | reverse complement strand
CGGGCCCGCTTGCCGTGTTTGGGCGAGCTGGGTAAGGGAGCGGAGCGAGGTCTGCGCCCCGAGGAGCGAGGAGGAGGAGGTTGTCGCGCCATGGCGAAGAAGGGGACGGCGGTTCTGTCTCCCCGGGGTGCGCCGTCTCTCCTCGCCTGCCTTGGGAAGGTGCGGGGAGCGCCCGTCACCTCTGGGTCCTCTCAGAGGCAACAGCCAGCGGGACGTACCGGCTGGAGCTGGGGGTCACCCCTGCGTCCCGACCCCGCTTTGGGAGCGGAGGAGCGGGAGGCTGACCCCAGACGGGCAGAGGATGCCCGCTGGCTGCGCGGCCTGACGCTGTCGCAGCAGGCGGCCACGTTCCTTCCTCGTCCCGCTGGTCTGGTAGTAAATGTAACAGGCAAAGCCTCCTGCTTAGAGTCTGGGGCAGCACGGGGGGATCGCCCAAGTCGGACGCTTGGAAGCTCAGTTTAGCTGCGTTCACTTTGGGCTACGTAATTGCTTTATCCGCCGCTGGGTTTGGCTTTGTAGCATTAGGAATGGTTGGGACTTGAAAGCTTGAAATGTCACTGTGTAACCATCAGTTCGGCTGCCACTCCATCAGGTTCTGCTCGTTCAAAACCACTTAAAACTCGTGGTTGTCTAAATCTTTCCCTCCTCGGAGATTTGCCGCTGTGACTGCGCTGTAAAGGTGGAGAAACCCACTGTGACAATTTCTGCTCCGAGGGAAAGAAAGCTCTCAGAGAGGTGTAGTCTGGCTGAGACTGAGCTCTGCCTTCCCAGAAGAAACGTTTTTTTCAAATGCAAGCATTTAATACAAGTTTAGGTATAACCGTGATCATATACTTTTATATCCCATGCTCTTAGAGAAGGGGGTCAGCTGTTACCTGCCGTAACACATAAATTTGTAGCAGATCCTCAAACCTGCACAGCAATCCTTGTAACGCACACGGTGATCATTACGTGCCTGGAGTTCCTGATGTTACTGCCTTATGCTTGTGTTTCTGTTGGAGGCAGGGAATCTGTTTTGCATGACTGATAAAAATTGAGCTCTGTAGTCCACTGCTCCATAGCTTCACATGGTACGGTGTTATGGCGAAATGAAGACCACTGTAAAATCATATGTCTTCCAGAGGTTATGAGGAAGAAATTGGTAATTATTCTTAGGAGGCTTCAAAGTTCCTGGCTGGAGGTAGCAGTTAGTTCTGGTTAAATCTAAAAAAAAAAACCAGTGATAAGCTGACTTTTTAGTTTTCATCTTCCAAAATTGTGCTTGTACTGTGTGTTTTGGGTAGTTGTAAGCCAGGCAGTTCCTACAGTGCAGTATATCACTGCTGATTTCTGTGTATGTTCGGAGTATTTAGATATCCCATATTGCCTGTGTTGTACAGAATGTTGACTCCATTTTTCTTTATGTCTGTTGAAAGTATGGCAGCTGTCAGTAAATTGAGATCTGATTTTGTTTTGATGGTGTTGAGCTGGGCAGGAAATGTCTGTGCAGCTTACAGGAGAATTCGCAATAAAACCTCTCTGCACTTGTGTAAATCATAGTTAAATCAGGGTTTTAGGCTGAAGGCTTCATCTTCCAGTCTAATTAACGTGGAGTTATGGGCTGCAGTGGGTCTGTGAGTGAAGATATACTTGTATCATATGCCCATTTTTTTGAAGGATTGGGACCTGAAACGATAGCTTTTGTTACACTGAGCAAGGAAAAACATACCCTAAAGGACAACTGGCTGTCTTGGTAAAAATAATTTCAGATGAAGCAGAATGTTTGGTGGGGTTTTTTTTGTTTGGGGGTTTTTTTCCCTTTTTTTTTTTACTGTTGTCATAGAGTTATCTGCCAGCTGACTGCAGAGAGTTTTTTGGGCATCCTGAGATGCAGTGGTTCCAGCCTCTCTTACTTGGTCTTGACAGACATTCATGGTTTTTGTACTTACTGATCAACTTCCAGCTTGTAAATGAATATGTTGTTTGTCTGCTTGTTCATGGAGCTGTTAGGAAGAGCTGACTTCTTAATACCAAAACTTTAGATGACAGGAGGCTATATCATAAAAAACCATATTCATAGCAGTCAGAAAATATTTTCTTCTGTTTCTGGCATTAATTTGCATTCTTATGTAGGCTAATCTTTGAATTGAGGACACTTCGGATGTGATACAGAGTTGAGATTTTCAATGAAATCTCTGCCCAGGCTCGTGCTTTCTCTTTAAATGGTGTCTGCTGTTTCAATCAGTAATTTTATCTTTCAGAGTAACAGCTAAAGGCGACGGAAAGATTTTAAGAAACAGCTGAATTAAAACTAAAAAGCAATTCCTAGAACACAGAGTTGTGATTCTAAAATTTTGAAGTTTGAAACCTGCTACGAGTTTTGTTTGTTGTCTGCCTTGTGCTGCATGTTACCTTCGGAATGGCAAAGTATCAGTGCAGGCAATTGTGCCTTGTTTAATCTTTCTAGTGCCTGAAACAAACGTGTCAGAAAAATAAGCAATCAGCAGCCGTGTAAATAAATTCTAGGAAAGATTATGCTAAATGGTTTCTGTAGAAGTGCCTAGGCAGCTAATTGCTTCTGTATTTACGTGTTCAGGGGAAGCATTACGGTGACTGAAAATAACGTATTGCTTTATTAAGGTGGATTAGGTCTGTGTTCTTTCCTTCTGCCTTTGGGTTTGTTCTTCCGCAGCTCTGTTGGTTACTTCTTGCTCCTCAGAGAAGGGATGGCCTTAAGTCGACAAGGTCTTGGCCTCAAGGTCGTGCTGCAGATCTCTTCAGGAAAGCTGGTGCATTGGGTTACTCTTCACTACAGCGGCATGCTCAGAAGTGTCCGTTACCGGTGTGCATGTACAGTCGCTCAGCAGATGATAGGAGCTAGGAAGTCCTTTTTTCCGTGGTGTGTGTAACAGGTTTGGCTGGTGTCGTGGCTTTAGACGGAGATGATGGTATCAAGGTACTGAAGTGTTTTTGGTGACAGCAAAAATGTTAGCTTAGAAGCATCTTATAGTTCATGATTGTATTTTTTTGCTCACCGGTATGTGTATATCAGTATGCTCATGTAATGCAGATTGACTTTTATGTAGTTTCATCTTTTTCTTTTTTTAACAAGTATTCAGTAAGTAAAAACATATGATGTGTAGGTGTGGGGGGGCAGGAAAAAGCAAGAGAAATGCAGCTATTCCTTTTGTCTTGTGCATCTCAGCTGTCTGCCTCGGAGGCTGTCGGACATCCTTAGCTGAAACATTCGATTGATGTTTACGTCAAACACAGAGGAGCTGGTTTGTGGGCTGGTGGTGGTGCTTGGGTTAATGCAAGTATTTGCGTGGCTTCCAATGCTCTGCAGAAATACCGCTCTGTACCTGTCTGGTCAGGCTGGAGAGCTGCACTCGGCGTGATACCTGCTGTTAGGGAACGTGGCGTTTGAACTGGGAGAGATATTAAGCTTAAAGGTCTCTTTCTTTGAATTGCCGGCTAAAAGCGTTGTGGCAAATTAGCCGCCTTTCTCTGCGTGCATTTTGATCTGATATGATACATGCTTTATGGAGTCACCCTGTAGCTTGTCGTAGTAGTAATTAGTGCTCTGTAAATCCACTCGCGAGCGTGATGGAAGTCTGTAAATCACATAGGTGATTGTGTGGTGCCCTCTGCTGCCAGCCGGCTGAAGTGGGATGGACCTGCCTGCTGCTAGGCTGTGAATGGGAAACCAGATGCAAGCTTGTGATTGAAAAGTGGTTTGTGAGAGTGGTCTTCTTGGAAAGTATGGGGTCACAAGCTTTGCCTGTAGTGCAGTTAAGCTTAAGGCTTCCAGCCGGTATTGCTGAATTCATAGCGCTGATGATGAGCTGAGTGGGGAGCGGTGCTGTGCTGCCTTCCACACTGCTGCTGCTGCTCGCGTCCTCCTCAGCAGAGGAAGATGATCGGCTTTGCCATTCTGACCTGGGGGCAGCTATGAAGCTGTCAAGGATTGTCAGCTTCATGTTGTGGCTGGCGAAAGCTAATAAGGAAGAGGGTGGCTTAGCAGGCTCTGTGCTGCCAAGGCTGGGGAGGGAGGGAGAAGGGCTTAGGAAAAGTGAGAGGAAAATCTTTCTGCTCTCTGCCAGCCAGAGGTAAATAGAACGCCCGACTTACTGTACTTCCTAGGAAGGTTTCTTTGGCAGTTAGACCAGTCCTGCCCTAGACCTTGCTACTGCTGTTGAACTCTGGGGATGGGAAGTTGTATTTGCTAGTCACTCATCAGCTCATATAAAAGCAAACTTTGAAAAGCTTGTTTTGCTGAGCAAAATGTAAAACAATTGCTATGTAAGGACTGAAGTGCAAGTGCTAGAGCTGAACAAGCCTCTTTTAAATTTAAGAGTGATTTCCAGTATGGGCTACTCTAAAGTTCATCATTTCAGCGTGCTTGTGAGTTGAGCAGGTTTTCCTGGACTAGAGAAGTGTGGACCACACTTCTGATTAGCAAAGTGAACTGAAGTGAACATGAAGTGGCTAAACCATCTCACACTTGTGAAGTGCAAAGTACAATTTGGAAAAGATGTCTGTTAAGAAACTGGAGCTCTTGGTGGTCTTTGCTCAAGGTCTTGTTATTCCTTCTGGTGATCTTCAATGTAATGGCAACACAGAGCTGAATGAACAAATGGAATGTATTCTAGGTCTCCTATGCTGTGTGAAAATAAAAGGTTTATTATACTTGCTGCTCTTTAGGGGAGGTTTTATTTGTCTTGGAGCAGGTGCTCCTGTTACTGGACAAGCGGTTTTGTGTTTCTCAATTCAAACATGCTCCGTATGTAGTTCCTAATACCTGCAATGGTTACATTTCTTCATGGAAGGAAGATCTCAGCAGGAAAATTTTTTGGCTCCTGGCATCTGGACTACTTTTTAGGATGCTGGTGGAAACCACAATCTCACAGTGATCTTTAGAGCTGTGTGTTTTTCCTGTATTAACGTGGATCAAACCGTGGGAGACAGCAAGATTTAAGAGCTACTCTAGTTACAAATTTCCTGGCCGATAACTGCCACGTATTGACGAAGTGGACTGATAAACTAAGTGAAAGTTTCTTACCACCAGTGAGGAGTGTTGATGCAATTAGGCAGAAAAATGCTATCAGCCAGACTTCCAGTTGTATAGTATTGTCTCCCAGTGCCTGTTTAAATACAATTGCAGGCATCACTATAAGAAGACAAAGAACTGCAGTTAGTCTTCCTCTCGCTCTTGCATTTGCTTCCCTGTGGAGCCAACTGTATCCTTACTTACGTTGTGTAAGAATAGATCCTGCTGAACTTTGACTTTGAGGAAGTTGTTATCCAGGTGTGAAAGCAATCTGCATGCTGCTGCTGTTTCTTTGCAACCTTTTGCTATACTGGGTGACACAGGTGGGCAAGTCTTCAGCTTCCTTCTGGGAAGGAGAGAGCTGGTGGGGGTGCATGAGGAGTTTGTAGGAGGTATTCCACTGTGTGCTTGAAAGATCACTAGAAAAAAGAAAATGTGCTGCAGAAATTTGTTTTGAACCCATATGAAAGCATGCGTTTCAACCTGCTGGCATGGTATCCTGTTGACTTTAGCAGAGCTGTCGTTGGTAGGCTTTTGTGGAGTGCACTGTGCCGAGTTTCATGGTCCTTCAAGGTGGTGTAAATGCTGATGTAAACAAAGCCGCTGTGATATTTGCCATCGGAGGGGGCTCGCTCTCTCTAGTGTCCATCACGCTTCCTGTTTTCCATCCTGTTAGCTCTGTAGAGTAACCTCTAGGTTACGCCGCTTTAAATTGTTTGATAGTAGCATGAATAATGCATGGTACTGTGTAGGCACAGGGAGAAAGGTGGCTTCAGTGACTTGTGCGTATGAAAGCTTCTCATAGTAGTAGGTACTCTCAGGTTGAGTAACCTGAGTGTGTGTGTAGGTTTTCTTCTGGATCACCTTTACTAGAAGACTGGAAAGGAAGTTTTCCATGGCTGAATGGATTAAACACTGAATATTCTGATGGGATATACTGACTGTAATAGCACGCAAACACTAAAGGTTATTTAAACAATCATGTATTTAAATATGGTTTAAATGTTACTTCAGTCAGACTGAGGTAGATTATTTTAAAACTGAATGTTACTTTTTGTTAACTATGTATCTGTCTGTTCCTGTTCTGGAATCAAATGGGTTATAGCCTTTCTGCCACACACTCGCACTTTGTCTTAACCCGAGCTAACGTCGCTGGACGGAACGGTTTCGGTCAGTCCCAACGCAGTTTGGCCAGCCATGTATTCCTTCCGGATACAGCTTGGCCTGGGATTCCTCTGCTGCTAGAGAGAAGTATAAAAGACACTCTGGCTTGACTTCGCGTCCCAGATTGTTTGCAAAAGCGATAGCTGTCACTTGGGATTTTTAGCAGTTAACAGAAAGTGTGAATATGTTTATCAGATTTCACAGACTCCTGAATAAATCCTGACACTTGAGTCTTGCAGGAGTATAATAACGTGATGCTTTATTTCTGAGTCCAGCGATAGTAGCCCCCTCCCCTTTCTAATTTAAAATTTATATGTTCTGGTTTTGGACTGCCTTTCATCTTGTTCGTGATGAATAAACTTTCAAATTCTCCGTTATCTCTCTAAAAGTCTACTTATGGTTTTACCTTCAGATCTGGCATGCTGCTCATGACTTCTTACAACCCAGGCACCTAGGAAGTGTTATCGGTCCTGCTTTATTCAACATGAGGCATAACCTCTCAGTGGTGATGGTATCTTTTCTATCACTGTAACCGACACTCGTGACGGTATTTCCTGCATTTTGTGTTACCCTGGTTAGATGATGGATAGGTAACAAGAACAGTAGTGTTTATCTGCGCAGTTTTGTTAAGAATATAAGTAGTACTGGATATCAAATTATGGCTGACGTGTCGGGCTGTGCCTCTTTTGTTAGGTTTAAAGGGTCTGGCAAACAATTGGAGAAAGCTACAGGTAAGTAAATCAATATGTAGCACAGTAAGTTGCCAGGCAGCCCCTTCTTTTCAAATGCCTGGGTAGAAGAGTAACTTCTACTGTGTGTGAGATCTGCTGGCAGCTCTGCAGCCGAAGTCCTCTACACCACCTAAAATATAACAACTGTGTCACTTGACATGTCTCCTTATTGTTCATAAACTTGATAAAGCATTAAACTGAAGCATCAAAGAAAGGAGGTCTACCGTTTCTTGGTCCTTAGGTTTGCTTTTCTTTCTAGATCATTAGCTCTTTTCTCTGCCCTTTTGCAGTTCCTCCATTTTGTCTAATCTTAGCTCCAGGGTTCAGAGCAAGCTCTCTAGAGCATATATCTATAATTAAGGCTTTTTAACCACAGTTACAGTGGAGTATAAGCAGAGTTCCAGTGCTGCCGATACCCAGGGAAGAAACCTGCTTCAGCAGAAAAGCAGTTGATGTTGTTATAACTGAAACCTCTGCTATCCCAGTCATGCAGCTCCCTCTGATACTGCTTCATGCCTTCCTACTTTGATAAGTTATCTTTCTAGGGTCGATGACCGTTAATAGCATATCTTCTGTAGCTCTCAAGAATAAAAATGTTTTATTTATTCTGCCTGTTACTTTCTTGGAAACACAGGCTGCCAGCTATTGTGAGTAGTGTCCCTCATGAGCGTATTCAGAAAGCTTGAGGAAATGTCATCTAGCTCGTTTCTAAGGTCGGACTTCTTTGGGTCTTACTGCAACTCTATCCAGGCATCTGAACTAAAACACAGTTCATTAAGTGTACTAATGGCTGGTGGCGTTCAGCAGACTTTCCTCTTTTGGAGGTCATGATATAAACATACAAACATGTTGCCACCAACGTGAGTCAGGGATGAAATTCCTCAGAGTAAGAGCTTTCGGAGGTCTTACAGCTACAGTGGAGAACGCTTAGAAGGCAATTACTAAGCGGTAGCTGATGGCTTAAAATTTGCACCCTACAAAACTTGGTTTGTATTACTATATCCTTGGCTTTTCTGTATTACTGAGTCAAGCTGAAATGGTAAGCAGTTTAAACTTATTAAGTGTTTAAAACGGAAACCTTATTTTAAGCGAGTTGGTGTAACTCCCGTGGGTACTGTGATTCTTTCCTTGACCAGAAATAGAAAGCAAAGGAAGGGGAGGAGGATGGAGTCAGCGAAGGCTTGAATGCACAGAACCGCCCAGCCTGGTGGAAAAGTTCATTCTTAATGTTTATTCAGTAACTGTGTCTTCCAGTCTCAACTCCTTAGTAATTTTTCCACTGTAATACTTTTTTCTTCCCAGTTAGCACAACAAGTAGCAGAAAGTAACTTCTAAAGACTGTCTTTCAAAACAGTGAATGCTGGCATCCTCCCTTGTTAGGGTGAGCATTGCCTCTGCAGTGAGGTAATGAATTTCTGTTCAAAGTGTCTCCCCTCAAGATGAGTATGTATTTCTTGCATGTATGTCCTGTGTAGCTGATGTAGCAGTGACCTGACACGTTTGCCTGATGTAGCTTTCAAACAGAGAACTTGACCTGTTGTGCGTGGTTGCGATTCACAAGGTGGCTGCTGAAGTCAAACTTCCAAAAGGCATTTCAGAGTATTTTGTTGAAATGCACACAAACTGCGGTTGTTTGCTGAAATAATGACCAACCGAGTGGTTAAATTTCAAACAACTGTTGAAGGGTGTTTTTCCAGGTACAAATATTTGAACTTGTTTCTTAAACTTGGGTGTCTGTAAATGACCTCTGTTGTTCTGCTGTAGAGATATTTGGTAATAACAATAAAGGATTTGCAGACTAACAAACAGTACATCAGCCTGTCTCCTGCAAGAACTTTCTGCATGAATGAAAACTACCTTCTTGTTTGACTACTCTCCCTTTCCAAAAATCTGATTAGAGTGACATTTTGTCTTTGTTAGTCAAAGTCTTGTGATGTTGTAGGGCTTTATTTGATCTTATCTGGAAACACTGTCAGCTGTCCCTCCTACATGCAGAGCTGCTTTGCTTCTGCCCTGTTGAATAACTGTTTTTACAAGATGAAGTTGTTATGAAGTTCTGCTCTGCTTGATCTCTAAAGCCTGAAATCCTTTGCTTGTCATTACGTGTGCAAGGTAAGGTGACTTTTCACAGGAAGGTCATCCTCTTCTCCATCTGTGTTTGGGATTATTTGGAAGATCTAACATTTAAAACCTCTAGTAGCCAGTCTTGTTTTTCTCAGTGGAAGATTGTGTAGGCTTATCTTTGTATAAATTGTCTTTACCTGTGTTCACATTCATTTGGGAAGTTACTTTTACCTACTTCATGACACTACCAACAAAACACTTTTTCTGCATGATGGAAAAGAGGTAGGTTTTTTCTTTCTTGAGCTTACCTAGCATTTCTCAGCCTTCAGATCAAGTCCAAAGAAGAAGTTTTCACAGGAACTAGTAAGCATGAGCTGTTGCTTAATAAATAAAACAGGTGAAACAGAGTTTGAGTGTTCTTAATGTTTAGACCTAAGTCTTCAAAGATGTCTTAGAGTGTGATGTTCCTTTGAAAAATAAGTCTTGGTGACTTTCATCTAGGGTATGATACAAAAAACCCCACGTAACCAGGTCTGTCATCCCATGAGATTTTTTTTGGTTTGCTCTTTTTTATATTATTATTTTTAAAAGAGTGAGCAGCTCTTTCACTTCTGCTCAGACTGACTTTAATCTTAACTCTGCTTCCTTGAAAGCAGCTTCTCTTTAGAGACTGTACTTTCAGCTCACATAACTAAAAGCAAAATGTATTCCCTCACTAAAGAAAATCAGAACCCCAAAAGCTAGATAAATACAGACATAGCTATGTTGTAAAGGGCTTCAGTTAGGCAAGTAAGTTATTTTCTGTAACATTACAGAAGGTCACTTAAATTTAGCCTGACTGTCAGTTCATGTTAGCCGATCTGCAACAGGATTATTCTGGATCTCAAAAAGGAGTGAACCCTGTGATTATCTCCTGTCTTCTCATTTATCTTCCAGGTGGCCTGTTGCCAGAGTTTAGTGTGTGATAGCCAAGTAATAAGGAATAACCCTTTTTTTTCCTACTCCTGCTTATGTTAGTTTTGCTGATCCACCAAATACGCTCTGGACTGCCACTTCTCTTTGATTCTCGGGCTGTGGCTTACTGTGGTGGAAATATCTAAAATTCCTATTGATGTTTTGCTGTTGCGTGCTGCCTGATTTTTTTTTGTGGCTGCTTTGGAGTCTGATTCAAGGTACTAATTCAGACGGAAATTAAAAATTCTCCCTTCAGAAAACCAACATCTCTTCCCAGGTCTTGTTCACAGCGGCAAAGAAGTTATATTGGTACAACTAAAGTGTTTCGAGTGAAACATCTCAAAATTATTTTGCTTGCCTGCTTCTGAGGGCATGTAAGTGAGCTGCAAAAACATCTGCAAAGTAATATAAGATGTGGGATTTTGATACAGAAACTGGCAGAAGAGGATTTGGATATACATACGGAGACCAGAGGACTGTCCCAGTTATCGGTGTTGTCATTTTCTTGCTGTTGCTGCTGACTCTTTGGAAATGTGGTTTTTTCCCCATTCTGCCCCAGATTGCTTCTGGTCTTCAGATGTGGGTTGTGTGCTCTGCAAATGGGGATGTGGAAGACTGGAAAAGTCTTAGCAGCAACGTGTGAAGGTCCTGCTAGTGTTGTCCTTGATTTTGATTACTGCAGAGTATCTGTGTGTGAAAAGATAATAGGTTTTCTTTCACCAGAGTTGCATATTTTCTGCAAACAGGAACTTGGGCCAGCTGCTTACAGAAGGAGTTCTTGGCAAAGCAATTACAAACTAACAAGAAAGTGTCTCGAACCTTAATCTATGCCAAGACCCTTTTCCTTGCATTGTAGCCAAAGCTGTTGTCAGCATAAAATAATACTGGTTATCATGGGTGAAAGGCCTAAGCTCTGGGAACAAGTGATGTCTGGTGGCTTTCCAAGTGCTGATATTTTTATAAGAGGCTGCTCATAGTAGAAATGCATCTGAGAAGCTGTGAATTGATGCACATGAGCAGAGAGCACTGTCACTGCAGATGAATTAGCTGGGAATTGTCAATTGTGTAAAAGAACTCAGATATTGGCTTAACCTGAAAATGTTAAATGAAATATAAAACTACAAATTTTCTCTCAGGATATTTGAAAACAATAATAAGTCATTTGAAGACTTGTTTTTTAAAAGTATTTCTAGAGGGTATGAGTTTTGAAGCCTAACACAGTGAAGTCTATTTTTATAGTCCTTGAAAACAAAACCTGACAGACCATATTTGCCAGCACTTATATTGCTCTGGTGACAGTGCGTCTTTTTAAGGGATGCCAGAGGAAATGCTCTGTGCCGGAGCATATGTCAGTGATTAGTGGGACCAGTGCCGCAGGAGAAAGCGGGAGAAATATGGTTGTGTGTAGAAAAAGCTGAATGGACAGAACATAAGAAATGTAGCAGTTTATGGATTGGTTTTACAGTAGGAATGGAATATAGTTATTTTTAGGGTTATCTGTATGTAACTGACATGCCATCTTCCAAATCAGTTGACGTTTAACTGAGAGGACAACTGGTACCTTTCTGTGTATGTTTCCCTTAATTTCTTCTTCATTTAGAAAAATGTTTGCCCCTCGTATCCATCACTGTTTGTGTAATGCAGGTGTTTGCATGCTTGGTTTATGCCAGAGTGAAAGGAAAGCCTTAGGAAGTGAGAGACGTTGGTACCCAGCTCTTGCTGTGGATTTAGGCCTAAGTGGATTTAAGGGCTCAGGCAGAGAGTGATCCTCAGAAACCAGCCAGTCCTCTCCAGACCTGACGTCCTGGGTCCAGACCTCTTGCTAGTCGAGCCCCTGGTATATGTGCTCACGTTTTACTTCTGAGTAGCTCCTGCCACCTTCTCCTCCGTGATGCCCAGCTGCCATCCTTAGCACTGACCACTTCTTGTCAAGGATGCTGAATTTAGAGCACGGCTCTCAGACCAGAGTTCTGCACGAACCACGTGGGACTTTGGGTACTTGTGTTCAAAGGGCTGGGGTGGAAGGGAGAGGAGGATGGTCCCCTGCTACCCTTCCACAAGGATCGTTGACTGCTTTTACTCAAGAGTTGCAGTGCAGTAGCTACAGCACCCAGTCAACTTTGCCTCCCTGCTTTGACCGTGCAAAATAGCAAATAACCCCTGCTCCGTACTTGAGAGGAACAGCTTGGGCATCAAAGCATGGAAACCGGTGTGAGTGTTTGATTCGTATGTGATATTGAAGCCACCTTGTACATAAGGGTCATGTACCTAAGACCTGGAGAAATCAGAGGTCAGAGGCCTGTCTTACCCAGTTCTTTTGGATTTGATCCTGAAGGTGCCTACACCTTACTCAAGGGCACAGACCCCACTGTGGGCATCGCAAAGCTGGAGGTTGGGCTGTGAGATGCACAGCATTGTGATATCAAAGTTTCTTGTGGATTTAGCCCTCGATATCATAAACGTAGTCAACATTCAAGTGTTGTAAAAAGATGTTCTCCTGCCTTATCGCATTCTTCATATCTTGTCAGTTATGTTAGAGTACACCAAAATTTTTCTGTTCAATATAAATGGGAGCAAAATGAAAATGCCCTACTCCCTTTATTGCAATTGATGTCTGTATTTGAACTTTGCCAGTATTTGTTTATGAAAACTGCTTGTTTTCCCATCTGAAATCTTTTTGTCAGAGCAGCTCAATACAATTTGGATTAAGGGAAGTCGCAAGAGGTTGGACAATCCCTGAAAACTAGAAAAAGAATGTATTAGGCTGCTGCATAGCTAGTATCAAAATTAGACTGCTGCTTTTTGTAGAGTAGACATTTGACTATTGATATTTAAAGAAATAATGCAAGAAGTCAAGTTATTTCAAATTAAGTCCAAGTTATGAAACAATTGTCTTGAGCTCACTACAGCTGTGACTTAACTGTCTTATGCTTTTTTTTGTGTAGATTTTTTCCTTACACTTAAGAGTTTTTTAAAGCTGACTGAGGTCAGTTTTTTGCTAGCCTGTAAAGTTCTCGCTTTTGAGTAACTCTTGAGATAATTAGAAAAACAGAATTAAATTCTTTGGGCCCTTTAGGGAAAAATCATGCCTTCATGAAGATTGATTTGTAGTTCTGTAGCATGCAGGAGGCCCAGTCAGCAGTATGCAAGGGGAAAGTAAAACTCACAAAGGAAGACTGCTTCCTATAAAGTAACATCAACTGAAAGTATATTTATTTTCCTTCCCTGAAGCTGCTTTATAGAAAATGCCTTAAAAAGTAGGTTGTTTTCTGGTACTTGTACCAAAAAAGCAGTTTCTCAGCAGTGCAGTAATTTGGTTTTATACTGTGTCAGAAGTACTGCACAGCTTTCTGAAAGGGACAGCTGGATTTTTGCTGGTGGCTGAATCCAGTGTTTAAAGATCTTGTGCACTTTCAGTTCTGCTGATGTGTGGTGTCTCTCTAGGTTTTGTAATTGCTTCGTACTTGAGTCTGCTGATGCAGGCATGAGATTTCTGGATCCAGTTTCTTCTTCCTTAGCTTGTCAGAGCTGTGAAAGTATCTGACTTTGAAACCTTGATTATTTTTAATCTCTTTTTAGTTCCTTAGAAGTGTGAAAAACCTGAACATTTAAGAGGAGCACTGGCTTACCTCATTTGTGAGTCACACCTTCACAGTAACAGGATGTCTTCAGCAAAAAGTTTTCGAGCTCATTGAAGCTGGATCCATTAGTAATGGGTTCACATGGGCTTTTGGCTGTATCTGCAGGTACAGTCTGTTTTTTAGCAGAAATACAAGTAAATACAAGTGGCTATTTGTAAGATTGCGACTTCTGGGAAGGGCAGTGCCTCTCACTGGAAGATCGGCAGTGAGGCATGGTGTTCATCCCTCCTCTTCTGGTGGAAGCTTGTCGAAAACTATCTGTGTATTTTGTTCGTGAAGTGTCACGATGCACAGTTAGGGTAAACTTGTGCGTTGGCTCCAGCAATCTCTGTTCAGGAGGTGGGAAAGAATACCAAAGAAAATTTTCTTCCATTCTATTTATAAACTTTGTCAGTTTAACATGAAGGAGTTTGGGCATGTGTTCAGAGCTGCTGGATTATGCAGTTGGGACTCTGTTCTGGCTTCCTAAATGAGAGCAATGTGTAACACATCACCGTTCGGTGTCTGTGTAATCTGTTCTTGCGTCTGTGCTGTGTACAGTCAGCAAGAAGTCAGGAATTAAGTAAAGAGGAGATCAGGTCAGGCACCTGGATCTTGTTTGAAATCAAAGGATGCAGAGCTTCTAAAGCCTCTCAAAACTCTCGGTGGCCCCTCAAAGAGGGAACTGGTTGGCAGAGGAGACAGTGAAAGCCACTTGGTTACAGACTACTCTTAGAATTTAATGAATTATAATCCAGCATTTTAATTGCATGTCTGGTCTTGTGAATTTAATGTTGACTTTAGCAATTAGTACCTAATGGTGTAACAATGAATCTCCTCCAAAAGGTCTTAATCTTAAGAAATACTAATACTTGAAAAAGCAGGGAGGGAGAGGCAGCAGTTGCAAAGACATCCCTTGATTTCTTGAAGCTCCTCAAGTTTTAAATGTCTCTTGTGGTTCAAAGCAATTTTGGCTTTAGCTTACGTTGTGAAAATTTCCTCCTTAGTAGTCTGCAGAATGGCTTGGACAACCTACAGTGAGTATGCAAGAGATTACTGTGATCTGCAGCCAAAATGGTGGAAGCATTAAACAATGCCTTTTAGCAGAGGAGCTGCAGAACGGCTTTCCAAAGGGATTTATTGTAGCTCAACCAGTAGCCACAAATGCTCCCTGGAACGCACAATTTGCAGCAGGAGTTAGTCAAGAGTTAGTTTAGGTACATCCCTGCCATGTAATCCTGTACCATGACTTCAGTCAGTCCTGCAATATCACAGGTTTTTGCTTCTTTGCTGTTGGCTTCTGCTTACCAGCTTTGCCTTTGCTGAGATGTCACAGTCAGAGAACACAGCGAATGCTGCTGAGCCTTTTATCCTCTGACTGCTGCACATGAGATCCTCGCAGTTCATCTGTTTGGGGTTGAAAGGGTAGGCAGGGAAGGTCGTGTTATTCCTTGGACAGTCAAACTGTCATAGTTTTTCTCTTACACCTTTGGTGTATAGCTGTGTGCCCAGCCTGAAATGGGATGCTGCTTTAGTTATTCTTGCCCTCATGGTGGTTTACATTCAAGCCCAACATAGGCCAGTAAGAGAACTGATGTAGTTCTTGCCAGTTGCCTATTCCCTGACCATAGGAGAGCCACTAATGTGCGTAGGCTCATGTGGGAATGAGACTGAATGTGCTTCTCTGGAGCAGTGGACTTCGAGGAAAAGAGGAAGTAGACGTCCATTTCTTCATCTTGTCCTCAGACAACATCCTATCCCAAACCCAGCGGGCAGAATGGGCTGCACTGGGCAAAACACTTGACACTGACGCTAGCAATGCTGGCAGTTTTGTAGTACTGGACAGCTGGTATCCCGTGGATCTGACACAGTGCTTGACGTAACTATTAATCTATGTTAATGGATTGCCTGAGCGGTCTTAATTTTTCCTTGTGGAATCAGCAAGGTGGATGCTTCAAGTCCATGGGACTGAATATGCGTTCCCCAGGCACCCACCCAGCTCGAAGGTGGGAACCGCGTTCTGGGCAGCAGGTCAATGTGCAGCTGACGCAGGTAGTGCTTGCACTAAAGCAGCAGTCTTGGAGGTGATGGATTGCGGGTCCTCTCTTGCTTTTGTGTGTTGGAGTCACTCGGGTTTCTCTAGTGGTCTACAGCTGGAGATTGAAAGAAAATGTCTATCATGTAAACACTTTTGTGTATATATGACAGACTGTAAATGTGAAGGTGCTTTGGTGTCTTGCAGTGTAATGTACCATCTAAAAACAGAGTGGCATCGGTTGGATGGGCAGCGTGCAGAAAGAGAAAGGTGTCTCTGCTGTGGCTTCTCCTGTGGCATCTTCGAATTTCTATTGCTAGAAGGAGACCTGCTGTACTTTGGAAAGGTTATAGTCGCAAGAAGTTACAAAGCAGCACCCCAACAGGGTATAATCTCATCAAAGTAATCTCTTGGGAACTGCGCATACTTGATAGATATTTCAATGCATAATCCTTTGCTACAGAGTAAAGGAAAGTTCATTGGTATCTAGACAAAGACCCTTTGGCCATCTGGACTGGACTTAGATGTTGTCTGCTGCTTGCTTGTGGGTGAGAAAATGCTGTCTGAGCTGTGGATATAAGGTGCTATGCAACATATTTTAGTAGCACTTAAGCTCCCTTGTCCTAATTCACTTGCTTTTTCACTGGAGCACAGATTAGCAGTGGCTTGCTAGTGTAGTAGTAAGCAGCAGTTAATTCTCCTAAGTCAAGCCCTGTATGACTCTAACTTGGGTAATGCCATCTTTTTGGAAAAAACTGGGCAAGCTCCTCAAAAGAACACAATAAAGGATAGGCGGAGATGGCTGTGGTGCCAAACACTGACACGGCAGGCAAATTGCGTGTTAAGACTTGAATGATGCTGGCCACTTCTGACGGCTGATTTCCTTCTCTAAGCCATGACTGATCTCAGCTCTTGGCCAGAGCAAGCTTCCTTGGAGGCCTTAGCACATTCCACAGGATTCCAGATTGTTCTGAAAATAATTTCTAAATGCTGTCTTAATTAAAGATTTCTTCAAGTCAGAATTAAGTTATTAACATGTTCCAGGCATTTTCTAGAAGTCTTTGAAAGCTGACGGTACATTCCTTTCAAAGTTGAGCTACTGCCAGTTATGGGTTACAAAGTAATATTGTGCTGTGTGTGGGTTACAGATAAATTCAAGTAAGTGTATGGTTTTTTTCTTTTTTTCTTGCAGCAGTTTGCCTTTTTGTGAACTGGCACTGCCGTTAATTCACTCTTTAGGAATTTGTAATTGCATAGTCGTGGTCTTTTAGCAGTAATGGAAAAAAATGTCTAGTGTTCCTGGGAGGGCATTTCCAAAATCCCTGGGTATGTCAGACTAGAGAGTGCTGCTTAAGACAGTGGACTAACAGCCATCTAAAATGCTGCTGTTTTGTTTTGCAGAACCTGTGGCTGTTTCTAAAATACTGAGTAATTGTACATTGTGGGTTTTGTGCTTTACAGGAAAAGTGCATTGTGTGGAGTTGTTGGCAGCTCACACAGCTGTGGTGCTACAGGTATTTAATATGCTGTTCAGGTGATTGCAGATAACAAGTGCGTAAGAGATGTGCCTTTAAAGACAAATTGCACTGTCCTGGATCTGTCCCTACCAAGATCTGTGAGAAGAGGTGGTTCTCTGCCGTTAAAATAGCGATCGGAGCCTCAAACCTAGACTGTGTTGTGACTTTTTTAGATATGCGTACCACCGTGGATTGAGTGCTTCTGTTGGACTGTGCTGCTGGTTTGGGTTTTTAATTTGGGGTTTAGGGTTTTAAAGGCACGCACCAACTAGCTGTATTCTGTATATCTGATGGAAAAGACTGTGTATTGGAGTGAATTTCTCTAACAGTAAAGCAGAGTTCATAGCTTAAAAAAATGTGTTTATAATAGAGCTCTGGGTCTGCTCTCTTTCCAAATCCATGCTCTGCATGGATTGTTTTCTTCCATGCACTTTACAGGTAGTTTGGAGGAGTTAGGGGCTTCAGTAGAATTGTCACCTTTTCCTGGTGAGTGCAGTTAACTTCTGCAGAAGGTGATATTCAGTCTCCCCTTACTCAACCAGCATTAGGAAGACTTGGCTGCTGGTTAAAGATGAAGTCAGTGCAGAGAGGTCTTTCTGAGCTTGCAATTGGCCTTTGACATCTTGCTGCTCAGTTCTATAAAATTGCAAAGGTTTAATAAAATAAAATTTGAACCTGGTCAGTTTGTGTTGCTTCTGCTGGGACCCATGAGCAGCTAAGAAACTGCTTATCAAGCTGATGTTCAGATTCTGACTGAAAATTGCAAGAGCATTTCAGACTAGAACTCAACCCAAAGCCAACTGCATGGTTATAGAAAGCACTGTTGTTGTGGACATAGTCCCAAAATTTTTTACAATAATTGAAATGTTAACTGTTTTCCATTTGCTGTGCAAACTTCTGATGTATCAAAAGCCATGTAATTATCTCTCCTTATTAAAGGTTCTGCAGTGGGAATGGATGACTTTTCATATTTGCTGTGCAATTACTGTTAAGTAACAGGAAAGCTTGCTGTAAGTGGTCAGTCAGCAAAAGCATTACTGGGAAACTACGTGGCTATTGAGCGCTTAAAAGCTGAAGACAAATTTTGAAATGTCTTTTGTGTTGTGAAAGAAGGATGGGAGGCAGTTCTTCTGAACTTTGCACTGAGATCAGAGACTAAGCAGTGACGGCAATAAGTGAGTGCATTAATCTATGGGGCTGAGAAAAACATTTCTTTCCTAAGAGGACCAAGTATGACAGGGCGATTTATCTCCCTTAAGTTTCCCAGGAGATGTGAACCCAAAATACGTTGCGCTCAGCCTCTTCTATCACTGTACTAGGTAATTTCTTCGTAAAACGTCTTACCCAGAGGTCAGTTTTCTAGCGCAAGCCTTGCTCTTCTGTTCCTGCCCTGTTCTTGAAAGCGTTTTGCAGATTTTCCTTGTTTGTGAGAGGTGCTTCCTCCAGAGCAGCATAGGTAAAAAGAGCTGCTTGCATTACAAAGACGAGTCAATAACGTGGTTGCGTGCCAGTTGCTTCTCTCTGACCCACAAAATGACATGTATTGGGAAGGTGCAGTTCGGGAAGGTTTACACAGATTTTGGACCACTTCAATCTAAAGCATAAGTTATGTGTTTATTCAGGGGATTTCCTCTTGCAGTGCGTTGTTCTCTTGCTCTGGATCTGGATGGCAGACTGACCTCAGGGGCGTGAGGCTCTTCGCTCGCAGACCATGAAGCTGTGCTGAACACTTGCTGGGTTTTTTTTTAATTGGATGCACTTGCCTGCCTGTTGGGCAACTTGTTTCAGATGGCATCAGCCTTTCCATACACAAATGCCTGTTTGGGCCATAGGAACAGCTGAAATAGCTGATTTTCCAGAATATTTTGCTTGAGTTGTTTCCAAAGCCGAAGCCATGGAAGGCTTTTTAATGTAGTAATTTGGCATGAGTAAATGCAAAGTGAGGCAAGGCACATGGAGCTGGTGGCAGCTGAAGGCTTCTACAGAAGCACTCCCTGGAGGAAGGGAGAGGCTTTCCAGAGCGCCCTGTCAGCGGCTGGTTGTATGCACAGCGGCGAAACTTTGCCTGTTGTATTGCGGGGAGTGAGTCCGCAGCCCAGTGAGTCTCAGCGATACCTGTGATGCAAGTTGCTGTGCTTTTCCAGCCTCACTATGTGTGTATCTTGTATCTGTGCTGATTTATATAGCTCAAGAACCTTTGGAGCAGGAAAACACTATCACCGCGTTGGAATGGCTTTCATTCAAAGGGAATGGAAGACCTGAGTCAAACTTGAGTTTCTGACTGGATTAAAATCCCTGCTGTCATTCACTTGATTTGAAGCAGTAAGCCACTATTTATTTGAGATGGAGTTTAAATTTAAAAACCACAATGTAAATGACTTGGAAAGTGATGTCATTTTGTGCACCCATAATGGTGATAACCTGGAAAAAACAATTGCAGGAAATTTATTTCTGGGGGAGAAGTGAAGGGAGGTGTTCTGGGCATGGCACTTTTATGATAGCTTCTGGAGCTTACGCCTCTTACCAGACAGATTTTTGGATTTTTGACTGGTACAATCAAAACCAGCTGGATTATGGGAATTTGAAGGGGTTTTTTAAAGTATTTTTTAAAAAGCCCAAGAAGTCCAATTAGTAGCATTCAATTCATAGGAGTTTAAAAATTAATGGTAAGTTACCTTATAAAATATAGATCACTTGAGACTAAACTAAGAGCAGGCATATGGTTTTGATTCCCCCCCCCCCCTTCAAACACTGGCACAGTACTGAGGCCAGACAATTTTATTTTCCTGATGCATTATAACCAGCTGCAGATGTTTTAGACATTATCGCTTCTACATGGGCTTTGACAAATGTCTCTTGGAAGCCAGCAGCTCTAAATATTACATGCAGTGTATTCTCAGGAAATCTTGACAATAAAGTCTTAGGAATTAAATGTTCAATGTCTGAATCAAGAAAATTTACTTTCTGACTTTGTCAGGGGATTAGCTAGCTGAAAACGTTCTTTTGCAAGACATGCACAGATGTTAGTCAGGGCACGTATAGAGGCTGGAACAAATACTGTCCTGGACGGTTTTGCATGGTGTGTTATTTACTGGCCCTCTATCGCTAATGCGGGAAGGTGGACACTTGCTTGAAAGGCTACTTCAACATATATCTAAATGCTGAACTGATATTTATAAAAGCTATGCAACTTTTCAGCATAAAGGCAAAAAAAAAAATGAAGTATGTATTTGAACATATGGAAACATTGTGTGTTGTGCATCAGTGACAATGGCATGGCCCTCTCCTACAGAAACTTTTGTGACATTTCAGTTACTCTATTCAGGATTAGAGAACTTTTAAATAAAGATCTTTTTTGTGCTTTTTGTCTTTGCTGCATAGTTTTGAATTGAACACTTGCCCAGAAGGGCAGCTTCATTCATATATGTGTGTCTCTATATATATATATGTATGTATCTGCTACAAAATGTTGCTTGCACGTTCAGATACGTGGCTTTGGGGTGGGGAGGGACTACATGATTATTGACAAGGGAATTGCATCAAGTGTCCTTGACTTCCAAAATTCAGACAGTTTGATTCATCGCTACAAAAACTGTTCGCTCAATTTTCCATACCCTGAGAGAGGTTTGGAAAATACCTGTGCTTTGCTGTAGACGCCTTGTTAAAATGTGATTCAGTACGCAGCACCCTGAGCTCTTGGTCTGGTCAACGCAGGAGAGCGAGGATGAGATCCTGAGAGCATGGGCTGGGTGCCCAAGGGCTGAATACTCAACACTAGGTAGTAGAAATAGCCCCTTAAGCAGGGAGGTGCCAAACAGGCAGTACATCTCATAAGGATTGTTTATATGTTAGCAGTTCCTCGAGTAATGGTGGTCCAAATTGTTTGAAATTATTGGAGGTTTTGCCAACAATTTTTCTACGGCGTTTTAAAGGGAAATGTGGATTGCTTAAGTGTTATCAGTAGCTTTTTGTGTGAGGATTTTTTTGGTAAAAATGTATTTCAGAACAAGGTATGTACCTTTATATAAAAAGGTTAATGACACATCTAATTTGTACCACCCAGGGTAACCGAAGGGAATCTCCTTGCCCGTCTGTGTTACCCCTAAAGAGCCTTTTTCCAGCTTTGGACCAGTTTAATTATAAGCCAGCTCGTGCTTATTGAAATCCCTGGAGTCTGCCTGGCACTGGGGAGCAATTCCAAGAGAAGATTAGAGATGGCAGGCATCAATGGGTAGCTACTTGAGCAGGGACCCTCCTGCTTTGCTTGAAGGGACATGGCACACTGCCCTGCAGCGGGGAGCCGAACCCAGCAAATGCAAGTCTAATGATTTGGATTTTGCTACTTCACATTAGTGTTTAAAACTGCTTAGATATAATCCTCCCAGCAAATCTCTCCATGCTTTGAGATGGCGAGCATTCACTGCTGCACACTGATTTTTAAGCATGGACTGGTTATACTGAATTCTTGTGCAGCTGAACAAAGGCTCTCACTGATGCCTGGCAAAAAGGAGAAGTTTTCGTGTTTGATTCTGTTTGTATAGGAGCATAAAATGGTTCTTTGTATCGATATGCTATAACAAATGAAACATTCAGCCCAAGATTTGGTTTCAATACTTGCCAGTTATGTAGTGACTCTGGAAAATGTATGTATCAGATACTTGGGGGGGGGGGGCAGAA
>Ga0065711_1007826_pt1 | contig 21791 bp, 7 predicted proteins | sample Hoacrofraction12_FD_59098 | JGI IMG/M metagenome (GOLD analysis project Ga0065711, IMG submission 59098) | Hoatzin crop microbial communities from Cojedes, Venezuela - Epithelial fraction 12 v2 (version 2) | ecosystem: Host-associated > Birds > Digestive system > Esophagus > Crop | place... | reverse complement strand
GCCCAGCGACAGGACAAGGGGCAACGGGCACAAACTGAAGCAGAGGAAGTTCCGTCTGAACATGAGGAAGAACTTCTTCCCTCTGAGGGTGACGGAGCCCTGGCCCAGGCTGCCGAGGGAGGTTGTGGAGTCTCCTTCTCTGGAGATGTTCAAGACCCACCTGGACAAGGTCCTGTGCAGCCTGCTGTAAGCGACCCTGCTTCAGCAGGGGGTTGGACTAGATGACCCACAGAGGTCCCTTCCAACCCTGACCATTCTGTGAAATAAAGAGTGAATCAGACCATAAGCACATATGGCTTTTCCTACCATCTCTTATGAGCTTCCCTACTTTTGATTGCTGTTTTTAAAGTCTTAGTCCTGCAAATATTCTATATCCTCAGCAGCAAAATAATTAACTAGAAAAATCTAGAAAATTTTGACCTCATGTCCCATTTTCCCTTTACTGTTTATCCAGGACACATACAGACCAGTTTCTCAAGAATTAAGCCAATCCAATTTGTGTCCAAAGTTTGCTCTGAAAAGCAAATATTGCTGTTTTATTAAAGTTTGGAAATTAATTTTTTTAAATTAAAAAAAAAGTCAAGAAGATGTCGTTTAAATACACTCATTCATTCAACTAGTGAACTTTTTATTTTAGTATATATTGAGTTAAGAAAATGAGAAAAATCGCTTGGTGAGGAAAGTTGTGACGTTTCCTTCCTTGTATTGTGTACCAGCTATACTCGTACTCTTTTACACATGGAAGAAGAAAGGTTGTGCTTCCAAATCTAAAGGTATTTACTGCAATTATAATCTTGGTAGAAAATCAACTAGACACCAGAGGAGTTCCTTATAACTATTTAATTTAAAATTTATCTTCTAACTTTTTTTTTATATGCAACTAAACTGAAACTGATTTGTGCACATCTGTAGCCTGTAGCCTTAAATGCTTCTATAAAGATTAGCTTGAGTACTGTTTCAGTGGTGCCAGTATTGCTTGTTCACATAACTTATGCTCTTTATAAATGATGTCATTTTTGTTATTGCAGCATCATAATGATAAGTTGATTTGCCTGGATTTCAAAAAGTTCAAATTTTGTTTGAAAAATTAAGAAATCATAGTAATTTTTATTATTTATCTGTTTCCCGTGAATTTATCAGACATTTTGAATTTTTTTCTCCAAAATAAAGCATTTTAAGCTTGTGTTGCAAATTTAGCTAAGGGTTTTCTCAGACCTAGCTGATTTCTGATAGTGGAATTATTTCTAGCATGAGTTAAAAACAAATGGGGAGGCACAGGACCATGTGCAGATTTGGTTTTTTTCAGGTTTTGTTGTGTTATCCATCTGGGTAGCACTTTTCTTCAGGTGGTCAACAGGGCCTGTTGAGCCTTTGTTTATAGCTTAATATGTGTATTTATTGTATAACTCTTTTATTTCTCCTTGGTTTCTTCCTTGAAGGGCAGAGAGTCAAATTCCAGCAGTTTCACATTAAGACCATCTAATATATGTGAGAAGTCAGAGGAGAGAGGCATGTGGACCCTCACCAAGATACTAATTTTTTGTTGCTGCAATGATTCATGGATCTGTCTGATCTCGCCCTTTTAGAGTACATGTCATCAATGAACATTGTCATGACACAAAATCAAAACTAATTTCATTTCGTAAGGGACACCCACAGCTGTGACTCTTGCTGTAAATATGATTGTGTTGTTTTTCTGTCACAATGATGAGTAGACGTATGTAATGTTAATAAGATAGTTAGCATTTCTAGCAATGATAGGTGGGGAAGAGTTCAAGCTGTATTGTGTAAAGCTTAACATTTACATAAACAGGCTGATAGAGGTGTTTCTAGCTACTCATCATATTAAGACAGTTCACAAATCAGGTGAGGTGTTCTCTGCTTAATTTGAAACTGTTGGATTAGTAATTTAAAAAGCCTGAAATCAGTATGATGGATCATGACGGGAGCCTACTATAAAGCTTTCCTGCGCCAGGGTAGGACAGCTCTGGAACAAAAGTCATGGGCAGGATTTATCAGTTCAGTTGTTATTTTGGTACACTTGTAAAATCAAGACACAGTGCTCTATGATTGCCCTCTGTCATGACGGCAGGACAAGCAACTGGAGGGTTTAGAGGGAAAGATCTCATATCGCCTACTACTCTTGGAGAAAATCACCACTGAAACATGATAAAGGGAATTTATCCCCCCAGTTCTCAAGGTAGTCTATCCATTTCTGAAATTTGCTGTCATCAATGGACAAATTATGATGTTCTAGTGTAGATTAGAGAGGGGCAGGAAGTTAAAAATGAGCAACTGCTCCCCGGATCCCACAGTCGCAGCTGGCTGTCAATTTTTCTTTTTTATTTTTCTGTGATAAATCTACATGGGAAAGTCTTAATTTTTCTGTGCAAAACTTGCGCTTTCATGCTGCATGACAGTTGTTAACAGTAACTAAGTAATTTAGAGATTAATGTAACCCAGGCAGTCAAATGTGAACTTCCCTGTTCTTTCGCTGATGCTTTTTGAGGACTTGAACTCATACCTAACGTGGGCTGCTTAGACTCTTCTCTAATGGAAGCAGATCCATTTTTGGTGCTTTTTTTCTTGAAGCTGATTACTTTATTAATTGTATGTTGTATTTTTTATTAGGTGTTTTATTTTTATTGTTATGATCTCTACTTCCAACCCCACAAATCAATGTGAACTGTCTCGGCGCATAGATAATCCAGCTCTTAACTTTGCAATGTTTTGAATGTGTGCATGTTGTTGGTATATCCACGCAGTACTCGCCCAAGTCAGAAAGATTTTTTTGGTTCACTCGAGCACCTTAAGGCTTTGTGCCATGATATTGCAATTTTTTTTTACTAACAATATCAGTACTAGCTGAGCTATTCCATATTGTGTCTCTAGAGTAATGCAATCGGTACCAGTGGTGTGATCTCCAGCTGAAGTTTAGGAAGCCAGGATCAGAAGTCTGCTCTGTATTTAAACATTTTATTTTTAACCAAATTGTGACCTGCACACTCGGAGCATATTGCACTGAGGACCGCATTTAACCTAGTTGAATATTAGATGTTTCTACTAAGAATAAGGGCATTTTCAACAAGTTTTTTTTTTTCTCAACACAGAAAATAGCTTATTTTAATTCACATTTAAAAATAGAGAATAATAGCACAGAAAAAAAACCCCAAAACATCCAAAACAAAGAAAACCCCACCACGCCAAAAAATAAACAAACAATAATACCCAACAGCATCAAAAAAATCTAGTTTTACCTCTTCGTTAGTCACCTTTTCAGTCCATTCTTGGGTGCCTTCTCATTTGCAGGTTACTGGCTGAAATGGAGAACTGTTAGAAACAATTGTTTCTGTTCGTTCTCTAATTACAGAACATCTGTCCTTGTCACTCTCAGCTGTATCCCACCCCACAGGTTTGATTTCAAAACCATTGTAACCATTCTCAGAACATGAAAGCGTATCATTTCAACAGGTCGGTATCAACCTTTTCAGTCGCAACCCCTTCTTGTTTTCAGGCAATCGATGCAAATAAAAATTAGCATTAGTCTCCACCCCATATAAAATGAAGAAAAGAAAAAAAGACTGGAAAGGAAAATTTGTATTGTACTTTTCTGAAACTGATAAAGTTTAGGCTTCTCTTACAGAAGCAATCATTAAGGTCTTTTATCGAGACCACGTAACATGGTGTTGTTAAGCAGTTTGTCTTTCTCTTGAATGTTCTATGATCTTGACTACCATGATTAAAGAGAAACAAAATAACTATTCAACTCCCAATATAAATAGTCAGCAATTATCCAGTAAGTTTATGAGATCTGAAAATTATTATTAAAGCAAATGTTCTGGATCCATGGTTTGTAGTTCTTAGGTTGTAATGTTAGCGTAGATTAAAATTTACTCTTGATCTTGAAGTGCTTAAGGCTTGTTTTTATAAGCCTAAGCTTTCAAATATGCCTAACAAATAACAGAGTAGGAAGTGAGAACGATAAGTTAATGAATGGCAGGTGTAAGGGAGTACTAAATCCTCAAACTTTCAAAATTAAGTTTAAAAGGATGGTAGAGGATGAAATGTGAAGGTAGAGTAAGATCATGTAACATTTTCAGCTCTGTATGGACCCTGTTCTATTAGACTGGCTTCTGGTAACTCTTAAATTTTGAGACTGACTTTGATCATGATTAGTGTTCACCTCAGGACAGATGCGTTGCCTCTCTTTGTATGTTTCTGTCTATAAACAGAGAGGATGCAGACAGGGAAACTGGGAGGCACAGTAGAGTTACCGTGTCCAGGCACCTCTGTGGAAAAAGCCCATCTCTCCCCTTCCAGCTCGAGCTCTCTCCATGCATACCACCACCATCAAGCGTGCTCGCATTGAAATAAGGGTGGTTTTCTCTGTCTTTTGTTGTCCGTAGTAGTTAGTGTTTGGGCAGACACTCATGAGAATGTTTAATAGATTACCGCTGTTTGTCCTCGTTTCTAAGTCCAGCTCTGCTTGAGAAGAAGAGAGGAGTCCCAATCTTCTAGTGGCCTCAGCCTGTGCTCTATGGGAACCATTCCCATTTGTCAGAGCATGGTACCTAGACATGGGCATTTTCTAGCTTCCCTGGTCTTCCTTTCCCGTCTGATTCATGATTCGGAGGTTACCTTTGCTACTCATCACAGCTTGATGACAATTTTCAGAGAGAATTAAAAAAAAACATAAACTCCAGTCCAGCAAAGTGTATGGAAGGATTTGTATTGCCTTTGGTACGCTTTTGGTTGAGATGACACTTTGCTGTGAATCAACTTTATTTGATTCTTCAGCACTTCTGTGCCTCCATAGGACAGGGAACAGCATGCATGCTGATTTCCTCTGATGAGGACAACGCACATCGCTCTGCACTGTGCCATTTTTTTTCCCTGGGAACCTGAATATGAGAATAGAGACCAAGAGTTGCCTATCACACTCCCGTTCTCCCACATCACTGTGTCATGACTTAAAAAATATGGTGCGGAGCAAAGCAGCTCTGGCAGTTCCCAGCAAGCTGCCAGAGCCTCTGCGAGGAGCACGCAGCTCCACATGCAGTAAATCCGCTTGCGTGGGCTCTTGGCTAAGGCGGTCAGCCTGCTCCTGCGAGCCCGGCTAGAATTTCTCCTCAGACAATTTCCAAGTCACCTCCGTTTTCATCTGGAGCACATTAACTATTCAAAATACTTTTTGTTTACTGTTTTCCCTTCCTCGTTCTTCCCTTTGCATGGTGTAAAGGTGAATTAAGAAGTTTCAGTTCTAGCTAGCCTGAAGCATGTAGTTTTCTATTTGAGGCGCTTCCTGCGATGAGCCAAATCATTGGTACTGAATGCTTGAACTTCAGAGGAAACAATTACCCTTGTTAAAAGAACTCTGTTTAATGTACAGTGCATAATGAGAGGACAACAGGGAGGATCATTTCAGTTGTTAATGGACTACAATTAAACTTAAAGCCAACTTTTGTCCTCACTTTCACCAGTGTAACACAGGCCAGGATTTTCCTCCTATTCGTGAGCGAAATGTGAAAGGTGCAGTTCTGCAGCTGCTTTGTTTTTGTGGGAAGTTTCCCGACAGTGAAGTACTGTGCAAGAAGCAGCTGCAGAATCAGGCTCTTTGTACACATGTGCTTGTAGTAATCTTAAAAGAAATAGAATGGGACCAGCAAAATGGCACTTCAGCTCAAAGAAAAATCCAGCGTCTTCCATCTGCTCCCTCTGCTCCCTGCTCTTGCAGCTGCAGTGAATTATGATGTGCTGTCACATTTATAGGGTGATTTCATCAACTGATTTATTTAATTAATTTAGATTTAAGATTGTACAAAGGGTATGTGATAAAGTGGTGTAACTCTTTCCTCAGCCACCGCACCAGCCAAGATTTATTTTAAGTATCCTCTGTCTCACTGTGTCCTCCCTTGTTCTTTTCAAGCTGCAGCCAAAAGAGAGTTTGAAATAGCTGATCGGACCTAAAGCTGCTAACCAACAGTGCCGCCATGGAGCAGAACTGGCAACTTCAATCTTGTGTTATGATGCTAGAGCTAAAACAGCCATATATTCTCTCCGCCAAAAAAATGTCCATCATACTGATACATCCCTAGTGACTCTTGAATCTGCACAATGTTTCCTGCAGAAGTATGGATGCATCACTGGTCAAATTGTTGCTTGGGGTGTCAACAACTTTAAGAATATGCTTCTCGAATGCCCTTCTTGGACACAATCTTGAAACTGCATGGACCACCCTCTTTTATTTTGTTTCTGTGGAACAATGAAGTCTATGCATGCTAATCGATAAAATCAGTAGCAATACGTTTGTCTTGTGGTTTGGTGTCACACTGGTTGCAAAAATAAGGAACTCTTTCCTGGTGATGGTTTCAATAATAATAGTGAATTTGTATTATGCTAACATATAATACAGAAACAGGAAAATTAGGGCACAGGTTTTGGTAGCAGCTGTACGCAGACACAGGAAGTCTTGATTCTTGTGCTGAAAAACATCATATCGTAGGTAAGACAAGTTAATAGAAGTATTCCAAATTGAATATGTTCTGATATACGTGTGTGCCCATGAGAAAGAGAGCAAGAGAGACATGTTAATTATCCTGTTTGGCTGGGTGTACGTAACTCTCGGAATCCAGAGCAAGTCACAGTTTCAAAATTTTTTCTCTTGATGTTTCTCCAGTGCTTGCTTAAAATGGAGGCAGAGGTTATGCGGAGTAAATCCTGGTAAAAGACCAAACACAGTTTAACTAAATCAATGTAAAATATCTACATTTATAACACTTATTTTGTAGTATTGATCATGCTGCAGTTATGAGCCATAAGAATTAGGTGATTCTCATTTATGAGGGAATAAAACCAATTATTTTCAGTGGAAGAGAGAATGCAAGCAGTCAAAAAGGACTGAATGTTTATTACAATGTGTCTACAGAAGTGGTCTGAGCATCTTTTGTGTGCACCTGAGTAATGGACTAGGCTTTATGAAGCCTGAGATGGTGGAAATATTTTCTTGTGTTTCATTTTTACTTGTCTTGCTGTCTTTTTCACAGTTCTGAAAAATATTCAGTCTTCTGAACTGCATTTTGTTTTTTCCATAAATTTTCCCCTAAATGAATATTTACTAAAAGCATAGCTTATTTCTATGGAGTGAGAACACAGAAATAAAAGGTTCTCACTAGTAGTAAGACTGTAAAATAAAAGCTCTGTTAAAAATGTGAGTGCTTCATCTGAAAAGCTTCAGTGTTCTGTATTTTTGACTGTTGTGATTTCACAATATTGAATAAAATCAGTACAAAGGGCAAAATGTTATTACAGAAACTAGGTTTGTTTCCACAGTGCTAGAATTATGATTGTGACCCTAGAATTCCAGGCAGCATTCAAAAAATTGAAGCAAAACCCAATTATTTAATGTGTTAGATAATGACAAAAGGAGTCCTTACATGGTAGTCTGGAAAAAAAATGAGTCAAAAAAAGCATAGGATCTATATCTTAATTCAGAAGTGACCTGGGTAATTAGAAGTTGAGAATGTCATTGAGATACAGGCTCACTCAGACTTTTTGGAAGTTTATTAACTTCAGAATCAAAAAGTAGAGATGAGAGGAAAAAACGGCATAGACTGTTCGGTAGTACAGAATCATGAGCTAAGATTAAACTACACAGAAGATCTATTTTTGTAATAACAGGTATTTCTAAATAATTTTTACCTAATGTCTATAGCTAAATGTTTTTGTGCCACCAGCAAATTAGATTTGTTTTCTACATCAGTGTAGTTTGTTTATCTGAGTTAATAAAATTCCACTCCCAAAAGAGTTTTTGTAATTCTCTTGTTGGAGCAGAACCGCATCTAAAATCAAAGTTGGTTTCCCATCACTACTGTACAGATTAGCTGCTGTTTTTATTGAGCAATTCACATTTTGATTATGCAATCCATAAGAACACTTACAGCTCAGTATGGTCACTGATACCGTCCTTCTCTATTTTTTGTGATTTCTACACTAGATATTTCTTGTCATGGACCCCTGTCCTGTTTCATCTCCCTAAGGGGATTATTTTGGCTGCCCTAGCTGAGTGCATGCAAAGTCAAGGATTCATTCTTGTCAAAAAAAATCTCTGGTAAGAGCTTTCAAATCCAAAGCAGCATGTGAGATGATAGTTATGAGGAAATATAGTAGATAACATTATGTTTAGCCAGAAATTTTACCTGTTAGTGTTGAGTGGGGGGGTTGATTTTTATGATCATATCATGTTTGGCAGATCCCTTCAGGGCTGTGTTTAGTCTTTTTTCAGTGTGGTGTTTTGTTTTTTTCTTTCCGTCTTCCTGCTAATGTTAAAGTTGAAAACTAGCAGCACCCACATCACTCCCAGACCCGACTGTGGATTGCCTAGGAAGTGAAAATGAAATGCTTCTGAATCAGAAGTCTGATCTCTATGTGGATTCTCTCCACATTACTAAGAGGCTAAAAAAAAATCATCCCCTCCTGTCAAACTTGGACTGCTTGACTTTCATATCCACTTTTTAACTACAGAAATATGCATGAATCTGTGAGATCAGACAATTCACAGAAATCAAGCTAGTCCATCAAAAGTCTAACAAATCAACCTTTAAAAAGAGCCTCAATACTATCCTTTAGTCCCTAACAAACAATGTATTATTATTATTTCATTATTAATGTACTTTTACTAGTAAAAACAGCAGTCATCTGAGATGTTTTCATCGAACTGGACACGATTTGGTTAATGCTGTCATGTTGGGAGATACATTATTGCCCCTAGCCAGCAGAAGAGATAAGTGGCTAAAAAAAATGGATTTATTTGTCTTTACTTATACGATTCAAAATGGTGATGAGACTTTTTGTGGACAAATCAAAATGTTCTGTTAGACACGTTTACAAATTCCAGTTTACTGAACCACTGGAGGAGCTTACAGAGAAAACACTCCTTCAGAGATTTCTCTGTAGGGTTCATTACTTGCTGTTTGATGGGGAAGGAATAGTAAATTGCTTCCACTTCAAAATGGAATATTAGTGTAGCTATTCCAGCAGGAGACTAGACATACACACAGCTAAGAAAAATATCTAGAATCACTACGATGAACATTAAGGAGAATCAGAAAATATTTGAAACTACTGCTCATTCATGAGAGCCAGCATCTAATTAGGTGACAGATTAAGACCTTGGACGCAGGAGTATCTTCTAAGTTGAAGTAAAAGACACGATGTTTGCATACTGTGCAGCTTCTTGCCAGCCTCCTCTAAAGTACATGTTGAGGACAAGGTTCTTACGAATCACTATTTGAGCCCTTTAGTTTGCCTTTTCTAGCAGTACTTATCTGCCTATAATCATAATTTACGACCACCCTCACCACCCATGTTAGACTCCTTTTTTTACTCCTAGAATTCTCCTGCCTCAGTTGCTCTTCACGATTGTCTTCCTACTCCTTCTGCATTTTATGCCCTATAGCTTGCTCTTCAGTGTTTGCCTCTGCACTGTGTGATCGCTCCATTTTCTTTCTGCACTCAAAAATCTCATTTCCTGTGTCATGCGTTTTAATTCCATGGCTGATTATATATCAGTGGTGAAGGGGCCATCGTCTTCCCTGACAGAAGTACAGCTTTAATGCTCTGTAGCCATCTGAAATAGTAATATCCTCCTGTGTGCTTGCCTAGGTTGTAAGCATGCTGCACTTAAGCAAACAGAGTCTGTGCATCACATTGATAGCAGGGACTGTTTTGGTCATTTGAAGTAGATGAACACGAGACCATGAGCAAAAATGCCCTCTAACCAAAATCAAGAGTAAATGCTGTGAAAATTGTAAAGTTCACAGTATTGGCAACTCTTGAGTACTCCAGCTGTGTAAATCCTTCTACTTGATTTTCAGGAAAGGCACTTTTTTTCCAGAGACTCATGTGGTCTTTTGTCTCCCTTTACTTTCCCTGGTCTTCCTTTGACTTTCATGTTTGAACCTTTGGAAGAGTACAGAATAAAAGTCATCCAAAATTGCTAAGATTTGCCTGGTTTCACATTAAATGATACAAAACCTCTGAGTTCAGCATCATTTCCACACAAAATCATAAATCTGCTCACAGTCACTCAGCCTGGGATCGTGGGGAAAGTTTTTAAAGGGTCCAAACGTAGGTTTCATAATAAAACCTGTCAGCAGGTTTGGATTTCATTACAAACAATTTGTACAGTTCTTTTTCAAAAGCATGCATGAAACCGAGAATCCAGCCAAAAGCCAAACTGAATCATGCAGTCACCAGAATAAGGACCGGACTTTTGCCTACTGATCACGGAAAAAGTACTAGGAATGTTGACTGCTGGTCTTTATTTTGGACAGAGCAAGTCGTCTTGTGGTGCTGAAGATTAGAATTTTGGCAGTCTATCTAGTCTACCAACACAAAAAACCAGCCAAATTAAAAGCTTTCAGAAAGTTACCAAATACAGCATGTATCTTATAATGTTAAAAGGTGCCTAGTCTACCAGAAGGTAATAAATGCATTGTAAGATTTCAAATCGGGAGCAGTTGTCGGAAACTGAAAGAAGACGCTAGGTTAACGTTACATGTTGGAGAAATGCCCACCTATAGAATTATCTGAAACCTTAAAGACTGGAGTTTGTCGGTCCGAATGTTCATGTCTTTTTGATCAGTATCGACATGAGCATTAAAGAAAGCATAATTCTAAAGCTTTCTGTCTGCTAAGAGCCATGCTACCATTTTTAAAAAATTAACTTTTTAATAAAATGACAGGACTCTGAAGGCCAAAACAGCTGATATCTTTTAAAAATGGGGAAATTATTAAACCCACAAATAGAATTTGAGAAATTGTCATGAAACTTCAGCATTTTTACAGACATATCATCCTAGCTCAAGATATATGACAGGACTCTGGGCACCTATGTGTAATATATCTTAAATGGCTTGCTAGAAAGGTCTTGCTAAAAATACTGCTGTCTGTCTTCATAATTTAATAGTTCTAATACGTGCCTTTTAAAATGCTTATGTCCAGAAATTGTAGTAAAGCTACTGTACTTCTTCGAAGTTCCTTAAATGTGAGGGAAAAAACCCAACTATTTTAATGTGATATTGATTAGAACATGATATATTAAATCACAGTGTTCTTCTGGATTTTTATTTCTTTAATGAATAAAGGGGATTTCATTTAAGATATTGAATTTATTTTATATTCTCCATGAAACACAAGGAAATGCATTTCTCTTAATGGAGACTTAACTAGTCTTAAGACTTTACAAGTTTCTTTGAAAAACTATGTGTCTACGTACTATCTTCCATTCCTTTGCATTGGGTGCTTAAGCAAAATATTGGAAGAAGCCATGATGGTTTTAAAGGAGAAGCAAAAAATCAATAGGCAGCTACTTAGAGTATTGCAGCATGCAGATAAGCAGCTTTGCCAAGTCTGAACTTTGCACAACAACATCAATACAACTTGTAGAACAATGAACTTCAATACGAATGCTGTGGAGAGAGAGATGAAAAATGCCTCTTATAAACAAAGCAGTAAAAGGTGTTAATGCATGTTGACAAGAGCCTGCTTGAGTTATTTACTGTGTTCAAATACTTTGCAAACAAATTCCTAGCAATAACTGCTTCAGAGAAAAAGGTATGGAACTGAAGTGGCTTACTTGTGTGAAATGCCTCATCCTACCAGTACAAAACTAACATGTTGTGAAAGGCTTCACTTCCACAAGGTGTATCTAGAGAATAATAGATTATTTTTTTAGTTGCATAGAATTTAAATGTCTGTATACAAAGAAGTATTTTACATGTCATAAATAGTATTTCACTGCAAAAGATTTGAAATATTTTGTGTGTCATAGCTTCTTAAGTGTATGCTGTAAGGTTTATATTGGCATGTGTCCTGGATAACATGCCACTTATGAGTGGTGAAGGCATGAATAAGTTATAGATTATACTAAAGAAAGGATGTGGTGAACTGTAAGAGTTTTAAGGACCCACTCTTTATGCCTCAAGAAAATAATTCATTGCATACCTGCCTATTTATTCAGGTTTCTAAAATGGAGTAGCGACAGCGATCTAGCCTTTAGACTTTCTAAGCGCTGAGTGGGGCCAAAATAGTAATTCCAGATGTAAAAGACAAATGCTTCTGTGAAAATTTTAGTTTTGCTGGGAAGTTCTTGAGCAATACTTTGAAGAACATTGGTCCTCGTGTCTGTGTGTGGAAGGTCTAATAGTCTTCTGATTTCTTATTTTTGGGACACATCTGATAGTTGTCTTTTTCCTGTCTCTTCATATGCATACTGAGTGTACTGAATATAACGCTGGAGACTGTCTGGTTTGGGTCAGTCCGAACAGTTGTTAAAATAACCACTGGCCCCTGAACTTGTTGTTAGAAATTGCCATCAGAAAGCTCTTAGGGTCCTGGTAGCTGCTGCTCCCCTGCTCTGTAACCTGGACTGCATGTGTGTTGTCAGGTGGGCGATTGCTCTTTCCCTGCCAGTGCCCTCCCAAGCCTTTAATCCTTGGTGCGGTGGATCCCACACAATGCTGGAGCTGGCCTTGACAGCGCCACAGGATTTGTTGGTTTGACCTTCCCGAATATCTACACTGAGAATTTTTTAAAAACTTATTTATTTATTTTTAGTAAAAGCTACCTACAAAGGTTTAGGTCCAGGAGTCCAGGAACTGAACCATCTCTGAACAACAAGATTTCTCCTTGTCCCCAAATTGTCTTGCTGCTTTATAATATATGAGTAAACACTAGCACTTTCTTACTCTTCAAGTCCACTGTCAAAATCAGATGAGCAGTCAGTCGCTGTGTAGAATACCAAAAAATTAATTTACATCATAGGAAGTCCTGGACATTTTGGTAATGACAACATTGAAGTTTAAAATGGATATCTAGAAAATCGCAGGAAAAAGGTTAGAATTAGAGTCACGAAACAGACAGTACAAACATGGGAAGCAATGATCTGGAGAGTACACATCTTGGTTGGAATCCAAAAGCATTACAGATCCTAGCAGAGAAAATGTGTCTTCTCGACTGTTACCTAGATCAGTTATAAGCAGAAAAAGTAAATTTGTTCTTTTTTATGAAAATATAACAGCTATATGTTTTTGCTGTTTATCTAGTTCTACGTTTTAAAACCATTAATATTGCAGTAGTGGGAGAAAAATGTGGAATTGAATGTTGTTTTAATTAAAAACATAATGAAAACTGACACTTCACTATGGCATAAGTAATTTCAGCTACTCTCATTTAAATGATCAGAACAATTTAATCTAGTATCTCATTTTTAGATAATTGTAACTTTCTAAAGATTGCAGGATTTAATGAAAATTAAGTAAAAAGAATCTTTTAGCAAGCAGTCTTTGGTATTCAAAGGAAAAAAAAAGGCTGTGTTGCTGGTAGAAGCCTGAGATCCAATCCAGAGATACACCTTGGCACCTTTGTCAGTCCTTCAGATCATTGAATGCCCCGTGGCCTCGGAGAGCACTACAGACTTTCACCTTTCTGCCCTGATGCCTCCTGAATGTCACCTGAAAGTTGTGCTTTGTCCAGAGTACTTCTATCACGCAAGCCCCAACTCAAAACATTGGTCTTGTTGTGGGTTTTTTAATTTTATTTTTCTGTTGTTCAGAACAATTCAGCAGAAGACCTTTAAGATAAAATTGACAGTATTGCAAAACAGCCAGCTACAATTTCAGGTATGTCTTTAGGGAAATGTTTCTAATACTGCAATACTTCTGAATCAAACACATTAATCCTGCATAAAAGTCAATAAGAATCAAACTGTTCATTTTGCCCTTCTATCTTTGCTGGATATTTAAAAGTTTGTCCGAACTTTAATTTATTGGAGCTTTTATTGTTTTCTGAGTGTTTATACAATTATGGACTTATCAAGATCTGAAAGAGTTGGTAGGGTTGAAACAGGCACCCAAATTAGTAAGAAGTTTTCTGAAACTTTCTTGGAACACTTTATACCCAAATCTTCTGGAAATTTGAATCGAGCACTTTTTTGAGAATTTTAAAATATTTTGAGTANNNTCTGTGTGAACATTTTTGCTCATAGTGTCCCTGTCAGCACGGAATGTCTCTGACTTCTTTTGTCTTTGGGGACTACCAGCTACAAATCCACAGTTTTCAGGTAACTGTCTGAATTTTGGAACTTCTGCTTGCCTCACACACGAAAAAGCTTGGCTGGTCTTCTAGTGGCACGGGTTAGAGCTAACTGCATATCTCTTCCTAAAGCTGAAGGATTCAGCTCCAAGGACAACCCCTTAGCAAGTGTGAAGACAACACAGCTCCATTTGCTTAACTGCAGTGATGCTGTGGTGTATCTCCGTGAAGATCCAGACCCATGGGCATTGCTTATTTTTAACACCAATGCAACAAGATTTTGCTACTGTGCACTTGGATTGTTTTCTACACTTTTCTCTCCTGCAGTGGGAAAAGTAAATCTAAATGTTCACTGTAAATGGTGGCTTATCAGCGTTCTCTGCTATAATCTGCTGGTGTTTTTTTGATCGTCACATCTCTACCCTCTGTGACTGCAGTGATTTGTTTCTTTTCTGTCCTTCCAAGACTAATGTTATGTGATGTTGATTTGAAAAACTGGCAGAGTGGCCAGCCTTCATTTATCTTGGGGAGGACACTGGAACTAAATCATTACTCTGTTCCTGAAGTAAAGGAATTATGCAGGAGTTGCTCAGCAGTGAGGACCTGAAGTTTGCTCGCAGAACAGTTTGGCTCACTGAAAAATAACTGCTGTGTGAATAAACCCCTGTTCCTCATCTGATGTGCCACAATATCCATCCAAATAAGTGAAAAGGCTGTTCTTTGATATATTTTAAGTACTTATTAACCTGAGCCACGTAGAAAATAGGGTGTATATTTCCAAGGGAAGTCAGGAATAAATGACTCATCATTTCTGCTTAATCCAAAATCTCTCTGGACACTTTTGGAAAAACTCTACTTAATTGTATATTTGTTTAGGGATATAAACTTGTAATTTATGAAGCTGTGATGCCAAATGTACCGCTTCTGCAGTAGGTCATAATGCAATGCTCCGAGTACACAGCAGTGTACCGTTGATGCTCAGCCCCGAGAGAGGGGGCGGGCAGAACATTTGAAACACTGATATCCAGGACCGATTTCAGCAAAGAGAAATTTAAATAATCTTTCTGTTTTCATGTCTTTCACAACAAGCATTGCTTCCCTTTTAATTCCTGTTTTCCTATACAGGAAATGGGGCTTTGTCTGCAAATTGCTTCATGCCATCCTTTCATGTTTCAATTTCTAAAGATTTTTTTTTTCTTTTGGATTTGTTACCTGTGAAGTTTGTCTGTGCAGTACTATTTACATGCTCAGCTCCTCTTTCCAAACCTACTGGGCACATCTCTGTCAGGTGCAGTTATATTTTGAGGAGCTACTTCCTTCTATAGTGTGGAAGAAACAGCAAATATAGGTACCTTGATTTATTTTGCCTATTGACTTCAGTGGTTGAAAACCTTTGTTAAATGGAAACAATGATTCAGGTAATGTAACAGGAGTTATTAGTGGTTTATGGATGATGTTAAGCTCTTTTTAATCCATATTAATAAGAGCTAAAATGACCTATGAGGCCTTTAACAAATGTATAAGCACAAGTTTAATGCTCTGAACTTCATGAAGAGCAGTTGTTCACGTTTAATACATGAAGAAAACACTGAAATTGGGCTTTCCAGTATCAGAAGATTAAAAATACTGCTTTTAAGAATGTAATATCTCCTCGGTTGTTTGAAAAATCAAAATACAAATATGTTAAACATATTTGAAAGATGTGGTGCACGAAGCTTTATAAAGAAATGCAAACCTAATACATAGGCTTTTTTCACCAGTATTGGCTTTTGCATGTATCGGCAAGCGGAGTCAGATTTTGGAGAGATTTGACTAATACATGCTTACCTATTTGAGGTTTTGAGGGTTGGTTTGGGGGAAAGAGTCAGTCCATACTATCTTTTTTTTCTTTAAAATGTGGTTTGAGTACTTTAAATATTTTAGGACTTGGGGCAAGTAATTTTACTTGCCAGATTGCACTAAATAGCCTTTTCCATACTGTATTTGCTAAGCAAATTCTATCTGTGATAAATGTAAGCAACGTGGAATGGAAAGATGCTCAGAATTTGAAACTTGTTGTGCTCTGACTTCCTACCTAATCCCCATTATGTTTTTTCAAGAACTGTCTCTGAAATGGAACTCCCTATATACTCAGTCACTTCTATGCATTACTAACTCATATGTTACTTGATTTGTGTCATCTTCCTTAGATAAGCAATTGGGGCAGGGACATTGCTGCCTGAATTTTATTTAAATTAATCAGGACAGAAAATGAAGGCATTATTAACATTCACACTGCATTTTTACTTCCCACAGAAATATTTTTTATTATTATGGCGAACTGTGTCAGCAGTCAGACTAGACATAGACCCATTGCCAATTAATATAAAAATTTATTTCTTTGATTTACTAGGAAAGACTAAGGGGACAGAATAGTTTTATTTTATTTCATGCATTTCCTTTTCCCAGGCTTCACCTGATTGAGGTATTGGCTCTTTGTGGGTCAGTGTACTTTAAAGTTATTAATTACTTCACTTCAATCTATAATAATTAAAGCTTAAAACAAAATTAAATTGGTTGTGTTTGGTGAAAATGTTGTCAGCCAGATGGGATTTTAGCAACGTAATAGAGCTGATAGATTTATTTTGTTTATAGCAATACTGGCTGACCTTGAAGTGTTCATCTGGCCAATGTGGACTCTTTAAGATAAGAACCCAATTTCTTTTCTTCTCTTTACCTAGGTTAGGATTAACAGTTTGCATTATCAAAAGCACATTAGCACATAATTGGAGCCAGCATGAAGGCACTGTCAGCAGAACTCATACATGTTTGACTGTGGCTCTGGCTCTACAGAGAAAAAGGTAGCTTTAATATTCACCCTCTAAGATTTGCTGTTGCGTTTCTTAAAGTCTCATTTTGTGACTGAGCAGAAGAATGCTGTTGTTTTGTTACTCTGAGAGGCAGAATTTAGAAATGGAAAAGTTATTAGATTGGAACAGCCATTTCCCTGCATCCTTAGAACACAGAACGACAAGATTGAGTTAGGTATTAAACTCTTCCAATCCTGCTCTCCTTTGCTGGAATGATTAAAATCCAAAGGACTTTGTATTTGGTATTGTTTAAAACCAGCAGGGCAAGAAAAGCCTTTTCAAAATGCCACAAAATGATTCTGCGCTATTCTAGACATCAGTGATAGCTGCTCTGCTATTTCTATACTTTTCAGCTGCCAGTCGGGACTAGGAGCACGTGTTCTTTCCGTAATAAAAACAAAAACCTTTTCAGTAATCAGCTCCATTAAACTCTTGCATTGTTATCCCAAATTTCACATGTATGCAACATACCATGATGCCCTAGCTTACATCCAGCGGTTTCTTTAAGATTAATTCTCTGTGAAAAGAATTTGCTTTTGATACCCCAGAGAGTTTTTTACACCTTTTAAATAACATAGATACTCTGTTGGATAACAACTATGGCCTCATGAGCTGTTTCCTCCCATCCTCCTCCCTTCTGTGGTACAAATGCACTCTTTAAAGGCAGCATCTGGGCCAAATTTTTCCCTTACATAAAAAAAAATGTTAAAAATGAATTTTTGAAAGGTCATTCTATGGGCTATGAGTGCCAATCTGATATAGGCATTATTCAAAAATGAATACAGGCAAGTCCTCTTTTGGCCAAGATCAAATTTAGCTCCGGTTTAATATCTGATCTATCTCACATCCAGTATTTTCAAGTGTCATGCTTTAAAAAAAGGGTACATAATTTCCACTAACCTTTTTTTTTGGTTTTGTATTGTATATTCCTAAAGATCTAGGATCCAACTTTTGAAATGTCTTTAGGTGTACACATTCACTGGAAGCTGAACACTTCTACAATACCCTTAAAAAGTCGGGCCCAAACTACTCCAGCACTCACTAGTCCTTACAGAAATGCATGGTAATACAGGTTGCTACCCTGCTGATCCTGAAAGATGAACCTTCTCCTTCTACCCTGCTATTTTCAGCGCCTATAATCTTCACCCCCAGAATGCTGTAAAGATTTGGATTGTCAATATGTACCTTGCTGGTTGGAAAATGCTGTCTCCTGCCTCCTGGGACTTCTGAGGAAGCAGGCTGAGCTGAGGTGCTAACAGACACAGAGGAAATAAAAGGGAGTAACAGGAGTTTAAAGAGGAAATGTACGGAGAGAGAGAGAGAGAATGCATGAAAATCTCTTCTCGCCCTCCAAGTCCCATGTTTCTGTCACGTGGAGCCTTTGCTGCGTGGATTTGGCAGGCCCTTTAGTGGAACCCGTAACTATCCGGCAAGAGTAGAGGCATAACCTCAATTTATCTGAGTCAAAAAAAAGAGCCAGAGTTTACTGAAGCATGAATTTGCAGTGTACCTTAAAGGGTAGGCATGGATGTACAAGCAGAATTTCATGTTTATATTCCTATTGCATAAGAGAGATTTTCACGGAGATTTTCGTAGAGATTTTCTCTACAAACAACATTGCATTCAGCAGAGATTCTCAACATGGGAAACACTTGCACAAGACTGCAAAAGTTGGGAAATAACGTAAATGTTGTACACAAGCAAAAGGCAAATGGCATGCAGCCAGCCTACAAAAATGAAACTCCTGACCGTGATAATTTTTTTAAAATTATGAGATATTTGTGGTGGCTTAGCCTGTGCAAAAAAAGAGAAAGCTTAATCAGTTCAGGCTTGCAATTGTCTTGGACTCTGCAATTACATAACTCTGGATCCTTTCTCCCTGTTGCATCCCCTCACAATGACTTTATTTCCCTTTAGTGTCACCAAGTCATATCTTAAATTAGTTGATAACGACTTTGGTAGGGTCATATCTTACATTTTATAACCTGTTACAAATTTAGCACCTCTAATGTGGACCTCATTGTACTGTGTAACGTTAATAAACTCACTTTGAATTTAGAATCTCTCCCTGTTGAACACTTGGCTTAGGCAAAAGAGGAAACGCTGATCTGTTGGTGAGACTATGCTGCTGTTTATGGGTCTCATAACCTGAGTCATCAGGTAACGGGAGAATAGATGCTGAGGCCGTAAAGAATTTGGTTTCATTAAACACTTTAGACAACATTGCATTGTTGGTTTTTTTTATTTGATGCAAGATCTTTCTGACACTTACTTTAAAACGCACGTAGGTTTATTTTTTTAGTTGTATTCATTTCCCCCATGTCCATGCAAACAGTGCTTTAACTTTCAAAGACTGCTAAACCAGGGAAAGAGTGATCGGCGCAGGAAGAATATTCTCCTCAGCACACCTGAGAGTCACGTGCAGAGGGCTGCAGTTATTTTAAGCCAGTACTTTTGCCTTGAAATAGCAAACCTGCTGTGAGAAAGTTGATGATTACAGCAACTGGAGGCTGGCACAGTGGCCAGTGGTGTGGATAAAGGTTTTAGCAGAGCTGCTCAGTCAGTAATCTCCTGCGTGGCCAGAGCCCAGGAGCAGCGCTACGGCTGCCCAAAGGCTCAGGCTAATGCTCGGATGGTACTCATCTTCTGGCTCCTGGCATTATAAATCACACGGTATTGACAAGAGGGGTCAGTCCTCTGAAGGTTTCGTCGTATGATAGGGGATGCTGACATTACTGGTGCTCCCTTAGCAGAAGGCAATATGTGGGTGTGAAGTAGGCTTAGAGAACATAAGCTTTGTACAAACACCGTGCTCTTTCTGCAGGTTAATCAGGTCTTTAATAAAAGACCATGGAAATGTCAGCAGTCTGAACAAATAAACCAGAATTGTAACTGAATGTTCATTCAAACAAAGAAATATAAACCCTTTTTTTATTAATGTTCTTCGCACAGAGAGGAAATGGATTACAATTATGATTAGGAAATATATATTTTCTAAATATTATCAACTTCAGTACATACTTGAATATGCATTACACATCTTCTAGACATGATCACACTTTAAGGCCTGCAGTCCAAATTTTTTTAATGAAAAATGTTTCTTGGTACATAGGTTAAATAAATGGAAGAATTGACTAATTAAGCATCCCTTTGTATTGAATTAATTAAGAGATGATAATGATAGAAGGAAAGAAAAGATGTTTTTTGTATCTAGGCAAAACGCCAATCATATCTTTTAGGTCAGAAATATAAAATGGTGTTTGGCCCACGCTTTCTTGCAGGTAGTGGTGAAATACAGCCATCTATGATTCTATGTTTTTCTGAATGCTGGATGATGAGATGGGAAAGCTGACTAATAATACCTGCTCTTAAAAGATCTCATTACTGTATCTTGAATCTTAAAATAAATATAACCTATTATGTCTCTGGGTAGTATTATTCCTATGATAATTTCGGAGGGGTAGGGTGTCTGTGTGTTGGTATTTATGTTAGTTTTTCAAAAAATACAAAACTGGGTGACAGCTTGGTTTGCTTACTTGCTTTTCTTATATCACTTCTCTCTCTACTCTTGAAATACTGTAGTAAATTTTTTACTGGTTTGCTTACCTGCAAACTAAGATTAGAGTAATGACAGATCTCCCAATTAGTGGAATGTAGATACAAAGACAGGAAAACTATACTGCAGATAGGTGGGAATACACTTGGTAAAGCAAGACAGATTAAATTGGAGCAAGGAAAATTTATCTTTGGTGTAAGGAAAAACATCTTCTATCCTCCAATATAGAGGAAATAAAGCATTGGAACAGAAAGTCTAGCTAGGCTCTGGAATTTCCATTTTTTTAAAGAAATAGACAAATATTAGTTAGGAATGACAGTCATGTCTGATCTTTCTCTGAAATGGAGGATAGACTCTGTAACCTTTGTAGAAGAATGAGTGTGGAAGGAATTGTGCATTACCTATCTAAAAAGAATGATGAGAAAGTCAGTATGCACATCATAGTTTTTCACCAGACGGAATGGTTTCTGCTTTTTTTTTTTTTGCCTTTCCTCCCCTCCTTCTTTTTTTTCATTGTTTCCAGAATATATGGAACAGGTTTTCCTGAGAACATACCATGGACTTTGCTGAAGTTTGATCATAGCTGCAGAGCCATGATGCCAGCGTCTGGATCCTCCCTCTGCTCTCAGATTTGCCCGTATTTGCATTGCCTAGCTGGAGAGAAGGTTAAAATTCTTAGTGATGCAAGGTAAGTTTTAACTGACATTAAGTTTTGACAAGCCTTCTGCTCTTTTCCATGCTGAGCTCTGGGCTCTAGTGTCTGGGCAATTTTTGACCCAGGTGTGGTGTAGTGCCAGCATGTGTGTTCAGGATGGGTGGAGGCAGGAGACAGTCTTGCAAGATGAACATAGGTGTGGGGCGGGCGTGCAGATAGTTTGAATCACCACAGATGAAGAAATCAAGGTGTTCTTCTAGGTTCTGAATAGCCACTCCTCCAAGGTTTCTGGGATGCAGAGCATCATTTAATCCAGTAAATGGTGGAAGAAATAGAAATATTTAATTGTAATCCAGAATCTGTTTGTCACAAGAAAAACAATAGATAAAGAATTATTCTTTGACAGTATTTTTCTCTTTTCCTAGATACCGTTTTTCTTGCATATCTAGCACGCTTACTGCAAATGTCAGTGCAGGCTGGTCTACTTGCAAGAAATTTTTGGTCTAGTCGTGGCAAGGGATGTCAAAAACAACAAGAAGGGCTTCTTCAACTACATCAGCAGCAAAAGGAAGGCTAGGGACAATGTGGGGCCGCTGCTGAATGAGGCGGGTGTCCTGGTGACGGAGGACGCAGAGAAGGC
>Ga0065711_1006345_pt1 | contig 21791 bp, 16 predicted proteins | sample Hoacrofraction12_FD_59098 | JGI IMG/M metagenome (GOLD analysis project Ga0065711, IMG submission 59098) | Hoatzin crop microbial communities from Cojedes, Venezuela - Epithelial fraction 12 v2 (version 2) | ecosystem: Host-associated > Birds > Digestive system > Esophagus > Crop | place... | reverse complement strand
CCGCAGGCCCCAGAGACTTCAGCCACAGCCACGGCTCGCTCAGCTGCACCGGTGTCGTTTATTCGGTTCACAATAACGGCCCCGTCCGAGGGGAGCGGCCCCAGGCCCCGCTGCCCCTCCCCACGCTCCCCAGAAGCGGTTTGTTCCCCACAGCCCCACGCTCGGCAGAGCGAAGGCCCGGGAGCAGAGCTGAGTCAGGAGGGAATGCAGCGGGAGCACCAGGGAGGTTCCAGGTGTGCCTGCCTCACAGCGCTCTATTTACATAAATTACAGAAATTTCATATATAGTTTTCTCTGAAGCCCAATTAGACAAATATCTACCTATATATAATATAAAAAATACAGAGATTTGACTCTTTTTTGTTTGTTTTTGAAGTAAAATGTACATGATGCAACTGTGAGCAGGAGGTAAACCTGAAAGCCCAGGCCTGTTGCTACTGAAGTTCACACCGCACACAACGCTGCCGCCCAGGGGAGCCACGTCCTCTCCTCCACCCCACAAAGCGACGGACCCCGACCCCTCCGAGAGAAACCCAGAACTCAAAACATCTCATAGAAAAGAAAAAACAACCAACCAAAACTATTTCAAGTAAAGCTGAAGATGGGTTTTTGATCATTCCAACAGTTCTGTGCCTTCAGCCCGCGGAAATGCGGCCACAGCCTGTGCAGCAGCAGCTGGGCTTCCTGCTTCACACCCCCCAAGCATCCCGCCCTCTTCATCATTACCATCTTTGGGGTCTCGTTGCTTTTTTTTTTTTTCCTTGTAAATAGCACTAGCAGTTCTTCAAAAACCAGAACAGAACAAAAAATCTAGACAAAGGGAAGAAACCTTCCCCCCAGAAAAAAAAAAAAAATCTTCCCAGGAGCAGGAGGACTTCCCGTTTCTCTGTCCATGTACAGTATTTCAGGGGAACATGGCCCAGGTCCAACAGGACTGTCCGCTGAAGGAGGGTCGCAGAAAGGCCAGGGCTAACCTTTGCTCTTGGCAAATGAGAGTCTTTAATAAAGAGTAACATGTGCAAAAAAATTAAATAGATCAACCCAGGTTTCCAGAATTACTGTTGTCAGAATGCTTACTTTCTATTTCTGTTCTTACCCAACCCAATGCTGAAATCTCAATTAAGTACCCGAGGTAAGAAGTGACATTTGGGAGAGATCACCACAAAGAAAAAAAACCCAAGAGGTGCAATCTGTTACCTCAGTGTCCTTCCTCCACCCAGACGCCTGCTTTAAAGACACGTATGCAGCAGCAAAAAGAATAAAGTGTAAGAGCATCCCCTGCTCTCCGCGAGGACGAAGCAGTGTTTCTCATCGTCTGAAGGCAGAGTTGTTTCCTAACCGGTGGAGTGGGCGTCCAGCCTTCCCCCTGCCAGGAGGGGACGGGTCCATCAGCTGCTCCCAGTTGCTTTCTGGCAGGTTGGTGGTGGTCTTGTCCCCCGGGGCACATTATAGCTGGAAACCTTCCATTGGGGCTTCGGGTTGCTGGAAGATGAATTGCTGCTGGTTCTCATCTACCTGGGGAGCCAGAGCCGAGTCGTCCTCTACTCCAAAGTAGTGCTCAATCAGGTCAAAGGCCTTCTGGTAGATCTCTTGGTTCTCGTGGCTCTGTAGGAACTCTATCTTATCCAGACCTTGGAAGGGAAAAAAAAACCAAACATGGAAGGCAATGAAACAAGGAGATCCCGATATTTACACTGTCCCACATCCATCCGCCAGCCTCGCCCCTATTCGCTGCAATCATCTGTGTTAAGATTCACATTTTGTGAGCAGCACTAACATCGAAAGCTGAACTATTCCAGAGCTGCTGGCGGATTTCATCTGTACCAGGCAGCATTAGCATCTCTTCCACAGCAGGTTTAGCTGACCCAGCTAGAGCAGATGTGCTCCCCGCTCTCTGCTGGAGACTACGCCAGATTTCAGTGACATTAAAACAAATGGCCATGGCTTGGTAGCTGCAGGGGTAGGGAGGGGGAGGAAGCAGGGCCCATCCCAGCAGCCTCCAGCAGAAGGGCAGCAACAGCTTTAACCGTCCTAATTAAACCCACTGCTGAACAGCAAGCATCCAAGCAGAACACACTCTGAAGAATTTCAAGAACTATTCGTACTGGGAGAATCAGGACACACCATATAAGTCAGTGAGAGGGCAGAGCAGACACTGGTAGCATACAGGGAGTTTCAGACCAGAATAGGAACTGCTCCTCAAAGCATGAGGAGCAGGACAAAAAAACCCACCAAATTAAGTCGCTCCAGGCAAAAGCTAAGTCTCTCTGGATTTCCACCACACAGTGTGCAACTGGGTACGGTGAGAGCAATCTTAGACCCAGAAGTGTCACTTTTTACTTAGCTCAGCTTATTTCTGATTAATACTCAGCTTATTTCTGATTAATACCGGTGCGAGCCAGTTACCAGCTTGGCCTCCAGGTCTAGGAAGCTGGGACCAGAAGTATGATAGTTTTTACTTCCAAGCAGCTTGTCCTATGCCCAATCATAAGAGTCTAAAAAGCAGACTACAGAAAACCACCGTTGGCTAGTTTGGAATATAGCACATCCCTTAACACAGCAGAAAAGCTACCAACCAAGCCAGCGGACACCCTTCAGCACGTGCTACGGTGTTGAGAGCAGCGCAACCTACCATAGGCCTCCTCAATCAGGCTGCAGTACGGGTTGATGCCGGTCCCGCTCTGGTTGGCCTCCTGCTCTCCCAGCCTCAGGATGTTCTCCAGGCCGTTCAACGCCACCTGAACGATCTTGGAGTCCATGACAGTCAGCAGGTCACAAAGAGGCTTGATACAGCCCAAGTTCACCAAGTACCTGAAGAGAGAGCACCACCAACACATGCTTGTTCAGGATCTAGCAAGCATCCCCTCTGCTCAGTTAGAAAGGGCAGGGGAAGAAAGTCAAACTAAAATATACAGAGGTACTTTAAAATAGGTATTTACTGTTCTGCAAGGTGAATTTTTATCCACTTATCTGCAATTGTATACACACCCCCTCTTTTAAGAAACCTGCTACCTCTCTTTGAAATCCAGGGATTTTCTTTCTCAAAAAACCCAAAAAAACAAAAACCACATACAAACTACAAACACAAATCAAGTCCACATCAGAATTTAATCTATCATCAAGTTTGGACATTTAGCCTAGTCTAAGCTACCTGAAGGGGGAGAGGGAAAGTAGTTTGGGCCAGCTTATCCTCATTCAGCAGGAAGCCACAATTTGCAGCACAGTATACAATCCAGCTACAACTTTGCCTGGATCTCAGGTACTTTCCCAGAGGTTCTCCAAATTACTCCCTTGCTACTCCTCTTGCAGTTCCCACAAAGACACAGCTACCACACTTTCAGACAGGTTTCCCCTCGGAGGAGACACCGGGAGTACCTGATCTGTTCGGGAGTTCCTCCTGACGTTGCATTTGTGATAGCCCACGCTGCCTCTTTCCTTGTGCGGAATTCTGCTTTCTGCAAGATTTCTATCAGTACCGGGAAAATGTTTGCATCTATGACTGCCTGGGGAGAGAAAGGAGTAAGAAGCATTTGAATTGGCAACGCAGTTTCTAAAAGGCCTTTAAGCACCTGAAAGCAAGCTCTAGCTCCATGTTCCAGTGCAAAAGAACTTTCCAAGCTACACCCTTCAGCGATTCCTCCATTTTATTCCTCAGCCAAATCCTGTTAACATGAGGTGCAATTCCATAACTAGTACAGCAGACAATCCCTATTACTGCATCAATACTGTAGGAATGCTTTCATCACTTACCTGCCTTTGTATGTAGGTCATTAAAAGGATAATTAAAACTCCACAAGCTCCAGCTTTTCAAAGGGGTATCTCTAATTGAGTATGGAGAACTAGGGGCTGTATCTCCTCTTATTGCAATGACCCAGCCTGTGGGACTCATTTCAGCCCCATCTTTGTCAGTACAATTAGCAAGCTTTTTTTAGCTCTTGTTTGGCAGATGGCTGGGAGCAGTAAATCTGCCAATAACCACAGAACAGAAGCTGGTTTTGCTCATGTCTCTTAACTGCCAGACAAGAAAAAAGGTGCAATCCTTAATGCTGAGCTTGGAACCCAGGATCATTACAGGCGGGCTGGAGAAGACTGTACCTGTATTTGTGCTCTGTTCCCTGCTGTGATGTTAGATATAGTCCAGCAGGCTTCTTTCCTGATTGACTCCTTGGGGCTGCTTAACAGATGAAGGAGACAAGGCAGGGCTGAACAGTTCAGAATCACCTGTTGAGAAAGAAAGCAGAAGTGAGATCACCATGATCAGGTACAGAGCTAAATACTTTCAGTTTTCACCCAGTGAATGCACTGCACGGGCACTGTGCCTCCCGACAAGACAGTCACCTCCCCTCACCTGGGTCTGGATGTCATCCCCTGTCACGATGTTGCCAACTGCTCGCAAAGCCGGGGAGGCCACTTTGTAGTCATTGTGCCTGCAGGAAAAGTGGTGCAAGGACAAAACCAAATCTATCAGCTCACACACACCTGGATACTCAGAAGATGCCCTCCCCAGTATCCCACCCACTTTATTTAATTTGAATTCCATCCCCTAGCATACAGAACCATACTGTACGCTGACCATATTGTCACCAGAAAAGCAGACTGAAAACAGAGTTGCAATACAGAGTTTTCATCCTTTACATCCTAACTCCATTGTCTTCAGCTTAAACACAGATCTTGCCTTTTAACAGCACCTTCCTGAACAAAGGTGTTGTTAACTCAATGAGAACACCCAGAATTTTTCAGGAGAACTTTGGAAGCCAACACCTTGCAGTTCTACCAGTTCTAGAGGCGTCACAGAGAAGAGGCCCATTCAGACTTCAAACAGCAAACATCTTTGTCCTAGTTTCCACAGAGGTATCAGAGAAACAAAGCCAGGCTGCCTTTGCAGCGTTCCTGCCATCTTTGACTAGTCACTAGGCTTCCATAAGCATACTTGAAGTCTGAGAGCACAAGATACTCTGCAGTCCTCTCGCCTTTCACAGACTACAAGGGTCAGTCCAATCTCCCTTTAGCAAGTTGTTCCTAGCGTACAGTATTAACTGCATTCCAGCACTAGAAAATACTCAGCTTCTCTCAGAAAGAAAAGCCAGTAAGCTACAGCTCTCGACCTGCTTCAGACCCTCCTACGTAACAGCTCCAAAGTCAGCTACAGTACCCATTGCCTGGATCCTGCACCCACGAGGGGTGTGAAGAGCACTCTGGTGGGTTTTGATACGAACTCATGCTCAGCCACGTGCTTCCCAGTCTCACTGAGCTGAAGCAGCGAGACAAAATACTTACATCAACAGCTCCACCAGTCGCCGACACACTCCTGAGTCAATAACTGCTTGAATTTTCTCGTTGGGGCCATCTGATAAGTAGGAAAGAGCCCAGCACGCATCTGCCAGCAAGTCCGAGTCGCTGTTGAATAACAGTCGGGACAACACTGGCAGGCAGGGAGATACCTGTAACAACAGCCACCGCCCCAGGTTAGTCACACTCTGTCAAGGACCACCGCGTTTGCTTGCAAGCACCACACGGCTATGTTGACTGGCAAGATAACCAGTCTTGAACGTCCACAGCTTCCTTCCCCAAAGTCAGCAGCTTCCCATACCTCATAATCACAGTGCCTACAGATACCTCAACAGCTTTATTGCTGAACTAAAATTACATCCCTTCCTCTTAGACCAGGTCTAGACTGCTGAGACAAGTGGTGCTGTGCATGCTACTGTTTGGAAGCTCCCTACACGTCTTATGTAAGACCACTGCTCCATTTCTTACTCTTAATAACCCTAAACAGCTCAGTATCCAGAGCAACAACCATCAGTCACGCCCCCAAATGGCTCCATCATTTTTAAGTGGTTTTACATTCACAATTCAGATTTCATCCCCCATCACAGGCTTCCCAGCTTTGATACGCGAGCTTTCATTTTAAAAAAAAAAAGTGAAGCACATTGATCTTAAAACATTTTTGTTCTACCAAAGAAGGATGAGACACCTGAAGGGCCAGCAGAACCTTTTGTTAGTGCCAGTAGCACTCTAGGAAACGGAAAGAGGAAAGCTACCACAGCTCCCACATAGATACAGCAGTCCCGTTTTGTGCCATTTAGATATCTAGGAATCAAGTTTTTAGTCATAATTTGAGTGAAGTCTCAAAATCCCAGAGTTCATAACAAGAAGGTTTAGAGAAGCCCACAGTGCATGCCACCTTGCAGGGAAGCCGGGGCTTGCCCCTGACTTGAGGGGTCCAGCTGCTGGGCTGCCAACTGAGCCGGGCGGAAAGGCTGGCAGAAAATTAAACAGGCACCCAAACATCTGCTGAACAGCGAGATCAACCTCAGCAGGAAGAGCCTCACCCCGCTCCCTCCCGGAATAACTTACAGAAGTCCAACAGCCAAAAATAATTTAGACAAACATCTTGACTGGGTGTCTCCCCGTCACCTGTCTGCCAACAAGGTATTTACTCTCACCTTATCAAATTCCGGTGGTGGACTCTTTCCTCTGCACAAGTTCGACAAGGCCCAGACAGCATTTCGTGTCATTGTCAACCTGGTGGACTTGGTAAGGAGCCTAAAGAGACAATTACCATGAGTTATAATCCTTGATGTGGAAGCCAGCAAGGAAAAACCAGTATGATTTTAAGGAAGTCAAACCACTACTCCACTTCCTGCAGCTCAAGCCATGCTGCTTGTCACTTGAGCCTCTCAATAAGCAAGGAGAGAAGTGACCTGCAACTACATCTTCGGATAAACAGCTATTATTCCTAACAGCGTCAGGTGGCATGGGTCAGGAAGGCAAGTTCCACATCAGACAAGTTGCAGAAGCAAGGGTCAGTTAGTCAAATGCAGTTCCAAGCTCAAATTCAGCCCAGGCAGACACTCGCACCAGTGCCTGAGGTTGGATGGTCCTCACTAGAGACCAAGCGACACAAACTTCGGCCTCTCAACTCCAATGAGGACAGCGAGTCCTGTGGGCTGAGGACTTCAGCCAGCCATCGCCGCTGACAGAAGTACCAGTGTAACAAGCCAAATCATTTGTGACAAAGCATCAGTTTGCCAAGGACAGCATAAAGTAAAGACTAATTCTTCCCAGAGCAGCGAGCAGTCCCTGAGAGCACACTCCTGACAGACAGATCTCCTGCCTACGGTGGGTATGCGCCACACGGAAGAGCTGCGGAGGCAAGGTGGTGCACAGAGACCTGCTCCCTTTCCTCAGTCCTGGAGGAGCCCACTCAGACAAGCGCCTGAAATCCACAGTGTAAGCACAAAGAGCAGGCATCTGGAGGGGCACACAGTGAAACAGCAAGCTGTGTGACTTCAGAAAGACAAGCACGCTGCAACAGCACCCTCCTCAGATTCAGAGCAGCGTAAAGGTTTGTGAGAAGGCATGTTATCTACCAAGTCCCACTATTTATCGAATACTTCTCCGAACCGCCAGTTTATCTGGTACCAATGGTTTGATTCCCGGTGAACATCACCACGCATCACTACGGAATTCGCCCCGCTCAAATATTGCTCTGCTGTAGTACAATGGGACTTCAAGAAGTGTATTGGCAAGTATTCATGGCTACTCACATTAATAAGGGAGGAAGAATAGCGCAGTTAAGGACATAATCTCTACACACAGAGCTGTCTCCAGCAATGTTCCCCAATGCCCAGACAGCCTGAAAGGAAACAGCAACAGTTTTAGCATTCAGTGCAGTTTCTGAACAGCGGAAGAAAAAGGGTAGTGTGCTAAGAAAGCATTTTCCCCCAATTCCAGGCAAACGATACTTCGATTTGCAATCCGAAGCCAGGTCTTAGACACCGGTCGCTCATTTTAAACACTGCATTTTAATCATGTGCAATCCACTGTTGTTCTCTCCTTCACCCCAAAGGAAGCAGTGAGCCTTACCTGTTCTTGAACATCCTCAAAGTCAGAGTTTAACAGCTCTATAAATATCGGAACTGCCCCAGCCTCAATTACTATTTTTGTTTGTTGGGAAGTTCCTGACGCAATATTCGTCAGTGCCCACGCAGCTTCAAACTGAAACAAGCAAATAAATGACAGAGGTATGAATAAAATAATCCTGATTTCGCAAAATATTTGCCATTAAGTTTTGGCTATAATTCTTTCAACTTCTACTAAAAAGGTTGAGAGAGAAATAAAGCATATCACAACAGAACACCTCAATACTCAAAGGGTTTTATTTTTTTGAGCAATAAAAAAAGCTTCATCTGCTAAACGCCTTCTCAGAGGCTACAGCTTCTCAAAGGACTGGCAAGGGAAGATGTCACCATCAGTCACACCACATCATTCCACCTACACATCAATTTTTCAGCAAAAGAAGTGAAGACACATAGTGCATAAATACCTGTGGAGTATAAAGTTCTCTATAGCTAATGCAGACTCACCAGTTGTAGCCCACCCTCCCGCCTGGCTAATACCACAAAGATGCCCTCAGTTCAAGGGAAGCTGAGCAGCAAGTTCCCTGCTTGTGCCACTAACTCTCTGGTTTAAAAAGAGATTTTCATTCAGTTCTTCTCGAAAGCCCCTGTGATACACGGCCTTGGGCCAGAGGGCAGGAGGAAAGATGAAGGCAGTCATCAACTGTGATCCAATTCCATGTATGGAAGTATCTTTAACCCCTACAGAGTAACTATAGTTATTACCAAGCCAGAAGGAATCTCAAGAAGCTATCGAGTCCATCCCTCTGCCCCACGGCGGGATCAGCACTACCTAACCCATTTCTAACAGACTCTTGGCCTGTACTTATAAGTCTCCAATAATGGAGGTTTCTCCTACATATTTAGTCCATGGCTCCACTGGCTCCCAGCAGAAATATTAGACACAGGAAGGCCAAATTATCTTCTGCTGCAGCTGAACCATGTCACTTTTGCCAGCATTCTTGCAAGAATTTAATTTAGAGCAATTCATAATTTCCTTTTTTTTTTGCCTACGCATTACAGGCTACCTTTTTCTTCCCCTGTACATTGTAACACCTGCATCTTCTGGGTTCAAGACATCGCTTCTCCCTGCCAGCACCTGCGGGTTCAAGTTCCTAAGCTGTGAAGGTTCAACAGCTACATGCCATGAAGAATTCATAACACAACCTCCTTTACCTGTAGCGTGCAATTTTCACTTCTTTTCAGGAATTCAACAAATCTGTCCACCACTCCCTGAGTGTTTATCACTTCATCTATTGGAGGATTTGGCTCTGAAATAGCAAGGCAGTGTCAAAACAGCACATAGGTCTAATGCAGGGGAGTAACAAGCAGGAACTATTACTGCATTCAGTGATCTCAAGCTGTACTGAACTCAGCAGGACAACTCTCCAGAATCCCTTTCTGTACAATTCATACTACTGTAAATCATTAGCAATATACTAGATGATCAAGTTTCTAGATTATAACTGTCTTTCCCCCAGCTCAAAGCTGCTAAGCGTCTGTATAGCAATACGCGTGCACAAAGGCTTGCAAAAGCAAGGCTACGTCAGACCCTACGGCAGCGATAAGGTGAGTTGTTTTTACCTTTGGAGAGTAGCTTCCTGAATTTCTGAGTGGTTGCTAGCTGCAGATCAGGGTCATCTGAGAAAAGCATCTCTACCATCTCTCTTGTGATCACTCCCTCCTGAAAAGACGCAGAGGAGACAGAACAGTCAGTTCTATGCAGTCCACAGCATTAAATCTATCTGGAAGGCACAACTGCAACAAGGAAAGGCACCTTACCCCACATGTTGTGGAACTGACATAGGAATCCACAAGGAGACTATCAAACATGGAGGCATCTTCATTGATCAGCTCCACATTTCTTCTTTTAAAGAGCTGGTGGGGAACAACACACAGAAGTCATTATTAGAAAGCAATGATGAACAGTCTTCATAACTAGACATTCTTGTTCTTCAAACAAGATACCATCAGCTAGACTAAACGCAACCTGAACAGAAAAGTAGTCATTAATAACAGCTCTGCGCTCTGAAGACTAGTTTGGCACACAAATCCCAATAATAAAACATGCTAAGTCTTGCCCTCAGATATGCAAGTGCCCAAGTCACTGAGCCGCTGGTATAGGCAAGGGCAGAATTTGACCTAACAAGTTAGGGAAACTAGGGAGAAGGCAGCTTGTAGATGACGCACTAATGGAGCAAATATTTAGTAAGAGCCACATACATCACCCGGGAATCATTTCTTACTTTCATAGACCTCCAAGCCAAAAAAAAAAAAGCAGCCCAGCTCAGAGTTAAGAAATACACACAGCCCACACTTTCACTTGTTCTTCCTCCTTCTTGAGGAAATCACTCCATTTGCCAATTAATAAAAAAACCTCAGAAAAAAAACCTTAAACACATGGATCTGTGAACAAAAACCTGTAGTACCCCAAGAACAAAGTGCTTGGAGAGGTCTTGATGTGAGCTACACTCTGTACTAGGTACAAAGAAAAAGAGAAAAGCAAGATCTCAGTTAGAACAGAAAAAAATAAGAGGACTGCCAACGAACCTTAATGCACAGATCCTTGAAGATTCCAGTTTGGCAGCAGCACAATCCTGGTTGTGTTAAGGCTGTACACAATCTAGTCAAGATGACAGTTACCTGTTGCTCTCGCTTCTGTTTGCGCAGCTGAATTCCTTCCTCTTCTCTTCTCCGACGCATTTCCTCGGGATTTAGGGCTTTGTTCTTGTAACTCTTCATTCGATAGTTATCCTTCGCAGGGCTCGCCATGGTTTCTGTGAAGAGAAAAAAATCTGACTGATTTCTTGTCGCGCTCTGCTCCCTCACCCACGTGTCCTTTCTGACAAGGAAGTTCGTGCACATGGAATAGCCAGACTTTTTTTGAGAGCGCTGATCTCAAACACTAAAGTAGAAGCTTCAAGTTAGAATGTGATCCTAACCTTAGTTCCTGAGATTTGCTGTTATGGCAAGAGTGTTATGAAGTTTCTAGGAAGCATAAGAATAGATTTACTGTTCTGAAAGGAACCTGGACCCAACTTCACAGTATCAAGCACATTGCCCATCTGAAAGGCTTCTACTCAAACAACTTTACTGTCCTCAGGAGGTGCGTAACTGAGTTCTACTTTGCTTTTCAGCAGAAATTATTTCCCTTGTATCATCATGGCATAAATCACACCTTGACATTTCCCCCACCAGACTGGGAGGTTCGCTGTGTATGCATGGCAAAAATCCAACAGAAGTCACAGCAAACCGAGGCCTTGATTTTCTAACAATAAAAACCTTGCAAAAAGCAGAGCTGTACACAACATATAGGCCATGTTAAGTGTTCAGTACCTGACCTACTTATTTTGCTGCTTCATATCTGACTAATGCAGTACCTCAAACCTGATTATTTGTGTATTTGCCTCCTAGTCAGGGAAGTGACACTCCACTATTTGGCACAGTTAAAGGCAACCAGCGCCAAGCAGTAACCTGAGCACAGCAGGACACCAATTCCTCAGCTGCACCCAGCTGCAATCCACTGCTATGACCATGTCCAGTCCTCTTTGCAGCTTTCCAAACTCTTCCTTTCTCCCATTTCTGATACTGATTATCTGCCTAACATCTGTGCCTGTCTCAGGACAGGAAAGAAGCAATCACGATACACAGCATCAGACTGCCAGTTAACCCTGAGACCAGTTACTCTTCTCCAGAAGTCTGCTGGACACCAATATCTTTGTTTTCTTCCAACTGCTAAGGGCAAGTGGAAGAAGCATCCTGTGAAAGTCTGCAGCACTAACTCCTTACCCCTCCTCCCTCAAGCCTTAAGCACTCCTCAGCCTCACTGTTTATAGAAACTTTCAGTCCGACTTATCAACTGCCTCCAGCCATTCTGGAGCCCTTCCAAGACCAGCTGGAGAAGTTTCAGACCCTACTGGCCTCCCACTAGGAAAGCCCACAGCCAAGCCAAGAAAAGATAGATACAATATACAAACATCCAACATTCCATTGCTATGGAGAGAGGAAACAACTGGAAAAAATCCTGTTTTAACAGGAGAGGAAACAAAATACTTCCAGTTCTATGATGTCCCGAAAATAGCTAAAAAGATAAAAAGCACTGTGAAAAAGTCAGACTCCACATCACAGCATCTGCTTTCTAAGAGGGCTTTCTCTTCCCCAGCCAAATCATTGAGAGGACACTCTTCTGAAAAGCAGTAGGTGAAGAACAAAACCCACCAGACTCCAAGTTCCTCTGGTCATTTACAGTGTCAGAGAGATGCGTGTCTGTGGCAAAGAGCCCTGACCCCACGCTGTCCACAGTTGTGAAACAGTTTTGAAGCTCAGCAACCGTCAGCTTCACCCAGAGACGACACCAGGCTCGAAGAGGTGCAGCATGATAGGCTTCAAGTTTATTGGCACCTCTGAAGCTGAAGAGAAGCCACCAACCACAACAAATCATCAGTAAAAGCAGTATTCCAGTGCCAGGTGAGAAAGCCTTTTTTGAGGAACTTGCAAGGAAAAGGGACTACGTCACGCTGAGCGCCACTAAGGAAAAGGCATACGGCCTCAAAACTGACTGTAGGACTGAAACAATCAAATCACAGCAGGTCTTGTGAGATCTTGAGCCTTACGGAAGATTACCTTTAGTCCCTCTTGCATGTACCCCTTTTTATAAGGTCTGTCCTTAATACATCCAAGGCAAGAACCCTACTCACAACACCAAACACGGCAGCTGGACTGCACCTTGCCGACGGCCTCACTGCAAAGCCTGTACCAAACCATTCGTTATTGCCTGAGTTCGTTTCTCACAGGTTCAGAGGAATAGCTCGCCTGTTTCGAAAGGTATTTGACAGCACTTTCCTCATTCCAAGAAAACATTTACATGGCAAAGAAAAGCAGAGATTGAAGATCACAGGAACTATGCAACTGCTCTCATTCGTCCATCTCTCTTCCCAGCAGCTCTGTATGCCATGACTGGAAGAAAGAATTTATTATCTTTAACTGAAAAGCAGCTAATTCAGAAGACAGAAGACTTTAAAATTCTACAGGCTTTCGGGGTTTATATCTGATCTTACAGTAGCAAGGTGTGTCATCTACATATAGATTTTAATTCAGGAAATGTATTTAACTACCACTGTTTCACCAGCGTACTCATATTACTACCCCAACACTAACGGCTGATACAGCTGCACAAGAGTAAGAGTTGCTGGCTTAATTCTGAAGATTACAACAGAATCCCCAAAGGCAAATTTGTTACCCCCTTTGGAAAGTTAAATCTCCAATTAAAGGGCAATTTTTAAGAAAAGGAGGAGGAAAATGATTAAATGACTTAAAGCTATATGCAGGATTACCAGGCAGTTAGTCATATAAATAGCTAAGCGACACATGACAGTTCAGCTGCCTCCCAGCTTGCACAACCCCACTCAGCTGGGCACACCCTGGACCCTGCTCCGGCATCTGGAGAACAGCCAGAGACTCTCTCGGCCATGCTGCGAGGTCTCAGAGCACGCTCAGCACACCCAGCACCTTGCAGTTTAAGGCTCGGTACTTCCAGAGCATCAAGAACACCGTCACGCAGCCGGGAAACCCCAAAGATACAGCTAGCCCCCGAAGAGTGATTTTTCACACCAGCTGCGTAACAGCACATCACTGTGCAGCAGCCTCTCTGGCATTTAATTCCTATTTTCTCTCACACATGTCTATCTCTTCAGCATTTCCACTGCCTTTTTCCAGTCCATCATCTGTGTCAATGCTTTAATGACATTAGAATGCTAATTTGTTACATTACACCCCATTTCCATGGCAATGGCTGAATGTCACAAATGCAGGAGCATGACTTCACTGTAAGCTCAGCAGATGCTGTAGGCACCACAGACTGCAGCAAGCCCAAACGCAAGAAAGAAAACAGACAGTGGGATGCCAGGCACGTACAAATTCTTTACTTGCAGTGTTTCAGTACAAAACATCCAGCTCATCCACTGTGTCTGCAAGTCAGGCTTCATCGTTAATTGTTAACGCAAATTCTATCAGTGTGAATACCCGCAAAACAATCCCAGTAAATCAGACTGCTGGAGCAACCTGGACTGTCAGATGGGGGAAAGCAATCACCTGCTCATCGAGGAGTGACGCATAGAAGCTACTCCAGCCACAGATTTTCACTTTGCATCTAAACACTGTTGCTCTGAGAAGTTTCACTTGTACAGAAAAGCTCTCGACTGTAACGTGGCAATGGAAACTCAACTAGAGCAAGTTTCTTTAACTGCTCTGAAGTTCTACCTGCTGCATTTAGGCAGCCACCTCAACCTCTACAAAAACGTGACCTACTACGAGAGGTGCAGTGCAAGGTGCTGTCCTAGGAAAGGTTTTTCTTCTCTAAGCACCAGCTAAGCCCTACCTTGAATGGAGATAGTATCAGCTCACACCCTAGAATTACAAAATTGTTCTGATGTTGTTCCAGCCAGAACTCCGGGCCTCCAAGCTTCCCTGCAGCACCCCACGGCAGCTGGGCAATAAGGCTTCTTCCTCCTGTACCACGGCAGCTCCCCGCAGCAATTCGTGCAGCCTGCAGCCGCGCCGGGTAACCCCATTTCCCCAAGCCCACACCAACCAGACTGCTCACCAGATGAACTGCTCTGGCAGCGCCTGCAGCCTGCTCACCACTCGCAGCAGCCACCCTCTGACCATCACAGGTACCCACACAGGCGATGGGGAAAGGCCGCAGGCACCCACACGCAGGTGCCCGGGGCACAGTGCTGTGAGCCCATCTAGCGACTCGCTGAAGAAAGAGGACAGGCCTTCCAAATATCCCAGCGCACGGCAACGCAGGAGGGATACGCAAGCGTTTGGGCAGTATGGCCAGGCACCACAAGCCCGGCATCGCCCCTTCACCACAGGCATAAGAACATGTTTTCACCCCCAGAGCTGCTCAGACAACAAGCTAAGCTCAACCCTGCCCGCCCAGGTGCAGAAGTACGCCTGTGTGGGAGCAGCACTGTTAGGCAAGGTCCAGAGCTTGCCCTGTTCTACCAGAATATCAGCACAGCATGCATATGTTGGTAGAAAAGAAAGGAAAACAACAAGAATTAGGACAGAATTAGAATGAGGCACCTCCTCCACCAGTGGAAACTAACAGAGCTTTTCCAAAACCAGCAAAAGCCAGTCCAGCTACTTAGGTTTCGGGCCCTTCCTTACACTCCATTCCTACCATCCTATGCTCCTGCTGCAACAGACAGCCTGATTTTCTAGGAACCTGCTTTCCTCCACCTTCAGCATCCCTGGGATTACCCCAGGACAGCACAATCTCCACCTTTTCCTTTTTCACTGCTCAGTTGGAACCGACTGCTGCAAGTCCCTGTGAAGGGCCCATGTTTCCTCAGCTGCAGACTGCCATTCCTGACCGCTGGTTACCGACCGGCTCAGTGCGCACCGCCCTTACCTCATCCTCTTCAGTCCAGTTCACCTTCCCTGGGGCAGAATTAAAGACTGCAGAGGTAAAAGCTTGTACTGTGTTAAAAAACTGTGTCTGCAGAGCTCTTCCCAACACCTCTGCAGACCAAACAGCTCCACAAATCTTCAAGAGTTTTACCACCATTTCCAAATACGAAGCACACTTAAGAATCTGCTGTTTATACCACAACCTCAGAGTTCACTCAAGAAAACGCGCAACTTAGACTTGCAAGATTGACTCAATTTTAAATAGTGTTCTGACTGAGCTTGGACAAAATATCACTTCTGCTCCAGGAATCTCCTGACCTCACACCGTTCCCTAAGTCAGTGCCTTGTCTACCAGCTACCTCCCTGCACCGGTGAACTTTATTCAAAGCAGAAAAGAGTGACAGTATTTGCATTTCAACAGTTCTCCTATTGAGCATCTAAGCTCTGCACCTCCAATCGGATCTGTCAATTATTAGCCCCAAGATGACAAATCAGATACTAAATTCAGTGCTAACATGTCACACATTAAATACATCTGAGGATCGTCAGTCTGCTTATAGGAAGACTTCTTTGTACAACCTGAACACCTAACAGCAGGTAACCCTGGCTCTACAGGACAGATTTTGAAATCCATTTGTGCATATTTGATGACTTGCTTTAATAAAGCACAGCTATGTGGAAAGCTTTGCTCAGGCACCTCAGAGACCAGGCAGATGTAAGGCTCACTAAGAAGCAAAACACTTGCTAGTCCTGGCTTAGAGGTTTAATACACATAAGCCCAGTACTGATACACCTTTCAGGATTGCAAAGCATCAATGAGTAAAAACCACATTTTTATAACTTCTTTTAGAGGACTGTTTGCCTATGCCCTCAAAACTCACACTGCTAAAAGCCAACATGAAACCGACTTCTCCAGTGTTCTTCATTAGTCTCCTGGGAGAGAAAAACTGCCTAAGTGGGATTTTAAAGCCACTACGAGACCGTGCCTCCTAGCATACAGCACATCCTTGGCATAAACATGAAAAATTCCCCATAACAGCAATTTCCAAATGTTAATACCTTTGTAATCAAATTCTTGACAAAAATTGGTTCATTAAAACCAAAGCAAGGCTTTATTAAGCTAACAGATCATACTGGGAGTGAGTTCAGGAGTTCCGTGAGCTGAGAATCCTCTTGCAAGAGCTACAGGAGCAGTCAAATTTAGGGATGAAGCTTAACGGAATAATACCTTTCAATTCCTTATGCAAAGGAAACCCTTTGAGGAGATGGAAGAAATCTGGCTCCTGCTGTAGGTTTTGTTAGCAATGGTTGGCTTCGCTGAGGAAAAAAATCCTCCAGTTGTCAAGTAAACCAAAGAATTACTAGCACAGATTGCCACGCTCATCCTTATGTATTGAACGATGAGAAGGTATTTACTACTTCAAAGAACTGAAGAACAGTGTGAAAGTTTGACTTGAAGGCCTAGGAGAGCACTCAAATCCTGTAAGCATCTGTGTAAAAGCCAACATAAGCTACAGCAGTTCAGCCAGAAAACTGTAATTCCAGGGTTCATTACTGTCACGCCAAGGTTATAACGGCTCCTTAACGTTACTGGATCAGAAACCCAACCTCGCTTCTTTCCAGATGACACTCATCCCACTTCTCCGCATTACAAAAAGTATTTGCTTCAAAAGTTTTTTCAGCTGCTGACTGAAGCCTCCGAGCTGAGTCACTGCAGGGACTCACATGTCTAAATCAGGACTTGTGCTGCTGAGTCAGACCGAAGCGACAGAGCAGAGAAACAGTTACGCTGGCAGATCTGACAAGGCTTTTTTTAAGCCAAAATACCCTTTCACAAAGGTAATCTTCAGAAGATATCCATTACAGTTCTGTTGCTGGGCACAAGACAGTACCCAAGACAAAGCCTGGCCAGGCAGGAAGGCCAACAGCTGCATGTTTGGAGTGAGAAAGAGTAGTAGAATTATATGCAAGTGTAAATGAATACACTTGATGAACTCCATCAGCACTGATCTGCCAATTAGTGCCCACTGGGTACATTTCAAAGCTTCCCAGCTCTGAGCAAGCACTGGGCCAGACGACCTCCAAACTCCCCTTCCCACCTAAGTTTTTCCTGTGGTAGTATAAACCTGGTCAGTTACAATTAAACCACCCTAAATTTGACATCAGCAGCAAAACACACTTGGTGAACTACTAAGTTTCATCTGACAAGGCTTCCTGGCTATCTTCTTTGGGTTTCTCCTACCCAGCAGGAAGTTTCTCCATTTCATACACTTACCTGAAAGCCCAGAGGAACCTCCCATCTCCTCCTGCCTCCCCGTCTGCACACGCTCCAAGCTAAATATGTATTCCCACAGCACCACACTCCTGCACGGCTGCAGCAAGCAAGTCTACCTGCAGCACAGGAATGGTTCCTGCTCTTTGCTGCCCTCAGTCTCCTCGTATTTTCTCAGCCTGATTGAGTTGCAGGGAGATAAACCACAGTAAATTCGTATAAGTCACCACCCCACTCTGGGGTGCCACGGCGGTTGAGACACAGAAGAGGAAACAGGACGCTCCTGCACCAGTCACTGGGACAGTAAGCTTGGGAGGTGCCTTTCTCTGCAGGGTCCGTGCGCAACAAAATGCCTGCGCTGTCGACACTCTGCCCTCCAGGAACAGAAGACAGTTGAAGTAAACTGATTTAGTAGCAGACAACGTCAGAGCAGTTTGGATCATGAAAAGAAAATGAACCTTACCTTTGGAAGAACAAGCTAGCAATGCTAAATCAGAGGTTTAAGACTCTCTCTAGTCATCTCCCCTGACAATGTTAAAAACTACATGGGACATTCAAGCTATCTCCAGTTACTGAGGCATTTCTTTAAAGAAAAAAAAAAAAAATCAAAGCACCTGTGATATCTTTGGATCTGGGGAGGAAAGGCCTGTAAGAACGTGCCAACCGTCTTCCGAGGGTGCACACACAAGTCAGCAGTGGACGTTAGGCTGACTACACGCTGCGGCTCCAGGATCCTGCATTTCTCCAGAAGACTCAATAGGTACCCTTTGTAACTCAAAAACGCTCGTTATTCTGCAGTCAGCTGCTCAATACAGCTCACAAGAACACACCGACAGGGAAACCCTGCAAACCTGATTCAGCATTTAGGTATGGCATGTCAGATTTGAGCCTAGATTCTTACTGCTACTTACAACTGAAAATCTCTGGCCACTTCTACGTTCCTCCTNTCATTGACTNNTACTTTGTCAAACTATCACTACAGCTGCTGCTTCAAGCNAACAAAAAAAACATTGAATGCAAGAGACAACAAAACAGTGCTGGGCATTTCTGAAGGGTTTCAAAATCTAAAGTCTCTCTCCATCTAGCCAAGTGTAGCAGCGATAATCGCTGGCTTCCTTGTAAATACGAAGCGTGTCACTTTGCAATCAGCAGCACTTACGTGAATTTTGTCCCATCTCCCATTTGTGAAGGGGGTCCTTGACTTTGAGAACAGAAACAAAAATTCTTCTGAAACTCAGACGTGTATGCATTTCACAGCATGCTGTAGACGTGTCTTCAGCCAACTCTGAAGAACTTAAGCACTCGCTTTACAACACAGCATAAAGGTTCTTCCTGACAGAAGCCACAGGTATGGACCTACTAACGTCTCTACAGGATCTTGTTCTAGAAAAAGTGTGTCCAGGACAACATAGTGATTTCATTTGAGACCATAGAAAGAGAAGCCTAAATAATCTGTACTACTTAAATACAAATTCAATGAAGTTGGTTATAATGAATATGTAAAGTAGCTGAACTACCTGAACACGCTGTATAAAACGACAGCTCTGAACTGCTACCAGAAGTCAGCCAAGAACAGATCATTATACTGAACCTGTCACTTTGACAGTTTTGCAGTGAATAAAAATAATAATTAAAAAAAAAAAAAAAATCACTTTGCTCAGAAGACAGAGGGAAAAGGAAACCAAAGGGTTGTGCTCACAGGAGAAGAACTAATACCTAAGCAGTCCGGCCAAACAAGCAGCAACTCAAGGCTTTTCCTCTACAGCCCTGGAACTGCCCCAGCTGCTGCTAAACCCTGGAGAAGTGGCCAAGTTCTGCCGTCCCGCCACTCGTGCAGGTCTGTTTCGCATGTTTGCTCTGCTGCTTTTATGTTCTCACACAGGTTATTTGAGTGCTTACTACAAATCAGCACAGGCAGAGCCAGTTCTCTTTCGGTTCGTCTCACACCCAGCCTGCCACCGTCCCTGTGCTAACAAAGCGCTTCTCCACGCGGCTGTCCGACGCAGCAGCCGCCGCTGGCTCTCTCCCTTCTGGGTTCGCTACCAAGAGCCAGCGATGCCATATCACTACTGGAATGCGCAACGGCTTCGCTGACGGTGCTGGCTGGGGAGGGGGAAGGGAAAAGCAAAAATTCTCTTTGGGGAAAATTAACAGTCCTACAGCGTACTCGTCCTTCGCCAGGGTCAGTCTAAGATTAGGATTCCTTTTAGGCCGATGCAAAAAAAACCCCACCTATTCCTCAGTCCAATTCTCAATACACATTAATTTCAACTCCACCTCCTCCTGATTCTTTCACCCCAAAAATCTGAGGCTTGGGGGGCTTTAAGTCCTCTTCAACCTGATTTACATGTTCTGAGACATCCAGCTTTCCTGCAGAGCGGACTGGTGCTCTCCAAAGTACAACAGCCTGTCACCCCAGGTCACGGTTCTTAAAACAGGGATTAACTCTTCCACTAAGTCGACTGAAACTCAACGCACCAGAGTTACAGAAGGTTAAAACCAACCAGAAATAGTCAGAGACAATTACAGAGCGCTGCAGAATTCCAACAAGCTCATCCTTCCCAACACACGCTTTGCTCCAGAAACAAACAGTACTGTCTGATTTGCTGAGCAAATTGGAGCTTATCTGGACCTCACCAGCACAATGGCTTAAAGCCGAGAGGCTGAAGGAATTAGTACTTTCACTGTCACACTAACCATTTTAATGACAGAGCTCCTCTTTACAAAGTTCATGTTTGCTCTTCTGAACACAAGCAAACAAAGCAAAAACTAGTTAAAATCATCATCAGCCACCAAAGTTTGATGAAGAATCGAGCACCACACACTGCTCCACAGGCTAAAGAGCACTGTACAGGCAATTAGACATGTCATCTGCATAGCAAACGAAGAGCAAACTGATGAGCACTCTCAACAGCACAGGCAAGACCAACATCCCAACTCCTTACAACACTACGGCACCCTCAACCCACACCGTACGGGAAGGGGGAACATTAGGCTGCCACCAGTTAGTCCTATTAACCTAAACCAATGAAAAAACAGTCTTAGTTTATTTTAAAAGTTACAAAAAAGTTACATTAGGGCAATTCAAAAGAGGGGAGTACTACATTCTTGCTATCAGAAAAATGCCTGCTTCAAGCAGAAACGGGGAGGCAGCAGTGGGAAAGGCCGGGAAGCCCCTTTGCATGAACGTCCTCAGCTCCAGGTAACACTGGCAGATTTCTGACAGTCACCAGCAGGCCTGAGGACATTTTTCTACTCAAAGTCGCCAGTCAAAATTTTACAACTCAGGCTATAAACAAAATTTTAAAAGCTGTTCTGGCACAGGTGGTGTGGCAGCCATTGCACACACAGACTTGCGGCCAGTAACATCACACGGGGGGTTTGAAGATGGCCCAGAGTTTCTAACGAGATCATTGTGACCCAGCAGCATCCCACTCCAAAGGGCGTTTTTAAGACTTCTGAAGGCGAGTCTGGTTAAAGGACAATATTGCAGGTCAAAACTGGCAAGACCTTCATCCTCACTTCCTAGAGGATCCTTCCTCTGCCTCACAGAGAAGATGCCTGCTGCAGGCATGGCTTTGCCATTCACCTCATCGGTTCAAACCCTGCCTTACTGCTTGAGACCTCAGGAGAAAGACAGCTCTCCTCCCCGAGCAGGGAGCTTCAGTCTCAGGCTACATCAAAGGGACAGAACGAGTCCGCTGTTATTCAGTCCCTTCTGAAGGGCAACACTCAGCTTTGACTTACTTGCAGCTAACAGAAAGAGCTACCTGCTACCTCTCTGAACCTTTACATATCTTTAGTAGCATCGGTTATGAATATGCAAACCAACTGCTCCACCGCACTCCCCTCCTGCGCGGTGACAGGGGACGGATTTGCTCGCAGTGCCCACGGCGAACTGCTGCGCTGCGCTGCCTCAGGAAGCTCACGCTGACGCTGCTGCTGAAGCTCGATTTCGGGAAAGCTGCAGCAGCCAGGAGGGCCCTGCTGGGCTCATAGGAGGCTGGCAGGGGGGTGGGCTGGGTGACCCACAGAGGTCCCTTCCAACCCCGAACACTCTGTGATTCTGTGAGAGCGGCGGGGTCCCCCCTGAGCTCGGTCCGGAGGCCCTACGAGCCGCAGCGTTCACCTTCGCCGCAGACGGGGCAGTGACAGGGGCTCTGACGGAGCTCCAGCCGCAGCAGCTCCCCCCCCACCCCCCC
>Ga0065711_1035820_pt1 | contig 21793 bp, 12 predicted proteins | sample Hoacrofraction12_FD_59098 | JGI IMG/M metagenome (GOLD analysis project Ga0065711, IMG submission 59098) | Hoatzin crop microbial communities from Cojedes, Venezuela - Epithelial fraction 12 v2 (version 2) | ecosystem: Host-associated > Birds > Digestive system > Esophagus > Crop | place... | reverse complement strand
AGTCTCCTTCTCTGGAGATATTCAAGACCCGCCTGGACAAGGTCCTGTGCAGCCTGCTGTAGGTGACCCTGCTTCGGCAGGAGGGTTGGACTAGATGACCCACAGAGGTCACTTCCAACCCCTACCATTCTGTGATTCTGTGATTCTGTGAAATGTTCCTGTAAGGACAGGAGAGGACAGGCAGGTCTCAGAAGTGACAGAAAGAGTTTCCAGTTAGCCAGGAGTCACTGAGAAATTTGCTGCAATCGAGAAGTCATTGAGCTAACTTAGGGTAAACCAAGAATGAAAGAGCTTTCCACAAGGGCCAAGTAGGCAGGAGGAAAATATAAATTAGCCCTTTTTCACTACTCTATCTTGCCTAGCTACATTGCGTTTCCTCTGTTTTGGAAGTTAACCTTTCATATTCTAATGGAAGCTGACTTTTTAAGTTCAAAATTTTGTGACCTTCTTGGGGCAGTTTGCAACAAGGTCTTGTTAATCTCGTTTCAAAGCTGACTCAGGGTCCTGTCATGCCAGGGAAGAGAATGGCATAAACAGTGAATGAAAATGGATGGGGGGAAGGGAGGGATATTTGGGAGGAAAGAGGTAACCACTGGAGTTCATTGGGAGCCATTGTTTTCATTAATGACCACTGTATACTGCAGTCCATGCTCTTGAAATCGATCCCTGGCACAACACTGAAAGTAACATCAAGGCAGGGAATGTTGAAGGATCATACAAAGAGAAAGACATGAATAAAGGAGTAGAAAAAATAATTGTCCTGGTTTCATCTGGGATAGAATCAATTTTCTTCCCAGCAGCTGCTGTGCTTTGGGTTTAGTATAAGAATGTTGATAATACACTGATGTTTTCAGTTGTTGCTAAGAAATCAAGGACTTTCTCCAGTTTCCCATGTTCAGCTAGTGAGCAGGTGTGCAGGAGCTGGGAGGGAGCACAGACAGACAGCTAGACAAGCTCGCCAGTGGAAATATTCCATACCGTAGATGTCATGCTCAGCTTATAAATGGGGGTAGGCCGGGGGGCAAGAAGACTCCTATTCCGTGAGTTCAATTTTTTCTAAGAGTTTGAATTTTTTTGCAACTTCAGTGAGTGAAATTCATGAGCTCTGCAAAATCCGCGAGTTCCAGGAAAACCACAATTGCAGCTCGGGGACTGACTGCACAATTGGTCGTTGGGTGGTGAGAAAAAACTGTATTATGTATAGCTTGTTTTGCATATTCAGTATTATTATGATTACCTTTGTCATCTTATTAAACTGTCTTTATCTCAGCCCACAAGCTTTATTATTTGTCCATTCACCTTCCCATCCCACTGGAGGGGGGAGGAGTGAATGAGTGGCTGCATGGTTCTAGTTGCTGGCTGCAGGGTTAAACCACAGCAATAATGTAATGCAATAGTGTAAAATTAACTAGCTACACCAGTTGTGAACTCATAGGAAAAACAACAGTAAGTTGGGAGCTCTTCATGTACAAACAACAGAGAAGGATGGTGCGAGTGTTTCTGAACTCAAGAATAGCTGTGACCCATCTGATGTGGCCAGAGTTAACAGCAAAAGTAATACTACGATGAATTAGAAGAGAGTATTCTAGAAAAATGGTAAAAGTGCTGATATTTGTCCCATTGTACAAGGCATTGCTAAGCCCTTGCCTATAATACCTAGAACTTGTCTGATCCCCAACATTAAAGAAAGATGAGGTCAAACCAGAAAAAGACACGGAAAAAAGAATGTAGGGCTGAGTTTCTATACTTTGTGAGAAGAATCTAAGTAAGCATGGCAAATTGAAGCCTAAGAGGGCAATTTATTGCTTTCTATAAATATATGAGGCAAATAAATGATAAGTATAAAAAAAAAAAAGCCAATGGATAGGCTCAAGTCAGAAGTAAGAGTTATGTGTAGAGTGTTCCCAATGACATATTTATGGAAATTAGAACATTTCTGACAGAGGAAAAAGTGGAACTTGACTTCTGTTAAACTGTTTCAACATCTTCCCTGTCTGACTGTAGGAGATAACATGGAATTATATGGCAGGTGCTAAATTATATCTACCTGAAACTCTGAGGAGAGTGAAGTAATTTTGGCGCTTTTTTTCCAAAATATCAGCACTACTGAAGAAAAATGCTAAATGAAAGACTTCAGAGTAACAATGAAAATGATGATTTGGAAAAGTAATGAAATTTTCATACTTCTCTTTTCTGAGGTGTTCTCCCAGGTGCTTTTCCTTTAATGAGAAGCCTAACATTTTCATCCATGTCTGACCAAGCCTGTTAGGTATCAGATCTAACACCGAGTGCAGCTATCAAAGTCTGTATTTTGCACTTAGTTCATTCTCGCTTTCTCACCAGTGCAATTAACATTCCCAATTTTATGTCCTCCAAAGGCAAGGCACTTTCTTCAGCTGGGTTTTGACTGGCATAGACAGTTGGATGTATACTTTAAAAATAAACTGCTATCAAACATCAGTGCTGATACTACACTAATGAGAGGCTGAGGAAGAGAAGGAACCACATGAAACAGATGGTTGTCGTGTTGATTAATCAATTATTAGAAAGTCCTGAGATATTATGAAGATGGGACTATAAAGAAACTATCCCAAATGGCCAAGACTGCTACTTAATGCCTAAACAAGACATTAGTGACTATCTGAGGCATGTCTGCATTTCATCACACTTTAAAATACGCCTTGTAAAATCCACTTACAGCATCACAGCCTAACAATATCTGATAAAAAATGGTGTATTATCATCTTCAAACTGTCAAACCTGAATCTGCAGCATCAAAAATTACCACAAGCTTCACCTAAATTATGAATTGCACAACTTACCATGATTGATTCTTTAATTTCCATTTTAATGGCACTACAAATGGCAATATTTACATCCTTTTTGGCATTGCACCTCAATTTGGCACCACAGAGGCTGATAAATAGTATTTTATGTCCATTACCAAGAACATAGATTGTTTACAATTTACTTAATCTCGACAGTTTAGATTTATATGAGCTGAACAGAGAATAAATTTATCTAAAATCTAATATTTGTTTTCTTCGGTAGTTCAATCTACAGAGTTGTATTTGGATCACAAAACCAAATAACAAGAGGAAAAAAAGTAGATTAAATCTTTTGGGACAAATTTTGCTGTTTGTTGCAGTAGAAACAGCACTGAATCCTTCATGAGGACATTAATGTACAAAGTAGAAGAGAATTACAATATTTTGCTGTTAATTTATACTTCCGAATGTTTATTTTTATTACATTGTGGAGACAGAAGATCCAAGACCCTTATGGATACACAGAATAAAAGGCTAACACTTCTGAATTTTTTTATTAGCGATATTGACTCTGATGTAAGTTTTCAAGACAGCTCTTTTACAAGGTCAGTGAGTAAATGACATAATACATAAGGCAAATGTATAAAAACCTGATCAAAATATGTTCCTTTTGAGCTTACTTATAAATGAATAAATGCATACATAAATAAGATTAAACCCATTCTATTAATCTATTTTTCCTTCTTCTGAGTACTTACCTTTCAACACTTCAAAGAAGAGTCCTTATTTATGAGATGTCATTATACATCAGCATGTCTTTTCATTAATCTGGCCCTGCTGTGATCTATCTAGAACTTTTACAGATCTTTAACACTGAACTATCATTACAGGATCAGCATATTCAAAGAATCCCTTACATTATGTCATATTGCTAGTAGATGACTGGCGAATAAACATTTAGTCAGAAGTGTCAGGTTAATCAGGACTAAGTTAAGATGAGGTTAGTGCAGTGAGGTCAGGGATTGCAGACATGGACATGTGGATTCATCTGACACCTACTAAAGATGATTCTAAGACTGTTGTCTTATAAATGCCATAAGCACAGGTCCCTAGTCCTTGAAGACTCTCCCAAAAAGCATTGCTATATGCCTCTCCTGTTCTGTCTTTCCTCCCTGGTCATCTATTAATAGCTATTTTCAGAGACAGGACACTGGGCAAGGTGGATCTTTGCTTGGATTTGTCATCGCCACTGTTCTGATACACGTCTATATTAAAAGCCAAAGGATGCATCAGAGGTAGTTACTAGTGAAAAGGGGAGGATTCAATGACATGGACTCTTCCAAGGGCATTCCTTGTCAAACAGGGAACTGAAGATACCACAGCCACCTACACAATTCCAACAGCTGCTTTGATGACCCTTCTGCTGTAGGCCCTGAAGTTTAGTAAGCAGCTGAGCACCATGCTGAAGATTATTATTATCCTAACAGAAAAAGGAGATTTACTATGAAGATTCAATAGCTTAAGGGCTAATTAAATAGAAGTGAAATCCTTCTAGGTTAATGTTCTTGATATTTTGTCCATTGTGTTATTCTAAATTAGCCTCCCTAAAAGCTGTCCTTAGACTGGTCATCTCTCACTGAAAGACACTTCTCTGTGTGATGCGAGCTTCATGGTTAACATCCTCCTTCTTCTTTATTTTCTTCTTAGCAAAGAAGACCACAAGTGACTAATACTCCTCAGTAGCAGTCACTTCCCATTATTTCTCTGTGGAAAATATCAGGTTAAATTTATGCTTAAAAATATCCTTAACTTCAAATCACAGCAAAGAAAAGACTTTCAAGTATTTGCTTTGTCACATAAACTTTTAATAAAAGAGTCCCCGAACGCATTAGGAAATATTGGTTTTCAAATAAAGGCAGTTCTAGCCACAATATGAAAAGTGCTTGCATATCTTTGACTACTGGCCAAAGAAATACCTTCAGGTTTATCAGTAACACATAAGATTTTCTAAATTACTGAACAGTCCAAATTTCAGAACATCTAGAAGGGAGATGATAACATGATAAATAAAAGTTTAAAAGTGCTTGTTACCTGGAACCAGTGTACTTTATACAAGGCATTCAAAATGGGCAACAGTAATAACTCCTAGCAGGCTTGCATGTTGAAAGCACTGCATAGACATCCATTAATCTTCATAACACCGAGCAGGCAAGAGGTCAAATACAGCTATTGTCATTTGACAGATAACATGAGAAAATCAAGACCCAGCTTGCTGAAGACGGCTAAGAGCAACAGATAGAGTGGGTGTAGACTAAGGACCAGAAGATCTATGTGCCTTGTTGTGCCCCATAGTAAGCCCATAAAATAGATGATTAGCAATCAGGCTGTAATAACGCTGGTGGTGAGAGGTTCTGCCTGTGTTGTAACTGGACTTTCTCATATTACATATCTTCCCTGGCATCCCTTGTGGGGTCTTGCAAAATAGACCTTGCCTAGCAAAGTGTTTGGAAACGCCCATAAAATGATCTGAAATCCTTCAAAGGACACACTGCCTGAAGCCTGCCCTCAGCTAATCCACCAAGCCTGTTATTTTTTCATGAAAAATAAGCATGTGCTTTACCAGTACGATTGATTAATCCTAAGCAAGTGTGCTATATGATTTTTACCTGTCCACTCAAATCATGCTATATTACCAAACCTGAGTTGACTGGAGTAGTGGACTGCCAAAGAGAACAGCCCACCTGCTGTGGGCAGCTGACCTCAGTTGCATGTTTTCAGCTATTTGGCTCAAAGAATGTTGCTTTCCCTCTCCTGGCTACCACCGAGTTGACACTTGTACAGCTTTGTGTGGAAGCAGATGATGCTATGCTATGCCCTGTTATCACTACCAAGGCATGGCTTTAGAGATTTCCCCCCACTGAATTCTATGGAGGGTAAATTTATTAAAAAAAAAAGAAACTAACACTCAAGACAGTTTCTGCTCTGTAAGGGTTATTAGAGGGAAAAAAAACCCATTTTTTGTAAAACTAGAGAAATGTAGGAAAGAAACGAGCAGAGAAAGAAGTATGAAGACTTACACACTCCTTTCACAGCCCAGCTCATTTCCTTATGAGGAACACTTTGCCTTCCTCACCTGGATGCCCTGCTGATAGTAAGGGAGAGAGGGATAGCAAGGGAGAATAAAACAAGAACAATAAAAAAATTGGAATCACCCACTACTTTTGTAATCCTATAACAGCTGTCGTCTTTTCTGTCTCTCTGGACAGATAGGATTTGGTTCAGGTTCTCATTTTTATGATTGTTTCTAAAGCATCGTTTGCCTCCAGTGTAGATTTCCCAAACACTTGTTTTGTCTAAATTCATTACTATGGATGAGGTGCTGTTCCCTGTGTGTTGACATAAATTCATACAAAGTTTGAAGTATCAGGGAGCATTTGCCTTTATTGCTTCTGCTTTTCTCAATGTTATCTAGTTACTCTGAAATTCTGGACCTTGGCACGTTTGCCACAACTTTTTATCACTTAAGTACACAATGGTACTTTGAATTTCTCTGCTTTCAGCATATTCGTTTTCATGGCATTTGTAAGATACTATAAATCAACTGAAAATGGGACTTTATTGCTCAGAACAGACAGAATTCACCTCACATGAAACACAATAATTCTTACAGTTCTGTGAGTGTCTGATTTTTGTGATTCTTTTTTTTCTTTTTTCTGGTGATTCAAAGACTAACCTTGCAGTTGTTAGGGAACAACGTTAGGAATTTGTGTGCTGGGTAACAGATTTCTTCAGTGATCTGTTCGAAATCGTCATATTTGTGCTTCAGAACATTATGCTAAACTATTTTTTCTGTTCTTTAAAAATTAGCAGCAAGTATTAGTACTATAGACTGGCTGTTTATTGTAATTTATGACAGGATGTCATATGCAGAGTGCTGTATAACCGGAGCTTGAAACCTGGCCAAGCTCCCCTAGGAAAACTTCAATGTCTGGTCATACTGCAGTCTGTAGTCCTTACCCATGACAAATACTGTTGTCCAGTTTTGTCCTACTAAGAAATTCTCAACAATAAATGAGTATATTATATAAAGTGTATAAATATATATGGCAGTTGAAGCCTGAAGTATTTATTCATTTAAAACTCATCAAAGAAATCAGACCTGTTGGACGCTGATGTGTGGGCGGTGTGAGGGGGCAGACCCAGTCAGGGAAGGCATCATTGTGAGCGGCCCATTTCTCTCCCACGGCACGGCACAACCAGCCAAGAGGGCAGTAGAAGGGAGCCAGACTGGGCTGGTTAGGGCTGCGTGGTCATCCGCTACTCGGCCAGGCAGCATTTGCACAGACCACAGGTGAGACAGGGCCAAGTGTTGCAGGACCTGGGGCCAAGCCATGGCTGGACATTTTCCCATCCCAGTCTTTGACCATCTGGCAGGGCAAATGCACACAGAGGTAAAAAATCTATCCTGTGCTTCGTTTTCAGAAAGGTCTTTCTGGTGAAAGTCAGTGGCACTTTTTCTGTCGTGTTCCCTGACCTTTGTGGAGACCTGAGATGCAGAGAGAGCCCATTCCTTGTTCCTGCAGCCCCAGAGGCAGGACCAGCATGTCACTTCCCACAGCAATCCACGAGTGGGCTCTTTGTTCCTTTGATTAACATCATTGAGGATGGCATTGAAGGCAGGTCTTTCCTTGGCTCTGGAAAAGACATATTCCTTGGTTTTGTTGCATGCAGACTTCGAGCTTCTACTGCACTGGTCTGCACTGGTGTACGATCCACGTATAGTCCCTTATTTTTGTCTGACAGTAACCTGAACCATTCAGTGTATCTTTGCACCAAGAAGTTTGTCTAAATAAATTCCTTTGGGGACCTATTTCGGGGAACGGAGCCCTTCATACATTTTCCCTCTGCTTGCAGCTCCATGCTGAGGGCAGCAGTCCTGCCCACGTCAGGGCACTTGGGGCGTGCTGCAGCCTCCCTGTTTGCTGTGCCGGTGGGACAGACAGCTGGCTGACATCTGTGGACAGTCAGCACAAGGCACAGCAAGACAAAGGCGGTAGCATTCCCTTCTGCTGTCCTGTGGATCAAGCAGCCACACAGCGTAACAGAAACAGGATGCAATCCAGATATGAAAAGGAGACAGTAACATCCAGGATCTCTTACTTGACAGTTTTGAGACAAAACAGTGTGAAAGAGTGATATATATCCCTGTGTATGTAGTCAGTAAGGTTGTACCTGTCAAAAGGTGGTTAAAATCAGCACAAACATACATTCCTTTTCAATTTCTTATATGGACGCTTGTTCCTTAAGCAATGAAAACTCTTATCTTCTACAGTTTGAGGAAATGCATTACAAAAAATAACCTGCCTGTGGGAGAAGGTCTCTGCCATTAATGACAGCAACTACAGCTCATTAAAAATAACAAACATAAAAACTTCTCATTATAACCTCAGTGACAGCACATGGGATATGTACTACTGTACTTTGGACAGACACCCAACACACACTTTGCTTGTTCCATCATTGTCACTCAGTAAATGTGATAGGAAAAGTCAGTGGAAATGAATTTTTCCTTCTTCCAGAGTAATTTCCCTCTTGGAAGCTGGGTTCTCTGCTTCTTCATCAAATAGTAAAACCCCTGAAGTAACCAGATAACTTGCTTCTTATCACATGTCAGAACACGGTGCAAGTTCCCACTGGGCCTCCCAAACTCTAATTTAATATCTAAAAGCTATCTCTTGTTTACCCATAATTTACATTGTAAGGTGTGTGACAAAGCTAGAAAGTCCCAGAGGGCAATGCCATCTCTCCTGTCAGTTTGGATACGTTCTCACAGATCTCCTGAGTCTCTGGGATTTTACAGTTACACTGCATACCCCAAGGCAAATAAAAAAAAATAAAAGAAGAAAATAGAAAAAAAAAAGGAAAAAGAAATCTCACTGTGTTTGTGATTTAAGAACAACCTTGTCTCTTGTATAGGATTTTTTGATTTTCAGTGACACCATGCAGACACATCAGACTTTGGATGAGCCTTCCTCAGCCCAGCACCACAAAAGTCGCTTTATAGGAAAATGAGTAATGCTAGGGGGGTTCACACCTGTACTAGAACAAAGAATTAAAATGGTATCTGCTGTGTCCCTTCTGCACTTTGGCAGATTAACAACAATAGAACTAACTCCTTAGATTAACAAGTGTGTGGAGTTTTAGATCTTCATTTCCCCCCTTGCCCACATAAATTTCTGATGAGTGAGACCAAAGTGACTATAATGGAGACAGAAGGGAAAAACTGCCATGGCATGGTTAACAGCAGCACAGCTTCTCTCCTACTGCTTCATCCATATGGTTCAGAGACGAAATGCAGGAAGCACTTTTCTGACACTGTTGAGTATATTCTGCATTTTTCCTCTGTGTTTAGGTGTCTAGCAAGACCTGCCAGTCAGTTCCTGGTGAGAAATATTTGTCTTATGGGAATCCATCCACTTGGAAGACAGTTTTCAGGCCACCAACAAGATTTTGAATAGCATTGAGGCACATGAAAGGATGCTCAGGTGAGAAGTTCACAGGGCTTTTTATCAGAGAAGTATGTGTCTCAGGAGTTCTGCACAGGACAGTAACTGGTCTTGCACTGTTCAGTATTTTCATTGCTGGTCTGGAGTCATACAGAAAATAATTGCTGATACAGTGTACTGATGCTGCACACCACTCGGGGGTTGATCTTTAACGGTGAAAATCAGAAGACTCATATGTAAGGATGCTAATCATTTAGCAAGATTTACCCCTGAAACTAAACATTTTTAACACACAAAAAATAATGAGCCTGTATGCAACTTACGTCTTTCATGTTTACTTTTAATTTTTATGTGACTAAATTTTGCTTAGAAAAACTTGCTTCTTTCAACTAGAAATTCTTCACGAAGTTGGTCCAATTTCTCCAAATATTTGTAACCATATATTATTGAGAGAATGGTGTTATTACCATTCATTTTTATCCACTCGCTTAGGCACTTGTTCACTGCATGAGACATGCAGGATCAAGACTTTCTGCCTGAAGGGATGTGAACTCACATCTGCCACACACCAGTAAAGTACTATCAGTCTGTTAGAGCTGTTATGCTTAGCATAAACTATTTAAAAATCTTTGAACCATCACGTGAAGGAGTGAATTATTTCACTACCCTGCTTGACCTACTGGGGACTTTCACAGGATGTAGGACATTTTCATTCCAGACCCTGCTTCAGTGAGTCTTTTAATGTTAATACGAAACGGCATATCACCAACAAGACAGAGGAAGGACACCTCACTGTAGGATTTGGGTGGGAGTGTCAATGTGCTCGAGGGTAGGAAGGGTCTGCAGAGGGATCTGGACAGACTGGATCAATGGGCTGAGGTGAACTGTATGAGTTTCGACAAGGCCAAATGCTGGCTCTTGCACTTGGGTCACAACAACCCCATGCAACACTACAGGCTTGGGGAGGAGTGGCTGGAAAGCTGCCCGGCAGAAAAGGGCCTTGGGGTGTTGGTTGACAGCCAGCTGAACATAAACCAGCAGTGTGCCCAGGTGGCAACGTCATCCTGGCTTGTATCAGGAAGAGTGTGGCCAACACGGGTAGGGAGGCGATCGTGCCCCTGTACTCGGCACTGGTGAGGCCGCACCTGGAGTACTGTGTTCAGTTTTGGGCCCCTCACTGCAAGAAGGACATTGAGGTGCTGGAGCATGTCCAGAGAAGACCAACAAAACTGGTGAAGGTTCTGGAGAACAAGTCTTATGAGGAGCAGCTGAGGGAACTGGGGTTGTTTAGTTTGGAGAAGAGACGCTGAGGGGAGACCTTATGGCTCTCTACAACTACCTGAAAGGAGGTTGTACTGGGGCAGGTGTTGGTCTCTTGTCCCAAGTAACTAGTGATAGGACGAGAGGCAATGGCCTCACGTTGCATCAGGGGAGGGTTAGTGCTTGAGTCACCATTCCTGGAGATGTCAAAAAAACATGTATATGTGATACTTCGGGATATGGTTTCGGTTATGGTTTATGGTCAGACATGGCGATGTTGGATGGATGGTTGGACTTGATGATCTTAGAGGTCTTTTCCAACCTATGAATCCATGATTCTATGATGGTTCTTATACCAGCATGGCATGTATTTAGGGAAGCTTCCTAAGATATATTTGTTCATATCTTCACAAGTAAAGCGCAGAAATGAATATGGGCCTTTGGCCTTCCTGCAGATTTTGCTAACTCCTAGAAATTGGATAAAAGATGATCAATGACTAAACTATCAGTAATTCTAGCTCTTTGTTTCATTGCTTGTCCTCAAGTGTCTGAAAATCAAATATTCTGTTCATGTTCAACGTAATTCTTCAGTAAACATGTGACAATTTTTCACCTTTTTTCTGGTTTGGCGAAGACAAAATAAACCAAAATATAAAATGTGTTTGAACTAAATGGATTTTCATTTTTTATTTTATTCACCTGGTGAAGAGAAAATAACTACTCAGAGATCTTTAATTGCATCCATTTTAATAGGAAAGGATCCTTAACACTGCTCAATTGCCACCTAAAAACTTTATCAAGTCTTTAATGTGCACTTGCTGAAGTCTGAATAATTGCATTGGTGGTGACTGAAAGCTTACTATGTGATTTTAATTACTCAGAGGGCAATCAATCCCTGTTCCCTGCAGGTATTACTGTGCATAGTTCTATTTAGTGCCGATTTCCCTCAATTTCTCTTCTGAGTAAAGGAAGATTAACTGAATTAAGTTTTTCCTCTATAGGTAAAAAATATATATTTCATTTTAGGATTTAATTCTTGTTGCCTTATGTAAACAAGAAGAGAACCTAAGAGCATTGCATTTCTTAATATCAGTATAGGGAATAACTTCTGGTAATAGTTCTGTATTTGCTTGTTCAAAGCTTTGTTGTGTGTAAGCAGGTTTGCTGGCTGAGTGTCTTGTTGCATAGCTGAATTTTGGAACTAAATAGTCTAATATCAAAAAGAAGCTGCCCAGTGTGCCCTATCTGGGCAGGGAGAGATGGGGAGATTAAATGTTTTCCAGTTTTAGATTCTGGCAAGTTTATCCCCTTTACCTTTTAGTCATCTGCAGCTGAGGATGTCCAACAGGAAAAGGATCAGAAGGCTGGAAGTCCTCAAAACGCCCTCTGGAAAAGTGATACGTGCTTTCCAATTCTAAAGCAGTTGTACCTTGCAAAGTGAAAAAAGTCTTTGATTTTTCTTTCAGTCCCACTTCAAGCCATCCTGCTATAACTTAGGCTTAAATGAGAGCCCAAGATAAGCCAACTCGTTCCTTACATTATACCCTTGTTGCCACTTATTCTGCCACACTACTATTCTGCAATCACTTTCACAAGTACCTGAACTCAGTGTGACCACTCTTGCTAAAATTCTGAACTTTTGTAATCCTCGACTAAAGCAGTATTGAAGGATCATACAACTCCCTTTGCAGTATTATCTGTCTTGGAACAACATACACTAATCTTCTGTCTAAGCTGATTGCTGGTAGGTATTTGACATGTTCATTTTCCTTAAGAACACGTAGCATTTAGACCTACCAGCCAATTCATCTAATCAGAGTAAGTTTCACTGTTCCCACTGTAGCTAATGAGGGAGAGTAGCAGTTAAAAAGAAACTCTTTTTGCTTGGACAGTTCCTCCTGGCTATGATTATGAAGAGGATCTAGGTGATTTGCTTAGACCTTTAAATAACTAATATGAGTTGAGCTGAATTCCAGATGGCATTTAAATGAATTAAGCCTGTCTATAATCAGCATTAGGATTTGGAAGTCATTGGTGTTTTTCAGGCTTCATGATCTGGCCATTTTTATATTTCTGTATGTTCATGAAAATATTTCACTAGTACCTGGAATATCTGCATTTAAATTAATGATATGCTGCACAAAACATTTGATTATATGAAGAATAAGAATTAAAACAATTCCAAATGCCATGGCTTATTTTTTCTATCCAGTGAATTACTTCTGCAGTTATAAACTAATAAATGATAGAATGAGCACAAGAATGTTTAATTTTTCTATACTGGAAAATCTTTATCACCAATTTTATGTAATGCAACTAAGTTCTTTATGAAATAAACAAATAAAGTCTGTTGAAAGATAAAAATAGATTAAAGGTCACTTTGGGTTATGAGTCTCAGTGACATCTAATCATCTTAGCTTCATATCACTATGGAGAATACTTTGACACGCAGGACACTGCAAAGACCTGTTAAAAGTTTTGTGGAGCTTTGGAGTATTACAGAAGTCAGTCCATGAACCACAATCACTGAGATTCATTTCTTGTCAGTACTATTTTCCCTTTTCAAGGAACAACTACTTAAAAACCCTACCACAGCAAAAGCTGCAGTTATAGATGCTCATTTCTTGTGAGCAACAGAACAGAAAAAATGATAAAGAATTGAGATAAATGTGCAGAAAACTGTTCTGCAGATGCTGATCTTTCTGTATTAATGGACGATTTCTTTGAGGATATTATATATACTGTGCTGGCATATAGTTTTTCATTTGTAATTTTACCGGCTGTAACTTCACAGTTCTTCCAGTTTCATCTCACTGACTCTTCATTCTCAACTCTTCCAACTGAGCTTATTTGAAAGCAAGAGAGGAGGAAAGAGAAAAGACAGCTCAGAAAGAAATCAGCCTGTGAGAAAGTGCAGGAATATAATCTGAAAATATGATTCAAACTGTCATGATAATTAATATTTTTGGCCTTCCTCTCATCTTTTACTCATCAAAACTCCTTTTGCCTGTGGTCTTGGAACCAGCAATATCACTTACTCTTGATGTTAATTTGCCTCCAGGTCTTTTACCCTTTTGCTCCATCTTTCTGAAGTTCTGCCTTGCTCTTTTTCACCCTTATACTCTCCACCTTTCCCCCTTCACCACCCGCAGGCCATCTTGGTGAGTTTGTTCTTCAGCACTGTTCACCTGAGAGAGAAAGGTGACTTGGGTTAGGCACGTCTTGTCACCAGAGACTCTCTGCTCAGCCTGGTGATTGTTTCCCTGCTTAAGCACAAAAATCACATCACCTTCCCCAGACCCTATTCCAGCAGAAAGGTGATTTGGCAGGTTTCACCCTGGCCTGAGAAAATGTGCTCTCATCAACCAAAACACACTCAAGACTAAACACAAAGCTGAACTGAGGTTTTTGGGGAATCTAATTTCCCTGTTTTTTATCTAATTACTCTAATTCTACTTTGGTAAATGAGGAAGATAGAGAAAAAAGGTTCTAGTGAAGTGTAGGTGATTTGCAGATCTGGTCTACAGACACAACCCAAATCAGGTTTCAGAAAAACCAAAGCAAAGTTCATGCCCGTCCTGAGTACAATACAAGAAGATAGAGGAGCTTTACTGAAGGAATTTGTCCTAATGCAACCTTTTTAATTTTGGTTGGTTGTAACATTTATATTAGAATGATATATCAGAGCTTGAACTTAGAGGAATCTTAGCTGACTATTCCACTCCAAACAGAAAAGTGGAAAAATGCCATCTTAAGGATTTACTTTTTGAATTTATTACTTTTCATTATCTTAAGTTATTTCAACATTTAAAGCATGAAATTCACCAACTTGCCAGTCTGCCCTCTCTTTTTAAATCCAGCAGCTGTTGTACCCTAATGTAATTTCTGATCAAGCATGTTATAGCATAGCTAAAAATGTGGATGATCAAATAATTTCATCTACTTGCATCCATAATTAGCAGGTTAGGAATTAAACTCCTAAAATAATTCAACCCATACCTAGATAGAAACATTCACCAGAATTCAGTATTACTACGAATCACTACAGTATTTATAAGGGACTAGGGAAAAAAATGGAACAACATAAGTAAAGGACAGAGATGATGATAAAAATTAACTTCCTTCAGTGCTATGCACTTCATACAATCAATTTTTTCTTTGTCTCTAAGGAATTTTCTTCTTGACAGATCTGAATTCTAGCAAGTGCTAAGGTTATGTTCCAGAGGTGAAACAGCTCTGGCACCAATTCATCACAACTGCACACATCTGGCAGACTGCTATACCATTCACTTAGTTTATTTGCTTGCTAAGTTAGCTAAAAACCAAGTTTTTACTTGAAGGGATTATCTACAGGTGTTCCCTCTGATACAAAAATTGTATGTGTTTCCCAGGAGCTATCTCATTACTTAGACTGGGCTGTATGGAAAGCTGTGCATTGAAATCTGAGTGCTCAGCACTAGACAGTCAGGTTATTCTATCTGAAAAAATGCTACCAGCTGCTCTGAATAAGGCTGCAACTGAACACTAGTTAATAAAAGAAAGCAGGAATTGCATTTTCCTTTTCTGTTGCTTTGGGGTTTTTTCTTTTGCTAGAAGTCCAGCCAAAATAAGTTTCTTAGATCTCCCTATGTTAAAAAGCTTTCCCTGACACATGAAAAACAAATACCTGGACCAGTTCTGTAATGTACTATTTTCCTTGTCTTCCAGGAAGACACTTTGCTCTGTGAAATCATGACACAGGGCACGCAATGCATCCATTCCTCTCCATACTACTGAGCTGGGTCCACCAAACTTAGCACCAGAGCTGGCACACTCTGACAGGATGGGAGCCAGCAGAAGATGACCTGCAGTGCCACTTCTGTCTTAGATCTTAAAGTCAGAAAGAGAAAATTAGGGGTAGGATCCCATTTGAATAATTCACGTCGCTACTTTCAATATGGCTTAATATTGGCCTGGATGAGAGGAAGCAGAGGAGCTGCTGAAATAACTGTTCAAATTATTGCCCAGCTAATGGAGAAAAATTATAGCTGCAGAAGAAGACCCAGTTTGCCTTGACAAGGTTCTCTCTTCTCCAGTGACTTACATGACTGAAGAGGACAAGTCCTTTAGCTTATATTTGCAAACTATTACTCTCACTGAGCGTACAAGTGACGCAAATGGAAAAGTTAGGTGTCTTCATCCACCCCCCATCCCATTCAGAGTGCTCTCTTACAAAAGTAATGGGAAAAGAGCAAAGGGCATGATGGTAGGACACAAAAGACACATTGCTTTAAAGCTCCCCAGGTAAAGAGTCTCCTTAGTCAGTCTGAGGAGGACTGTGTCCACATCTCTCCAATTCCACATGAGTACCTTCATCTTCAAGGCATGGGATACGCAGGGTGAGAGCAATCTTTCCCTGCATCCCTGAAAAGGCATCACTAGGCAGGGACGATCACACACTGATAGCAAAGAGTCAGGAGAGAGGAGAAAGCGAGACTCCTTCCTGGGAGAAGTCTACATGGTGACAGGAACCTTCATATTTCTTAAAAAAAAAAAAAAAAAACTTCAAAAAAGTAGGAACAATCATGTGTAAAGGGATGAATATCCTCCCTTTGTCTTCCCCACCTCTTCCCAATGGGGTATTAAAATATCATTGATTTACCTGTTAGATAACCTCCCTCTTGCCCTGATATTGCCATGCTTTTAAGTATACATGAAAAGATGAGAAAAAGATGTTAGGTGTCAGAGAAGGAAACTTCAGCTGGTAAAACCTGCCCGGCAGAAACAACTCTGAGAGAAACTGCAGGGAAGTGGAAGGGCACCTGCAGTACATCAGGGCTAGGGCAGAGGAAAGAGATTCTTAATGATTTGCTCCACAATAGTACCTTTGGCCAAAATAGATCTGAAGGGGCTTTCTTCCCTTCTAGCAGGTTCTCCATCTTATCACCTTGAGTATGCAGCTGCATGCATTTCGGTTCTAAATGCATGCCCACGTTTTGATTCCTTTGAATTTTCCATTCTAGGTTTCTTGACTAGTTGTTGGAGACCAATATGTTTATGGCTGTTGTAACTCCTGGCAGCAAAATTTGCTCTGACACTTAAAATCTTTCAGAACTTCGAGAGAGGGAAATGATAGCACTTCACATTTTCTGGCCAAACTACAATTCATGAACAGTTAAAGTAATAATCTTTTAAATATGTGCAAGTATTTAGTGCCCACAAAACAGAAGTGAAAATTTTCCATTAGAATGGTATTCAGTTTTCTCTTTCATTTGCACAGATGAAAGTATCACCAACTCAGCTTTCCTGTTCAGTAGATAATAATCCTGGTATCTGCCACAGCTATTCACTACTACCATGTTAAGGTAGACCTGCAGGCAGATGAAAACTAGAGAAAAACTCTCTTTGTGGGCAGAAAAAAAAAAAAAAAGAAAAGAAGTCTTCAGGAGAACTAAAAAGTATTTATTATACAAGAAGCTTTTGAGTTGCTTTTATTCAGCATGACAGGACTGTAGAGAATTGTAAGTCCCAGCTGCCCTTGAATTACAGACCTTAGCTCTGCTGTCTTGCAAGAAGATGAGGCTGCAACAGGTAGTCTTATGGAAGTAGGGTTAAAAAAGTTGATTCAGTCACTCCTGCCTGAATGATTTCTGCTGCATTTTCTATAGGCCTGAAATTGTCCAACACTGCATGTTTCTCCCCTGCCCCTTTACTTTCTCCTCAGAGGGCAGTTACTTCGTGAGGGCGGGGAGGATTATATAGATACGCTGGCAGCTGAAAAGAAGTGAATTTGAGGATTAGGAAAATGAATCACTGTTGTTGTGGGGACATCCCCTTTTGTCTCCTAACAGAACCCCACATGATATGTAAGCAGTAAAATGAAGCCAGTGAATTAAAATTGCATAGAAGATGTTAATATTCCAGCGTGAAGACAGCAAAGGCACAACTGAATGCACACCAGCTGCAAGTTAAATGACACAGAAAATCAAGTGACAAGGATGTCTCTAGAGGTTCAAAGTCTGAATGCTCATCCAAACTCTCCCAAACTATTCAGTCCCATGCACTGCACATTCAGCTCTTGGATGTTGTGAGAAAGTGCCGCTTAGGCAAAGTGTTTTTTCTGAGAAGGCTTTAAGGTCTGCTTTTCTTTCCATCTTCATATGGTGGAAATACTGGTCCTTCCTACCCTGTCAAACCAAATCCAGCGGAGTGCCACCAGCCTCCTTTGCTTCTTTACTATGCTGTTGAAGGCTCCTCACAGAGGTTTCTTCTGCTGTTTAGATTATAGCTGTACTACTGTACCCCAAATCCAGTGATTATATTGTCGTAGACTCATAAAAATGAACAGCTCTCTAATACAGTGCTTCTTTCTCTGTTATCTTCCAATCAGTAAATGTCTGAACACACTCGCAGATTTTAATCATACCATTTCATTATTATCGTGCAGTAAGTATTCTTAATAGATCTGGGTGACTTTTCTTCACTGAATAATACCGAAAAAAAACCAGCTTGTAGCCATTGGGTTCTAGAAGATGCACTTTCAAGTTCCTTCAGGTAGAGAAAAGAGTTGAATTTCAGCTTACTCATTGGATAGCAAGTACTCTAACCAGTAGCTGCGTAAATCAGTAATTGAGTAAATCCAGTTTATCAATAGCTGAGTAAAATACTAATGTTACTTCAGTAATGATAAATCCAGCTTTTTCTCTATTGCCTATGGGAGAAGTGCTTGGAAACAAAAGGATGGAGGGGGGGAGCTGACAATAGAGTATTTCATCCAACATGAATCAGTGGATTACTGTATTTTTTACTATTTTGGCAAAGAAAAAAGAAGAATTTCTTATTTTAGTTCAATTACAATTGAAGTCTTCACTTTCTTATCTTCATTTCAAAGTAAAATATCACATAGATAGGTATTATTGAATGGGACTATAGCTTTTATACAATAGGATTAAAAAAAATCACAGAGGGATCAGAAACACTGGTCAAGTATAGGCCCAGTGGAGTCCAGTACAAGCACTAGGGGGAACACATAGTCTGTGAGTATTTAAAGAAGCTGTGTGTTCCATGTGACCCAGGTGAGGTGTTGTGGGATTGTATGAATTCCTCACACAGTCAAAGCAAGGCCAGAAACAGCGTGGGATCTGAAGATGGGCCAGTTACCAAAAGCAGTACAGATGTAAGGAAGAAAGGAGACTAAGATATAAATGCTTTCAATGGGCCAATGACTTTATTACAGGTGTTAATTTGTGTTGTGTCAGAATAACATGGTCACCCATTTTAATATTTTCAATGTGTGTGAAGACATAACCTTCTTTAAGTCTTTACGAAGACATAAAGGTTAGCTATGACAAATGACTACTTTCCTCATGTAATGCATTGTTATTTGCTTATCTAACACAAAAGACAGGTTCCTTAATTTTTTAAAACGTACGCCATGCAAGTAAATTATTTTATCACCCATTACATACTGTAAGAACTATTTCCGAAGTACCACTGTTCAATCAGATACCCCACATGCCACACCTGCCTATTGACTCTCATGGTGTTCCCTTGTGAAATTTGTAGAAGGAACAATTTTTCTGCTAAGATATTGGTATGAGACAGATGATAACACAGATGACCAGAGCTATAAAATAATTCTCAGTTCATCCTTACTCTCTGAATGCAATTCCTCTTCCTAAGACTCTTCTGATTTCCTTTCATCCCTCAGCTTTATCTGACACTTGAGCAGTATAATTCTGTATATCAATGTACGCATTTAAACCTCAGCAAAGTCATGGGACCCTCTCTGCTAGCTGAAGTGGACATTGGATCAGGATTCACATGGGTCAGCATAAAATCTCCAAGGGATCCTTTACTTACATGCAGACTCCTACCTCACTATCTGCCAACAGAAATGAAGAATAGCACTTATGGGGTAAGGCTTTCCAGCAACGGAGATTAAATACTTCTATTTATTGTTAATGGGGAGGGTACATCTAATCCATCATAAATACTACAGAGCAAACATCCTGACAACACTCTCAGCTGGCAATCTTCCCCCTCTATCTGAAAGGTTTCTTGAGTGTCCCTACGCCAAAATGGAGTTGGAATATCACTGAAGTTCATGCTGCTGGAAAGGCGCTGGAGCTGACTGGCGGGCTGCCCTCAGTAGCTGTGCATAAAACGGGCCATCCTGCCATAGGCTGACAGGTATAGGAACAGCATCGGATAAGCCATAAGTGTTTCTGTTCTTTCTTGCTTTCAGATTGTTCCTTATTCTCAAGACAGTTGTAGGCTTTTGCTTCTGGGAATGCGTGTTGCTCTCTATCAGCTATAAAACTGGCCAGAACTGCTGCCCTGAAAGAATGGGCGGTCTAAACAAATAAAAGGGAGCTAAAGTGCCTGGCCAGAAGTCACCCAGAAGGCTGGTGACAGGATTCAGGTTGCCCCAACCCTACACCACTGCCCGACACATCATCCTGTATTGCCTTTTGTCATTAGTGCTCCTGAATTCTCATCTGTTTAAAGGGAAACGCCGTTCATCTAACAAATTACCGAAGTGCAGGCTGAGCAGTCCTTTTAGTGTCTTTACATACACTTCCCTCTAGTGTTAAAAGAGAGCAACTCAACACGCTTCTTGGAGCAACTAGTTTGCCTTTGATTTTTACACGTGGTGTGAACCCCAGATTTCTCTCCACACTGAAACAATATCATAATAAACAGTGCCTGAAGTATCACAGCAAAAAGTGTAACATTCTATCATTTACTGTCTTTCCTGGGATATTGTAAGTCATGAGAAGAAACACAAAGTCAAGGTAAATATTCATTAAATTCTGTCAGGCATTTGTGCACTACAGCTGTGCATTAATATTGGACCTGACTTTCAGTCATCACCTAAGACAGCACTGCTGATATGAGGAGTGTTCATAAGGTACAATATGTTTGTGTCTGAAGATCAAGAAAGGACATGCTGGCAAGTAATGCCCTGCAGCATAATAACCTTGGCACACCAAATTTAGGGGGCACATTCTGCAAGCCTTTTATTCTAGCCATGGTCAAAGAGGTCACTGAGTTTGTTAAGCCATATGCTGGCTTAAAATTTGAAAGACTGTAAGATAGCTGTGCTAACCTACAAACATGAAATGAAAAATTCTTGCTAACCGAAGACAGAACTTTTAAAGACGTTTGCATATTGTGAATTAAGCACTTGAACAAAAAGACCATCTATCTGAAAACAGTAAAATCTTCCAGTGGGTTAGTAAAATTCATTCAGCAACACGACCAAAACCGTCTCAATTTAAAAAAAAAAAAAAAATCTGTGCCTGAACCAGTGGGAGTATGGTTTGGCTGGTCACTTCCTGAAGACATTTCTACTTGGGAAACATATTTCAATTAACTCACATGGCAACGGGACCATCTTAGCTACTCTAAACACTAGGCTTATGCAGCTTGTTCTATCTTTTTATGTGTTAATTAAAAAAATGTTCTAGTTAAACCCTTTAAAAGTGTCCATGGATGCATTTTAAGCAATATGAAGGCTCCTGAAATTCTCCACAGTAAGGTCAATATGGAGTTTCCAGTATTCTCCTGCTTCTTTCTTATTAATCTTTTCGGCTCCTATTTTGATTCCTTATTGTCTTGCATCCCTGCAGAAAAACGTGCTGATGCAAATGAATGCAAACTATTACTATTCTGATTAGCAAGTGCTTGCTCCGCCTACCTCATATAGCTGTAAACATCCCAAGAAGATGAAAAGCACAAGGGATTTTGCTTCACTGTTCACAGGGCTGTGTGATGATATATTCAGGAACCTGAACACAACAGCTGAGGAACAGAATCACAGAAAAAGACTTCTGGGATTCATTTAATTAATAAGACTATAGCCCTGCAGTTCTCCCTGCATGGATGCACCTCTTGCAACTTTAAGATTTTGGGAAGTCACACACACACGCACAATTTACTTGGTTCACAGTTCAAATCATACAATGAAACATATAGGATCAGGACCTAAGCTTAGATGATTTACCTCATGTGAAAAGCTGAAATAGACAACTAAATCTGGATCTTCTGAAGAAAGGCTGGACAACATTTCCTGGACTGGTAATTCGGTGAAAAAAAAAATTCAGAGAAACTGAAGCTACTAGGAATAAATTAGCAAATAGTTTTGGTCACAAAAAGGAGGGAACAGAGTTGAAACATTTCTTTTCAAAAATTCCTGAAATAAAAATGTTGACAACAGCACATGTCATAGTTTGATTTCTTAAAAAAAAAAAAAAAAAAAAAAAAAAAAACCAAAAA
>Ga0065711_1035819_pt1 | contig 21794 bp, 8 predicted proteins | sample Hoacrofraction12_FD_59098 | JGI IMG/M metagenome (GOLD analysis project Ga0065711, IMG submission 59098) | Hoatzin crop microbial communities from Cojedes, Venezuela - Epithelial fraction 12 v2 (version 2) | ecosystem: Host-associated > Birds > Digestive system > Esophagus > Crop | place... | reverse complement strand
CCCCCCCCCAAGAAAAAGATCCTGGTATGTAGTAAATAATATCATTGTGGAGAAAAGGAGTAGCCACAGTGTACTTTTCATTAAATGTGTAGAATCCAATTAGAGACAAGTTGTTCTGTGTAAAACAAATAAACAAACAGAAAACCCCAAAGTAAAACCTGGTGTCCTGGAGATTTGGGTCCTCTGTTCATCTGCCTGATCTCTGCATGCCCTGTGGTGAATATAATTTCAAGCTTTCTTTGTGTCCTCTGTGGTTTTGTCCCTGTTCAGCCTTCACAGAGCTGCCAGCTACCTCATGTGCCCTAACACCTTGGGAAGAGGCAGCTGTGGCTCATCTGGAGTTTGTGTGTGACCAGGCAGTGCCCACGTGCCGACTGCTTGGCAGAAGACTGAGCTCGTGGTGCTGTCTCACCTTACAAGTTAGAGCACTCCAGTTTGTGCCTTCATGTTAACTTGGTCATTAATTTTCATTCAATTTACAAATTATCCTTTGGGACTTCAGAAACATGGAGGGTTTTGAAGGGAGAATGGTGGACAGGAGAGGAGGATGAATTCCTGGAGGTGCGTGCTAAAACCAGTCTAAAAACAACTGGTACGTTTAGGAAGTCACTCAAGAAATGAAAAAGCAGAGAGTAAGACATGATGTTTCTTGCAGCTTTAGAATTCAGTGCTTGGGGCTTAAAAAGAAGCTTTTCCTCATCATGCTCATTTGCTATAGGTAAGAAAAACCCTCCCTACATGTAATTCATTCAGACTAGGGGAGAATCTGTGCTGATGCCTCTGTTAGGGATTGATGGATCGATCCTCAGGGCAGGATTCAGACCTTGCTGGTTTTGGGAACAGGATGATCCTTTCTGGATTTCAGTTGCAGTCAGCACATAACCAGAATTTGTAAACAGTAACAGAAGCGATGAACAGTGTGGAGGAGGCAGAAATACTAAAAGGAAAATCCATCACGTTGAAATAGTGGTAAATTTTCAGTTCATCTTAAAGTGAAAGGAAGAATCACAACAAAAAGCTCAGGGTAATTCTTGAATAGAAAGAATCTGCTGAAAACTGTCGATAGGGCAGAATTTAGGAAAAAATGAATACAGAAACAGGTGTATTTGTACTGTACGGGTCCCAAAGTGTTAACAGAAGTGGTATAAATGCGTTTCTAAAAATACACATTTATTAAGAATGTCAGTGGAGCTGCACGAGTTTTCGCCAAGGCTGACTTCCTTTCATATTTATAAATCTCTGCATGCTTGTGTGGTCTCCAAAGTAATTTGAAATTCCTTATTTGAATATTTATTTTTTAACCTTAACATAGAAATAAAATGTATAACCATCTCCATTTTATTATGTATCTCATACTTGATTTTAAATTAAAGGAGAAGAACCAATTCATTAAACTGTAAGCTGTGACAACTGCAGGGATTTTTTTAAATGACTTTTCCAGTGACTGAAATTGTTTCTGCAATATTAGTCTGCAGCTATATTTTGATATGATCATGAAACATTGTAAGGTTTTTTTGCTGTATTTGTAAAGAGACAATATCAGATGCATATCTGGTAATTCTGCGTTTAAAACAGAACGTGAGTTTGCTTCTGCAAGAATTGCCGTATGAATACTTCACTAATAAATACTTTTGTGAAGCTGCTTTGTGATAGACAACTCGCATATTTCATTCCCCGGGATGAAGGGTTAGAGAAAGACCCCCTCCACCTACAAATCCTTCTGAAAGTGTTCATAAACATTAGCTCACTTTGCAGGAGGAATGTGTGCTATGTAACAATCGCACGTCTATTCAACCAACCAGTCCTGTGATTATAACTGGTATTATAAATGAGATTTTTCTAGAAGTAGATTATGACCAGAAGTCAAGATAAGACAAATATTTCCTCCCTCAATGACATTTCAGTGTCCATAAGAACACATCTCATGGAAACATTTATATGACAACTATAGTAAGTGTAAAATGAAATAAATGTTAATATTGTACATATGTAATTCACCTTTATGGTCTCCATATGGAAAATATCCACTAAAAATTCTTAATTAGTAGTGCTGACATTTTGTATAGAAGGGAAGGCTGAGCGATTTGGGTGGTTTTCTTGTTTGCAGTAAATTGTGCATATTCTCTTTAGGAAGAGAATTGCGCTTAAATCTTCATGTATTTGAGTCAAGTATACAGATTGCTTTTCCAGAAAATGGACAAAGTGTTCCAATAAGTGATGCTTTAAAATTAAATTAATCAGTTTAAACTTTAACATTTATGTAGTATTTTAGTGCTGTAAATATAAAAATATTACATTTCTATGTTGCCTTCTCAGTTTCCACTTCTTCCACTTCATGTCCTCTTCTTGTCAGGCATATTAGTCTCCCTACAGATTTCAGCTTGACGTGATTCAGAATTATTATTGTTACCATTTGTGAAAGTGTGATGCTTTTCACATACTGGGCAGTATCTGCTTTATGTATCTATATACTCTGAAAGACATTACAGAATCACTGTTTAAAAAGGAAAGTAATTTCCCATCTTAAGGTTTGTAATGAAAATCATTAACTGCGCTCTAAACATGTTCTGTTCAAAGGTAGAGTATTCAAAATATTCAAGATGCCTAGGATGGAATGTGGAAATAAAAATTATCAGGAGTTTAAGTTCCTAATCTTATTTAATTCCATCTTGATGTAGTTGGCAAAGAAACAAGACTGCTTTCTGCACCTTTTATTTTGTGGGATAAATCAGTCAAGCTCATTTCGCCTTCGCCAAAGATAGCCTTTCTCTTCCCATTATTATTTTAGAAGCCTTTCTCTTCATCTGGTGCACTATAAATTAATCGTTCTCGAATGTTATGATTTGAGATGCGTATGGTAGTCCTTCTTGGATTACCATTTATGTCTGGAAACATTTTGGTAGATAATTTTTAAAATTACTTTCGATGTCCAAGTTCTGCAAAATTTTAGTATTTAATTATGTTTTTCCTTAAAGTCATAATATGTTAGCAAATATCTAGATACTGAAACAGCTAAAATAAGCAGTTCAATTTGTTGAGAAAACTTAGATGTACTTTATATTACGTGGTGTGGTAGAAAATCAGTAAGAGCTGCTGCCCCAGTGTTTTGCCCAGCGCAGGGCTGGTGCTGGTCTGTGTGGTGGAGTCCAGGCAGGAACCTCACTGGTGTCAGCTGGAAGATTAAGAGGTAAAATTCAAAAGTGAGAGAACAAAACCCCAACGCACCTTCACCCTCTCTCATAGTGCTCCTTCATGCTCAGAGAAACCCTAAACTGAAGGAATGCGGCTGAATGCGTGCTGATGAAGGCAAAAAATTATTGTGATTATTGAAAGAACCTCGTATTTCTTTCTGCAATGTAGACCTGCTAATGATATTGTAACTCAAGGAAGAAAATATTACTGATACGTAAAACTGCTATCCTACCTTTATAAACCACTTTTAAAATAAAAAAGTTATGTCCACCTGACTGTGTGTGAGACAGAGCTCCCTGGGTAGTGAGTCTCAAGGCACAAGGGGAAACCTTTAAGTTGTCCTGAAAGAAAAGCTTTTTTGGTGTGCCTAAATACAGAGAGTATCCCTTGTCTGCACTATTGGGTTTCTCTGTAGATTCTGCAGACTAAGTAAATTACTGTTCACCTACATATGCAACATGTACAGGTATGTTATATAGTCCAGTTGTTAGCTCTGGGCTAGAACAATGTAGTTATGGTGCCTGCTGTAGTCAGAAGTGTGTTTGCACCTCACTAAGCCGTCTGAGCAGATTTATAGAGTTAGACTGGGTGCAAGCCAGTGATGCTCTGTGGCAAAAATCATGAGCTACCAAGCCTGTGTGCGCAGTCTCAGCACAAAGGCAAGGCAGCCCGAGATGGACTGTTACTGTGCAAGCTAAACTGATAAAAGCTTAGTTTGCCGCTATACAGTGCAGCCCTTTGCTGCAGGGCATGTGCTTGCTTTCAAAGTAAGGGAATCCTGACCCTGAATGCTCAAAGGAGTTAGTTGCCTGGATGATCTGCCTCCCATGGTCCATTTCCTCCCCCACAGCAATGGAAGAATCAAATTGCTGTCTTACGATCTTTCTTGTGCAATGTTCCCTGTCTTGCGTTCCCTGTCTTGCGTTCCTTTTCGAGGAGAAGGAAATATCTGATTTCTTATAGTTGTACAAGAAGCAAAGTTGAGTCCTCTGCTTAATTTTGCTTTGCCGATAGGAAGAATTAGTTGCAAGAGTCAAAATCCTAAGGTCAGGTTTAAACTCTGCAGCATAACTTGATGTACTAACAGGGACAAATTTGCAACTGTCAGTGCAGCTGTAACCAGGAGACTGTCTAGTCCTAAATCATAATATTTGTATGTATCTAGTATCTGATATCTAATATTTTTGATGCTTTCCGTGTCTGCCTCCAACAATACCTCTGCTTTAAGGATACTTATTCATGCTCGCATTGTCTTCAAGAAAGTAGAGTTCCCATTATTTGGAACACAAGCTTGACAGAGGAACAAGAAAACTAGAACAAGAGGCAGATGGAGACAGAAAGAAAGGGTGATATTGAAAGTGTGATTTGTGGAACCAGAGACTTGCTGATTTCAAATTCTGAGTGTAGGAACTGGGAAAGGAGTGTGACTTAGAAATGCAAACCTTACATTTCTGGAAATTATTATTTGTTTTGGTTTCTGATGTTTTGGAAGTTTTTGGGGTTTGTGGGGCATTTTTTTTTTCATAACATAGAGTCTAGTCTGCTGAAGGTCAGGGTCCTTGTATATGGCAGTATGGAGATGCAGAGGTAACAAAGATCTCTAAAACTTAGAAAATTTAGCTTTAAGGCTTTGAAAATGCCGAACTGCAAATTCCTCATTTCCACTGTGTGCAAGCCCTTAGGTTCATTCCTCATTTCAGTTATTTTTAAGGTTACTACAACAGCTTCTGTGTTATGAATGTATAGTCTTACATATTAACTGGCAGTGACTGACCTGGGTCTTTTCTACATCTATAATATTTCCAGTTCTTATAAATGACACTAGTAAGTAATGCTGCATCAGATGTCTAACTTGCTGGAAGAACAAAATGACTCTTAACAGTGTGCCAGTATGAGGAAGAAAGTTGTAATTTAGAGACCAAAAAGAGAACTAAGAGGCATTAATTATCTCATCCCTTTGTAGACTTGTCAGATTTAACTGGCCACTATAGTTTTAATGTAAGAAAGAACTCTGTCCCTTTTCCATTTTGTTACCGAATGCCGGTTCATTGGTGTGTCTGTGGCCTTTTGTCATATTTTGTCATATTATAGCCTCAGAACTGCTTTCTGTGAGCAAACTGAAGACCATTTTTTCAATTTTGTAAATCAGGATGTTTTAATCCAAATAAGCAGTGAGATGATCTTAATCTTATTGAGAAAACATCTAAAAAAAAATAATACATCCTCAACTATAATAAAGCTATTTAATTGTGTTATCTTGTGTAATAGCAAAGTACAAGGTGAGAATACAAAGCAAAAATTAATTAAATGATTTTTTTGTAAAAAAATAAATCTCATTGTTACTATTTTAAGTGAAAAAAATTCTTTTTGTGACAAGCAACAATAATAGACAACTTCTTTGCCTGTCTCTCTCTGAAGCAACTCTGTGTGATTCAGCTTCAATAAATTTATTTCCTTAAAGTAGAGGTAGCCCTTAATCTGTTGTTTCAGTACGTAGATTCTCTGGCTATTCTTATTTTTCACGGTAGGAGTATTAATCTTGAGTTATGGGACTCGACTAATGACTAACAGGACTAACATCATGCTGTTAGATGACTAGTGTCAGAAATGTATGCTCAAATTTTTTAGAGTGTAAAATTCACGTTAAAATCAACAGTAAGCTTCTGCCCCAACGCTTTCAAAACAAGCCAGGAATGTCCTTTAGTCCAGATATAAAATACTGATGTTCTTTTGAGGAGAATGATGAGAGAATTTGGGGGCATTTTTAAGTGAAATAGATAATGTTGGTATGCATTACTAATATGCTCATGATCACTTCTGTTGGTGAAATGAGAACAGGGATGGATGTATGGTAGCGGAGAAGGTGTTCAGAAAACATGTAGACATTGCACTTCGGGATGTGGTTTAGCAGGCATGGTGGTGTTGGGTTGACAGTTGGACTTTATGATCTTAGAGGTCTTTTCCAACCTTAATGATTTTATGATTCTGAATGGGATCTGGGGGTTGCAGTAGGGCAGTAAACACAGGTCAGAAGTAGCAGACATGATTCAAACATGAACGTGTTTTCTAGCGAAATGGTGCTGTGTTGAACTGTGGATCAAGGACACAAGTAGCTTTTTCGTTCCATTAGATGAATGTTTGGCATCCAATTTCTTTGCCACCTGGGTTCCGTGTCTGACCTCCGGCTGGCAGTACTAGATCTATGCCAGCTTCCAACCTCTACCTTAGTGTTATGTAAGGTACTTACTATGAACTTGTATACCTTAATACAATTTGGACTTGAACCAGTAAGCTGTGACAGCGAAGTGTGTGTTTTGTTATAACACAGTCTCACGAGGGTGTTGAAAGCTGAAGTGTTTCAGAACTTGTTCACGTTCTGTTCTTTGTTGTTTACTGTCCTGCACTGGGGTGTGGACGGATCCAAGCATCACTACAAACTCAAGGAGAGGAGACATGATCACAACAAGCTTCTAAACAGAACATGGCAAACAAGAGATTTGCTGCTTGTTTCCTACCCTGTTGTCCTAACCTTGGTGGTGGTCTACCCTGACCTGTCTCTGAGGAACTGAGTTCCACATTGCTCTTTATAAACAGAAATAACTTATTTGAGTAAATGGAGATAATGGCAATGTAGTCAAGATTCTTATACAGGCAATTTCAGCAACAAAGTCTCTTTTCCTTTTATTAGAAAAAAGAGATTGTGTGCTAAGAGACTAGAGCCTTCATTCAGGGAGATATTCATGTGGCTGCCTTCAGGTCAGCTGCATAGGTTCACAGAGGGCAATGCATCCATTCGGTGCTTAAACGAGATCAGAGCAATGCTGTTAAGGGAAACAGCAGAGTTCATCAATTCTGCTCTCTTAAATCTATTTGAGATTATAATGTGACTTCAGCAGTCTCCTAGCGTTAACCTACTTTAGCGTCACTGCGTGTGCCTAGCAGCCGCAGAGCCAAGCGCCTGAGCCATGTGTTTGAGAGCCTCCTGGCAACGCTGAGGTGGGACAGGGAGTGGGTGGGTGGCTGGGGAGTCCAGTGCAGCCTTAGCGAAAGGGCTAACAGGGCTTTTGGAAGAAGGAAAATGTTCTCTTATCCTCTATTTTGCTTAGTAGATCCAACATACCACTGCAACGAGTGTGTTTGAGACAGTCCTTATCACTGGTAATGCTGGGGCTGAGCCTGTGAGTTTTCCAGTGAAAATGTTCTGTATTTCTCAACATAGCTCAGAGAACTGCTCTGTGAAGGACTCTGCTGTTGTGGGTGAGGTGTGAACAGTCTTAAACAATGTATTGTTTCTGTCCTTAATTTTAAGGATTAAGGGATAGATGTCTAGGCCTGCTCAAAAGATTAATGTAGATCTAGTGTATGACAGATGCATGACATACTAATCAGTACATCTTTATGTTTAATTTTGTATAATACTGACCATCACCTTCAGTGTAATGTAATTCAGCATCTTCATTTTGTACAGCATCCACCATAAACTACCTGGCTTAGTGCATTGCATTTATAGGATTAAATGATGTTGTGATTTTTTTCTAGATAGATTTTTTTGACGGCAGTAAAGGACCAAATTTTCTTTGAAGAAATTTCTTGCATGGGTAGAGTGGAGTGCAAATAGCCGTGCTTGTAAAAATGTGGCACATAAATATGGCTAAAAAGTCACAGATTTATTGTGGAAGGTTTGGGAGGGGCAGATTTTTGCTGCCTTGTTTTACTAGCAACAGCTCGTGTGGTACACCATCCTGTGCTATGAGGCAGTTGTATTTCAGCTATTGCACAATTCTCTTGCCTTCTGGGAGAAAAAGTCTTGATCTACTGCCGCAGTAATATGTGTACAATAGTGCAGTGGAAGCAGTCTGTTGCATTTTTGAAACCTGCAAGCTTAAACACTTTTTAATGGGTACCACTCTATCCTACATGCTGCAATTTTCATGCAAAGTATTGCATAGTCTCGTTATTTTAACCTGAATTTATAAGTGTATTTTTTTTTTTAAAGCTTAAATTCTAAAGAGAAGTTAATGGTCAATAAAAAGCTATTTATATCCTCAGCTACTCAAGAACTAGAGATTTTTCTAACTAGATCAAGAGAAGTAAATGACTTTTTTTTATCATCACAGGCTGCAATATTTAAGATGTATTTAATGAGCAGTTGTGATCTAACTGCAAAACAGGCTGAGAAATATTGACTTCAAGGAAGATGGCAGAGAGTACAATACTAGTGCCAGTTATGAAACACCATCTTTCACTGAATAATTAAAGGTGTTTAGGATGGCTAAAGGGCAGAGCAAACTATTGGTGTGAGCTGGATGCAAAAGAATTTATCGTGAAGATCAGTCCCTACAGGCCTAACTCCAGTGAATTCTTTTTATACTGATGCTTTGCTTGTGTGCTTCGGGTAAGCGGCAGCACCTGTGTTTTGGAACATATGCCACCTGTGGGTTTTGTTGGAACAGTGCTGTGGTTTTGATTTGCAGCTTTTCTCCCACTGAAGGAAACTAAGGAGCAAGGAAAGATGTAAGAAAACCAAAAAGAATGCCTCAGTTGAAATGTCTGATGGAAACACAGATGAAATAATCTAATATTCTGCTAATGTGCAAATAAGCCTTTTCTGTGATTGCCCCATGGGTGCTATGCAATCGCAGATGAGAAACCAAGTGACTGCTTGATTCTCTATGGGAGTAAAATTGAGTTACGTAGTGAGAGAATTGAGACAGAGTGCTCTTGAAGACATTATTTTTTAAGGTGTCATCCAAGTTTAGTATGAGGCTAAAAGAGTGTAAAAACAAATGTAATTTGCTGCTTGGAAAAAAATCAGGAGACATGGTTTTGCTGCAGTTTGAGTAAGTTTAAAATTGGAATTTGGACCTACTCACAGAGATGGTGATGTTTTTTGTGTTACCGAGATATATTAAATGTGATCTGATTTACATGGAAATCATCATAGTGAAATCTCTGGAGATGTTTAAATGTTGTACAGATAGAAAAGTAATTACAATGCATAAGAATTTCTGAATGTCAAGATACATGAGTAAATGTAACCTTATCATTTGTAGAGTTTGCAATTATTTATGTGTATTTATGTATTCAGAAAATATTGTAGATTATAACCATTGAAACTATGTAACTGCTAGGAAATCAAACAAGTTGAAATGTAGCTAATTTTACACTGTAAAGAGGAAGAGATCTACTTATTAACAAGTATTAATGTTCTTATCATACAATGCTGGAATACACAGAAAGATGTAGTTCAAATACATGCAATACTACATACATTTTATCCTAAGTATTTTAATTTAGAGTTCAGAGGTATTTCACCCAAAAATAAAGCATGTCCACAGGCAGTAGAAGCAATTAGTAAGAGGAAAAATTATGGACACAGCCTCCGTCGGTTGATGTCTCTTCTTTCTTTCAAGTAAGATGGCCTTTAAAATATAAACCAACTGTAGGTAGTCATAAGCGTATTTCAGAGTCTGATGAGAAAATAATTTTGAACTTTCAATGGCCTAATTTATTTCAGTGCCATTCAGATGGTGATGATGGCAAACGCTCTTTAAATGTTCTCATTTCTCAATGAGTGTGTAAGTTTTCCAGATACTCCAGCTGCCAGTGCAGCTAAGGATTGTGAGCAAGAGAGAAGCGGGATAATGTTTGGGATGGCACAAAATTAAATTTATGACCTATGCTACAAGCTGGACCTGGAAAGGACTGTTACTCTAGAGGTTACAACTCTTGGATTTTACAAATGCACAGTCTGAGTAAGTACAGTTATTTTACTAAGACTGTTAAAGCCATAAGAAAGTTTATGCTCATTATTCAACTCTGCAGTTTCTAATTAAGCTTGATATACATGTGCCAAAGTGAGAATCCCAATGGCTGTTCTAACTCTGTTTTATCCTGCTTGCAGGATATTTTGCATCTCTCTTTACTACAGCTTCTTGCTGCTAGCAAAAAGCTGTAGCTTGGTCTAGTTTTCGGACTCCATAGCAGTTTGTCAAAGTGATGACTTTTTTTTCTTTCCTTTTCTTTTCTTTGTGTCACACGACCATGACCTCTATTTTAAGGCAAGATTTCATAAGACTGCCTACTGGCTCGACCTTGAGTTTTCCCCTAGATCATTTCCCATTGCTTATTTAGGTGTAGAAAGGGTTTTTAGTGAAGAGGTACCAGGGTTTTTCCTTGATTAAAATAGCTCATCTGTAAACCGTACTGTCAAGATATCAAGCAATTTACCTTTTCCTTGCTCCAATAACTTTTTATGCAATGAACCTGATGCTTTTCAGGATTTTGGGATTGTATGGCGCTCAGCTTCCCACATACCTCAGAGATAAATCCCAGATTCAGGGAAGGAGAAGAATTCATGGTAGATTGGCTCCATTCCTTCTTTTTGTGACAGATGTGTGGATCAGAATAGAAACTGGACTGTTATGCTAAGTAATATGGAGGTGTATTTGTGGATTGAGCACAAGAAATGTGGTCAGAAAGCCTTGTGAAAGGCTTTTATCTTATGGCACACCAAACAATTTCATGGATATTACTGTTGCACATTGAAAATCCATTTATCCATATTTCCCGACTGTATTCTTGAGAGAGGATGAGGTAACACATCAACAGCTTAGTTTGGATCAATAATCTGTAGGTATAACATATGAGAAGAATATTTTAGTAAGGCCAGGAATTTGGTTTTTTTGCGTGGAATTTTTAAAATTAAAGCAATGTGGTCTAATAATGTGAAACTCCTTTCTAAATGGCTGGCTTAGTTTTTTAATTTATAACTTTTTCATTGCTGGCTGAAGAAAGCAAATGTGATAATCTCTGTAAGGAGATTTAGTGGTTCCTGATGCACTCTAGCTGAACAATTTTTGTCAGAAAGAAAAAAAGAGTGCCCTGGTGTCTTAAGAGCTGCTCCTCTGCCAAATGAAAACATCCATTTGTAGAAAATGAAGTTATCGGGGCTCTTTCCAAATTGAAAAATACAACAGGAAAAAAATGTATTATCAGAAATCTTCAGAGGTTGTTGTTTTTCCAGTACTGTTCAGGCAAACAGATTTCAAAAATGGGCTATTATAGCAGGGCACAGTCATTGACAGCAGTCTGGTGTAAGTGAATGGAGGTTTGCCTGTTCTCAAGCCCCGTTAGGAATGGTCAGATCGCTGTGGGTGCCAAGGTCTGGTGCCTACCACTGGGTTTCATTATTTTGCCTGATTTTACTGAATGACATTAAAAATTATCTCCTAGGCACAGAGATACTCCTTAACTGTATCAGCAATGTTTAACACCTTTGCTTGCTTGAAAGTCTAACAGCTTTGGATGATATCTGTATGGTTTTCAGGGAAAGCTATGGTTTTATCGGCTCAAAAATCATCGCTATTGTGGCTAATTTTAACTTTGGCATATGGACGTGCACTGGCCAACAATTACAGTGGGTTTGCATCTGCTTTTTTCTGTTCTTAAGTTATCACATTAGCCTTGCTCCCCCTAACATTCACCTTGTTTCATTTCTTGTGTGTTGTAATGAAACAGATTGCTTTTCCCAAATCATTAACTCGGGATGAAACTTCAACTGAACTCCAAAGTCTTAGGAAATTTAGGCAGATGAATAAGTGTATGAAAGCTCCAGAGACAGAATTGCTTGTCTACCAAGTCACTTCCTTGAGATTAAAAGATGCTGTCATTTAATTGAAATAAATTATTGCTTAAAAATCACCAGCCAAAGACTCAATAAAATGACTTCTAGGATTAGCAATCTTTTGAAGATGAAAATACACTCCTGAATAAAATCCTTATTTATTTTATATGTCAAATTAAATGAGACTATTGAAGAGTTTTTACACTTTGCCCATACTTCATTTTGTTTCCGTGGACTATTTTTGAACTTACTTAAATTAATGTAGTTAGAACCAAGTCTTCTGAAGATAGTGAAATTACTGTAGCAAATAACTGCTGTAAGGAAGAGGAGGATCAGGCATGTATGTGTAATATCAAAAGAGTTCTTCATGAAACTGCTTTTACAAGGAACTGTTGAAAACCTTAACTTAAAAATTAGGCCACAAGACAAGACTTCCAGAAATTCCTGTTACTGTTGGTAGTGTCAATGGCTACCACCCCCTGCCTGTTTGATGTGTACACAGTCATGGGTCTAGCTAAAGTTATGTGTTTAATCATCTTTTAGTCAAGCTAAATGTAAGTGGTATTAAATGTCCCTCTTCACAGCAGTACCTAGATGTGGTAGGAAATTAGCTGGATGCCTAGAAGAGCAAGATTATCGTGCTTTGAAAATGAATTTTTATTTTTTATTACGATTGTAAGCTGAAGGCATATGTTGAAAGGCTATGCGTGTGTGTGAGCACTTAATCCAAAAAACTAGGGCAGAAAGAATGGAATATCAGCAAGTGAACAAGAGAAGAGGTGTGAGTATGGCCTTGGTAGCTGTGAAGAAATGGCCTTTGTTATAAAACACACTGGGGAAGCAGCTTTGTAGTTATCATCAAGCTCGTGATGCGGCCAGCCTAGCTACGGGCTTGCTGCTGCAGAAGAGGAGGCTTCTTGTGCCTTCCCGGTGTGAACCTTCCCCTGACTGCTTGCCCCTGATTTCAGGGTAAGCTGATTTAACCCCCTGATTGGGTGGATACAAAATTGCCTGTTTACTTTCCTGCTCTTTTATAATTTCAGTCTGTTCACCATGGGATCGGATGACTGTCAAAACCAGATTTACCGAGAGGGTGGCGGGAGCAGAATGTCAGGGCCTCTTGCTCTTGTCAGCAGCAAGATGTTAGCTGAGCTTCAGTCACTGGGATAAGCTGTACCTTCAGCAGCGTTAAGGGCACGACTGGAGAAAGTGCATGTGAATTGCTATAACTTAGCTTTTAGGCTTTTTCTGCTCACTCTGACTTCATGCTTTTCAGTAAGTGCCAAGACTTCTAAATAAGGGCTTAAAAAAGCAGCAAAGGTTCTACCTTCATATGAGATGACTTTTGCCCTAAAAAAAGAATATTTCTTCCCGAGTCTGAGTATGGGCATTTAGACTGTTCTCAGAGGAGATCTTCGTGACCTAACAAACTGCTTCTCATTTACCCTTTTGAGGACAGGTTCAAGGTGGCTTTATAGAACGTCTCGTGCTTGTAAGGAGAATATTGCTGGACACGAGACGCTGAAGTGGCAGGAGGTAACGCACCTGGGAGAGCAGGAACATAGATGCCATTTTGCAGGTGTTTGTGATCTGACTGAAGGCAGCGAAGGTGGCATTGCCCTCTGCCCATGACTGTGCGGTCTGGTTTCTGCCCAGCCTGGTCAGGCTGTCCCAGTCCCAGCTCACTCCTTGTGCACTTCCAGTACATACAGAGGTGCCAGGGTGGTAGCTCCGACAGCGAGATTAAATCTTTTGAGTCAATCAGGTTCCTTAGGCTACTTACTCTGTCCTCACAGAATCTGGAGTGATGAGTGACAGTAGCTCACTTTTTCTCTGTTCATCAACTAGACTTCAAGCATCGTTTTTTTGTGTAATTTCCCCTTGCATTCCCCCTTTTGTTTTACCAGAAAAGACTTTAGCTTAGGCTTTGAATAGTAGCGGTAGATTTATTGGTTTGGAGGCGTCTAATCATCCCAGTGGATGTTGACTGGTCATAAACAATGTTGTGCAGCAGGTTGAAATGGATTTTTTGTTACCTTGAACAATTCGGAGTGCAGGCTCCTGACAAGAGACAGCATCATGTTTAGGAAAGAGAAACTTAAAATGCACAATACAAATCTTTACCTCCTGAACTAAGAATAACTGGTAGCAGAAGTAAGCTTTTTCTTATCTGTGAGCAGAGGTTAACTTTGCCAGTGATTGATCACTACCGTTAGCTAAAAATGTTAGGAATTGTAGAAACCCATCTTCTACTCTGGGTCCAGAATAATGTTTCTTGAAGTGTTTGCTGATCACAACCTTGGGTCTAGCAATGATTTAGGATCCTGTAAGTAACTTTATGGGACTATGGTATTGGCAACCAGGGGCTGGATTTCTGTCAATTCAGACTCTATAAAGAAATAAAATGCATGGCCTAATGACAAACTACAGGTCAATAAGAGAATCAGGAATGAAACAATATCCCCTCATCTCTTGCAGAGAATAATTGAGGCAAAGGAATTCGTACACTGCAATTTATCAGCTTGAATTTTAATGCTGGGCTTACCTCACGCTTCTGCTGCCCATCTGCTGACTGGGTGTGCTCCTTATTTGTCGTTTTAATTAGAATCTTTAAAGATCTTAAGTTTTCAACTCGTACTGCCTGCACGAGGTGGGTGATAGGAGACTATTTCTGACATACAAGAAAGCTTCAGTTATTCTCTCACTCTCTGGTCTTATCATATCTGCTGGACACTGTGGGGGATGGGGAAAGATTGTACAGAAGCTGTTACAGCTGCTGCATGCTGCTGTTCTCTGCTGAGGTAATTGCCTGGTGGCAGTCCTAAAGGTCCTTGTATTACCGCAGCTTTGTACTACTCTGCTGATGCAAGGACTTGTAACCCCCTCTTTTTGTGGTCAGTGGGCTAGGACAAAGATGAGGAAAAAGCAAGAGAAGGCAGCTAGTGTGAGATACTTCTTCTCTTGAAGTTTCTAAATTATCTTCCATGGATAACTTATTGGTTAAATCAGTACAAGTATGTTACACTCAAGAGAGTGTGTGGATGTTAATGTTATGAATGTTTGGGACTGACATTCATGTTTATTGGAAAACAAAAAAAGAAGGGGAAAAGATCATGCTCATAGTACTATATCAAGCATAGCGCAAGGCATGTCCTGTTTTTCATCTCCTTATACTAAAAAAATTTCAAATGCAAATTTCCTTAAAAATACTTTTTCCATACTGTGGATGTGCAATGTGTTGGACCATTTCCTTTCTGTTTGAATGCCAACATTTGAGCATGCTAGATCTTAAAAAGCCTTGTATAAACGACACTGAATAGCGGAGCGTACAATAATGAGGTAACATACATGATGTTCTCTGAAGTGAAAATGCTACTGAATGCTTGGTAAAAGCACTGGGTGTCTGTTAGAAATTAGCAGTGTGGCAAGGCTATCTTATAAAAGTACTTCCTCTGTTCTCAAAGTCCGTCACAGAACTGGTTTCTCAGAAGGTATTTGCTGTATGTACATCTGCTGCAGCAACATGCATTTCAAGATTCTCATCTGGGCTGAGTGCATTCCTCCTGATTAAACTGAAGTTGTAATATAATATCTTCCCCTCCCCCGTGTCCTTTACCCCTCCATCCACTACTTCCTTATTATTTTGACATCTCAGGTTGTACCCTTTGAAGAGGGAAGCCAGTAGTCAGCGAGAATGCAGGACAGAAGCATTGATGAGGTACCAGGGAATGCAGGACAGAGAAGCATTGATGAGGTACCAGGGAATGCAGGACAGAAGCATCGATGAGGTACCGGGAGTGATGGGTTAGACACAGGTCTGAGCTCACCATCAAGTATTAGTGGAGCTGACGGATATGGCTAAGACAGATTGTAAGATACATAGGGAAGCATACAGAAGCTGTATAGGCAGGCACTTATTTCTGTCACTCTTTAGCAGAAAGGATTATGATTACACTTATTTTTAATTGAGCTCTGTGAGTAAGCCTAGCCCTGGGTTAAGGTAAGGCAGAAGGCATGAATGGAGAAAGATTTTCAACAGAGTGTGAAGGAGAACAATTGGAGTGAAAATAACTGGAACATCTCGGGGCAGAAGTGGTGCTAGGGTCATGGAGTACTCGGGGAAGATGAGATGAGAACTCTACATTATTGTGCATTCTTGCACATACAACTGCCATCTGATATTTCCCTGCCTATTTTAATCAGACGGTAGGAAATCAAAAGAATTTTTAACGTGATTACCTAAAGGAAGCAATTCAAATCAGATCTTTCCTTGAAGGACAAGGACTCAGTCACAATTTGGATGAAGAGTATTTTAGCACAGACTCACTCAGTGCCATTTTTGTCTGCCAGGATTGTTTCAGGTCCCCTTACCTTTTCTAATTTTGCCATCTCTCTGTTCCCACCCATTTTGCTATCTCAAACTAAATCTTCTCAATACAGTTTTTCCACATCCTAGATCTGCAGAGTACAGTACTTGCCTGAAAGACAAAATCTTGATGCTGAAACACATTAATTACATGTAAGTGTTCTCTTGTAGCTGCAGGCTTCTGTATGTCTCCTGACCAGCAGTAACTCCAGTGTGAAATGCAGTGCGCCTGACAGCTGGGGAGTGACGTGATGGGGACCTGGGGTTTGGCTCCATGGAGTGTATTGTATGTTGGCAGCTTCTGGGTCAGGTCCCAGTACAAGGAATAGCCCTGAGAAAAGAAATGAGTGGATATTAAGGATGTTTGATCTAAATCAGATCCCACTTTTCCGCTCTGTTTACCAAGATTAGCAGATGCCTACTTTCCAGGAATATAGCCCAGACAATCTGGTGTTTTCTAAGGGAAGTTGTAATTACATTAAGTTATAAATACCTTAAATGATTATAGTATTTCAATATTTCATTTAAATGATTACAAGGAAAATTACTGTCATTGCTTTCACTGAGCTTTTGCAAACTCTGACTTGCAAGGAATTATTCTGGGACCTCAGCAAAAGATGCCATATTCCATGTTTGTGGACTAAATATAATCATATTGTATTTTTCTGTTTGAAGTTGCTGGATGAACATGAGATAAGTGCATAAAAAATGAAAGAACATATATATCACTTGCTTGACTAAATGAAGTTTAAAGAAAACCAGAAGTTTTTAACTAGACAAATTGTAATTCATCTAGTTAGAAAAATTGCAGCAAAACAGTCTGATGTTAGTACAATGAAAACAGCAGATGATACCAATTGTCCAACTATCCATAGCAATTTGTAAATAATGCTCTTTATGCTAGCAGAGAATGAATCAAGATGGAAATGTAATTTAAAAAAGCAAAACAAAAAAAACAACATTTCAAATGAAATCTCACATGAGGGCCGGAGATCATGCTGCTGTTCTATGAAAATTAACAATGCCATTCTTTTTCAAGCATTTAAGATATATTCTTATTGCTGTCTTAAGTGAATGCTAGCCAGTCATCTGCGGCTTTACCAATGCAAAATGATTCTTATTGGTGGTGGAAGGGTGTGATACAAGCCTTAGCCTAGAAACCTTGCAGTCTTTAAATGCACAGCTTCATTCCAAAAATGGGGTGAAGACCCTATTTTTTTCAGAGCTCATGGGTGCTACTCAAAATTTTGCAGACCTTGTTGCATCAATGCTGGAATTACTGCTGGGTTAGTTGGAATTGGTGCTGCATTGGAGGCTGCTGTGACTGGATATGGTGTTTTGAGGCTGGTTTTGCCTTTCTTACTTTGCTTGTGGCTAGTTGCTATGGAAATATTATGAATTAATTTTGATTTAAAAGGAACTCTGGGAGTCATCTGGTCCAACATCCTGCTCAAAGTGTGTCTGATCTTGAAGATATGTCAGTTGCTCAGGACCTTGCCCAGTTCAGTGTTGAAAATTTCCAAGGATGGAGATTTCCCAGGCCCTCTAGTTAACCCATTCCAATGCTTGGCCACTCAGTTTGCCCTTTTTCCTCTTAAATCTAATCAGAATTTGTTTTGCTGCAACTTGAGACTGTGACCTCTTGTTATTTCATTGTGCTTCTATGAGAAGAGCCTAGTTCTGTCTGTATTCCCCCCGTTAGGGACTAGAAGACTGCAATTAGAGACCTTGGTAGCCTTCTCTTCCTGAGACTGAAGGAGTACAGCTTCCTCAGCTGTTTCTCATGCATCATGTGCTCCATCACCTTTTTGATGACTCTCCTTGGATTCTCTCCTGTTTATCAGTAGTGTGGGTGTTTTTGTTTGGGTTTTTTTTTTTGTATCCGAATGCTCAAAAATGAGCCTACAACTTGAAATGCAGCTTTAACAATGATGACATCAACCCAGTCCACAGTTAGCACTGACTACTGCATAGGCGCACTGCTGGCACATGTTCAACTGCTTGTTCACCAGACTCCTACTTTCCTTTCTCAAAAAAGTGTTATGTAGCCTGTCAGTCCCCAGCCTGAACAGTTGCATGGGGCTATCTTCTCCTACATGCAAGACTTTGGATTTGCCCTGATGAAATTCATGAGGGTGCTGTCAACCCATACCTTTGGCTTGTGAAGGCCTCACTGAAGGGTGGCCCAGCCTTCCAGTATACAAACGTAATGATTTGACTGGGCTGAGCTTAGGTGAATGAGCTATGAGCGAAGCATGTCGGTTTGCTGGTCCAACAACTTTCCTAAAGGAGAAAGCTGTGTCTTTCAGAGATCTGGCAAGGTGAAGACTTGGCCTCTGTCATTTTCCACTTGGCTCCACAGTTTGTTGGATTGCCTTGATGTTCCCTTTAGCTCATTCAGCTTTTGCTGGACAAAGTACGTTTTGAGTTGTTTCTGAATCATTACTGTATCATTACTGTAACTTACTGAATTCCAAGCTAATATTCTCTGCTTTGCTGGCTTCTTATAGAATTAATCAATAACATCAAAGGAGGGTTATATGTTTGTACATCACCAAACCCTTTCTTCAGGGATCAATAGCATCAAGGATTTACTGCATTTAGATTTGAGTGTAAAAAGCGTTAGTCTGACAAGCACTTGCTGGCAGGGGTTGAACTTGGCAGAAAAGGAGGGTTAGCTGACTTTGACCTTTGTGTTTAGACCATTAGTTGATATTTAAAGCCTCATGTTTGTGTCACTTCTCAGCTTGAGGTAGCTCAGTCCTGCCACTCAGAAGAGGCTTTTTTAACTGCCAGGCCCAAGATGGTTTGGACAAGGTACACTTCTGCTTTTCTGCTAAAGGTGTTCTGAAACTGAGTTAAATGAGAAGCATTACACTGTCTATATGTTCAGATGGAAAAAAGCGTACCTGCTACTCAGGTCATTGATGCCTGTTTTTGTGATTTACATTAAAATGAAATAATATCATCCCCCACAAAATAAAATAAACATTTTTCATTAGGCAGAAGAAATGTCTTTTTGGACACATTACTCAATCACAAATATTTTTTAAAGTTGGAAGTCCCAGGGTGAGTAATGTTAATAGGAGTGCTTACAGAAACTCTGAGCTTTTAAAGTGGGACTTATTAGCAAATGGCAGACAATTAAATTACTTAGACTAAAGCGGTGCCAATATCAATTCTGCTGTATTATTTCTAAATAGAAAGCAGTGCTGTTTGCATTCTTTTGCACAATCTGGCACAATATGTGCCACTTTTATCACAGATATCTTATAAAACTGTGATTTCTCTGAAAAAAGGGATTGGCTGTATGCTGAACTAATACTTCGTATCAGATTCTTTTACATGTCTTTCATAAGATAGTCATACTGTTTTACATGCCTTTAATTAAATGGTGTTCAAAATAATAGCATCCTATTTACTGGACCCTAACAATTGGTAATTAAGATCTTTTCCAATATTTACTGAAGATGAAAAAGTACAGGAAATAGTGCTGCTACATGATTTTTTGAAAAGGCCAAACTAGACTGTTAAATGACATTTCAAGGTGAGTGTGCAAACTCACTGACAGTGATAAATGAAGAATTGTGTTTGAAGGCAAATTATTTCTACTCAGTGAGGAATATGAGGGCTACTAGTGTAAAGTTGCTCATAATACTCCTGATTGAGTTAATGCACAAACATGTTGAAAAAACACCAAAACACGACTCTAAAGAGTCTCTCTTAAGTTGTCTGGGGCTAGTCAAAAGAAGAACTAGTACTTTGTTAGCTGTGAGCTAATCTCTGCTTTCCATATGTCGTGGTATAGAGCAGAAATATGTAGCGCTCAGAAGTTGACTCTGAATAGCCTGTGTACCGAGTCTTAAGTACTGAAGAGCCTTCTGTATGCTGATTAGAATGTTAAAATACAAACTTGAGAAATAACTTCTCTGAGTAACACTGCAAATAACTCATGTAGCCTAATTTTTCTAGATTTGTTTTCTATTGTGATCTCAATTAATTATGATTTGTTTCTGATGTTTATGGTTGAACACACAGTGTTCGTATTTTATGAAGAAAGTGAATTCACAGAGGTGATTACAACACGATGAAGAAAGCAGTGGGCAAATTTTCTGGTTTTGTTATCACAGTGAATTTAAAGCATGAGGAGTTCTGAAATCTGGAGGTGTAGTTGTTTTGTCATATCTGCTTCTGACTGATATCAGTTGAAAAATTCTGGTAAGCTGAGCTTAAAGTAGTGAATAGGCTTTTGTGGTTAGGGGAGACATACAACACTTTCCCCCCCACCCCAACTCAGGCACATGTTTGCATGTTAAGACACCATATGCCACCCAAATCCATGTTAATATTGTGCTTTTTATGATTCATATGTATCTTTGCCTGTCTCTCTTCTTCTTTGGTGTGGGTGTGAGTCTCCCATCTTCCGACTCATACAGTAGCTTAAACTACGTTGTGAGCACACTGGAAGCCGATACTCGCTCAGTCTTCCATCAGTTTGCATCTAGCAGTGTAAGTAGAAGGCAGTGGGAGAATCTATCCCTGTTTGTTGTGCTGGTTTTACTATTGCTAGGGAATGCACTCTCCACTGCTCCTGAGGAAGGGGCTGTCTCGTGGTCTCAAACTGGTACCTGAGATGTTATTTATGACCGCGTACTACTTGGCTCAGCAAGATGGCTTGTGCTTCCAGCTCCATTTCCTGGAGAGATTGGTGGGGCGGGGTTTTTTTTGTTTGCTTGTGGGTTTCTTTTTTACAATATGTAGAACTCTGCTGGTAAACTGTCATGTTCTTGAGGTTGAGATATGGGATGTTGGGGGGAAAAAAAAACAAACAGAAAAACCATCTCCTTTTGACTACTGTACTGTCATTCACCCTCAAAGCAGAGCAGTTGAAAATCCATGGCAACCAGCAACACTGTTGTCCTTCTCCTCCGTCTGTCCCTGCTTCTGCATTCATGCAGCAACACACACACGTACATACATGTCCTGATTTACCCAGAGCAGAAAGGATGATGTGAAATCTTCATATCTGCTTCATTGTGAGGTCAGCTGATTTATATTTGAACAACTATCAGTATCAACTGTAATCAGTCAAACTTGCTTTACCTGAAGTGGGAACCACTCACATGAACTCGTCTGTGTGCTGTGGAAGGGTAGCAGCCAGATGATGGTTTCTGACCAGAGCCGAAGTACAAAATGGGTTTTTTTGTCTCTAACGTGCCATTTCGCCTACAGCACTGAAGTGTGTCTGCTGTTGCATTTTCTCAAAACCTTGAAATCCCAATACAGACTTGCAAGTATGCATTCTTGCTACTGTTTTTTAAATAGATGTTTTGCCTCGCTCCTGCACCAGCACTTTCCACAGCTGTTAATTTTTATGCAGTTTCAGGTAACAAACAGAAAACCTGTTTAGGTCTCTTACTACATCACTAGTGTGTACCGAAGACTTAATGACAGTAACGCATTTCCTCCCCTTGAGGCACTCTGAGTGTTGTATCTCACAGAATCACAGAATGGTCGGGGTTGGAAGGGACCTCTGTGGGTCATCTAGTCCAACCCTCCTGCCGAAGCAGGGTCACCTACAGCAGGCTGCACAGGACCTTGTCCAGGCGG
>Ga0065711_1035818_pt1 | contig 21795 bp, 6 predicted proteins | sample Hoacrofraction12_FD_59098 | JGI IMG/M metagenome (GOLD analysis project Ga0065711, IMG submission 59098) | Hoatzin crop microbial communities from Cojedes, Venezuela - Epithelial fraction 12 v2 (version 2) | ecosystem: Host-associated > Birds > Digestive system > Esophagus > Crop | place... | reverse complement strand
TCTTTCTTTTCATTCTCCTCCGCACGCCGGCGGGGGGAGGGGCGGCCGCGTGGCGCTTTTGTTGCCGGCGGCAGCCGAAACCAAAACATCAACTCTCGCTATGTCTAATATGCAAGTGTAGCTCACCTGACATAGGCTACTCCTTTGTCACAGGTGCTTTGATAAGATAAGGATGTCAGAGTGTGTGCACAATACAAGAGGTCATCTGAGATACAGAAGTTTTGGTTTGACATGGCAATGTAGAAGGAGAGTGAAATAGTTTAAGAGATCAAGTCTAAGTCTGCCAAATTGCAGTGCAGGGACAATTCAAGTGATCAAAAAGCAAACTATGCCAACAGAGCATACAGAGCTGTCTTAAGCTACTTGCATTGTGAACTTCAGACTGAACTTAACATGGCTATCAAAAGTCGTATAGACATAGCTATTGAGAAGGAAGAGCTAGGACAAGGAACTTGGAAGCTAGGTGTCTGTAAAGTCTGAAAATGAAGGATATGATATTAATGGAGCATCCCAGTTTGCAGTCCTCCTTCCAGAACTTTTTCAATATTTGATACAATGCTTGCTTACCACCAGAAACAGTCCTTGTAGTCCTGACTGGAAGTCAAATTCCTCCAGGGAAAATGCCCTGCTGACTATAATATATATCTGCCTTTTTTCTTCCTTTCTGCACCGCGAAAGCACTTCATTGAGGCAGTACATAGCCTAGATCGGTGCAATGGTGCATGAGTTGGAACACATAAGTTGATAACCAATATTGCCTTGAGGTTATTGTATTAAAAAAGAATGCTGTTTAATGTTATTCTTTGATCAGTTGCCTCTGTCTCAAAGGCAGATGTAGAAATCAGAGTTGAGAAGCAAGGTTTTGCTGCAAGTCTCAGATGTGTTTACAACTCATAGTAGTGTTGCTCTTTTGCAGTGCAGGGATAATTGTACTAGAGCTGAAGGGACCAGGCCAAGTAGTATCCTGCATCTCAAGAAGTTACCTCAGATGTGAGGCTTCTTGCTTGTTGTTATCCAGTATTAAAAAACAGTTTACACTGGGTGAAATTTATGCAATATAATGATCTGCAGTCTTATAATGAAAAATTTGTGGAAGTATTTTACATATTTTCTGCAATGTTATTGTTTTGTTTTTTAAATTTCATTAAAATTCTTCACACCAATTGAACATTCTAGATAACTTTTTAGATTTTTTTTTTAAGTGTAAGGACTCTAAATAGCAAAGATCATCTACTTTTATTGTAGTCTTTCTTCGAGACATTATGACAATTATCTTAACTTCTGTACCTACACCACAAAGAACAAATCTTTCTTCTTAATACAGCTTCCTAAGAGAAAAAGAGCTATACAACCTTTGCATCCATGTCCCCAGTATCATCTTAGCCCCCAAATTAATTCCTGTCAGATTTGACAGGAAATGGAAGTTTCAAAGATATTTAAGGTCCTGTAGGTTCTTATACCATGAGAAAGATGAGCACTGTCAATCGCTTCTACGTTTGTATGTGGTTCTTATATGATTCTGTCATTTTCCCACTTCTCTCTCTGGAGTTCTTCTTGCTTCTGATTCCCTCCTGTACTTCCACTGCAGTACAGATTTTGAAAGCATGAATGAGCTTCTTTTGAGTGTATTTAAACAGCCTTAAAATTCTGCATAGCAAAACTGTACAACCATATGTAATTACTTTTATAATTTTCTTTTTCTTTCTTGTCTCTAAATGTCATAGATAAGCATTTTAAAATTTTTGTTCTGACCAGGATTTTTATTTTACTATTGACTGCTTTTAGTGCCTCATTTCTCTTCCGTTCCTACAACTGTGAGGTCTGTTACTTGCAATTTTTTTTCTTCGTTGTTTTATTGGAAATTGCATGGACTGCAGTTTGCTTTGATTTCATTATATAGCAGCACAAATCACTTTAAAATATAAACTATTACAAGAGTCTAAACTAAATGTTCATTTAATTTCCAAAGCTAAAAAGAAGCAGTATTAGGATATTAAGAACCAAGTATGAAAGAACACATTTGTGGTGTTTCAGTGTATAGTGTAAATGAAACATGATGTATTTTCATGTGATAAAGTGCTCAAAGTAAAACCTAACAGAGAGAGTATGTTTTACTTAATTCATTAAGCACATTTATGAAGACATTATCTTTTGTCTACACTGGATGTGTTACCTAATGAGCTCAAATCAGACCTCCTAGGTTTAAATAATTCCATAATGGAGGTTTAGACATACCCATATCCTTTTCCTTCTAGTAATCCTTTTAGGATTTTGCACCTTTGGGTGTTCAGAAACTGCTTAAAATATTAACACTCCATCTGTACCAGGATTAGGTGATACAGTTAGTGGCCATGTACCTGCTCCAGGTCAACATGATGAGAGCAGTAGTAAAGTAAAACATTCTGGCCAAGTTATTCTGTTTCTTAATAATATAAAAATCATGTTTCCTTGATTTACATAATGCAAAATTATCTGTTTTAACTTTGCTTTCCTTAATCAGAAATCCCATTGCTTTTTTTTTACATGATATTTTACATTGCTCTTATAATGGCATAGACTTTTTAACATCTCACTTATAAAATAGATAAGGCCATACTCTTAGTAAAGTTCCTTTAAAATGAAAAATGCCATTGCAATTTCACTGTTCGTTAACTACTCCCAAGTCTTAATATCATGAAGAGATTCTACTTTATCTCCATAGCAAAATATACAAAAGGTGCTTTTTATTCCTCTTCTTTTGTCCTAATTAGTCTTCCTATCTTTCTATTTAGCAAAACATGTAGAAATTACTGCTTTCTACCCAGATTTCTTTTACTCTAGTGAAACAATTTAGTTAGGCAAATGGTATCTTCAAAGATAGTTATCATCAGCTGATAATTTCAACTTTTTAATTTATTCCAAGTGTTTCATATGCAATCTTTCTGGATGCTTTACGATGAAGCTTTGGGAGGTTTGAAGGCAATTATACTATACTAAATTACTATTAAAAAGTTATGGAGATACATTGTTAGTTTATAAATCTAACTTTTCTTCTAGTCTCAGGTGTTGAAGGTAGAGTGAAAGAACATAAACCTCATACGATGATGATGAAAGCAAGAAATAAGAAACTATAAAATGCCATGAATTGCATTCTGAAATCTCTCCTATTGTCAAATTCTGAGAGATTAACTGGAAAAATAACTTTGTTAACTCAGTTTCCTTCTCAGGAAAAAGATCCATATAATAGGTTCTCAGTTTGTTTCACACTGTTCTGAATCCCTCTTCCTATCTGTTGCATTAAAGGTTCTGTTGAAAATGAAGGAAGTTAATTTCTTTTTTTTGGGGACAGAATGATATCCTTTAGTGTGTTCTGTTATTTTGACAGTGAAACTTCTCTTTGAGTGTAGAAGAAAACAGATGACTGAATACAACAAAAACCTTTCAATAAGGGAAACCATTTGGAATTTTGGAGACCTAAAGTGTTTCTTGCCCAATGGACTTAGCTTTTATTGAGGACAGTCATAAATAACTTTAAAATATTCCAGTGTGATAGGATGGAGCTGCAGATTAGGTCATTATGGAATTATAGTTCCCTTGCTTAATGATTTTACAAAATTGCCTGGCAATCCAACAAAGAGAAGGAGCACAACTTGGTGAATGCAGGCTAATTAAACCAATAATTGCTTCTTGTTGTGTTCCCAGATAATGTGCCCCTGATAATTTTAAAAGAAGTCTTGAAGCTGACTTCTTGAATGAAATGCTGTGCTAGTTAAAGCTTCACTAACTCTCCGTGTGCTTAGAAACTGGCCTACTTCTCAAGGTCCCTTGCATTGCTCAGACAAGTATTGCCATGGCGTGCAAACAGTACAGGAACAGTTTTCCTGTGTGTCAGGTAATGGGACCCTGAATTTCGGTGTTTTCCCTCTTTGCAATATTTTGACTAGATCATCTGATTTCCCTGAACAGTTCTGAAATTAGAGGGTGCAAATTAAGTCTTCGATGTTCAAAGTTCTACTTTCCGTTTTTTTAAGACTTAGGGAAAGATGCAAACTTTAATGTATCTTAGGAATGTGAGTGTAAATCTAGAGTAACTCCATCGAGATTTATGAGGATTTTTTTTGAGTTATATCTGTGTCAAATGCAAGTATGTGACTGTTGACTGGCAGCTATGTTTAGAACTTGGGAAATAGTTCGTCACGTCCCAAAGAATTTCAAGGTGATCTTCAAAGAGATGTGAGGAATAATTTTGAAACTTTTAATGCTGAATTTAGAGGAAGACTGTTTATTTAGAGGAAAAGTCTTTATCAGTTAGTCAAATAAAAGGACTTCTTTAGATGAATTGTAAGTATGAACTCTGCTATGATACATATGCTCATGCTATCTGACCTCTGCAAATAAATGCATGTTGTTTGCATTTGTTACACAGTATGTATTTTAGGTCACATATAGTCTGATAGAGCACCTGTTTTAACATGAGTTACAATTTTATGAAACCATAGAAGTGAAGGATCCACTCCTGTATCTCAATAATATTTTACATTGTGTAATCTTGGGTAAATGTATTTTTCTCCATAGGTGCTTAAGGATTTTTACTAAAATGTTGGGCTGCAGTCTATTGTCTTTCCAGAAATTTTTCATTCTGAAATATCCTACCATTGTATGAGTGGAATGACATAAAGGAAAAAACAGGTAGGTTTTCAAAAGGATTACTGAACTGTTATCTTTAGGACCTTTGAAGTTAGACAAAGCGTCTGTTACTGTTGTAGGAACTGTGAGTTGATTCTGTGTCGGTCTAAAAGGAAAGTGTGATGTATTAGACAAATCTGAGAAGTGCAATGCATGTTTTTGGATGCATAATTGCATTTTAAGTATCACCCAAAATTATTTCTTTCTGAAACTAAACACAAAAAAACTTAGGTGTGACTTTCAAAGTTTGTTTTCTAGTACTGAGAAGCTATTTAAAATCACAGGAATTATGAATAGAGATGTCAATCATTACTGCTACATTCCATATCACATAATGCACATATGATGTTGTCTGCAATCTGCTGTAATAGTCTAAAAACAAAAATCGGAGTCTGTTAGATCACATGAACTAAAATTCCCATTGTTATTCACAAAATAGTGGAAGACAAATCTGGCAAGAGGTCTTGCTAATAGTCGCTTTCGTATTAACTCTTACAGTAAATGTTCGTGATTTAAATCTGTAACTACACAGTTCACAAAATGTCTCCCAGAATTTGTAGTCTTGTAAATTGATAAGTATCCACTTAGGAATTGTGAAACTGCGTTTTTTGTTGGCTTTTTAATGAGAGATATGTCCAATATATATTCGTTGGCAGCAACTGGGCAATGAAAAGCACTATTGCTAGTGAAGGTTTTATTTCTGTTTTCTCTGTGTCTTGTTAAGCTTTACCAATATAAAACCATCTGTTTAAAAAGCTGTAAAAAATAGACTGTCAACACACATAAAAGATAAGCACTACCAAATAGTCTTAATATCTACTGGCTGATAATTCAGTGCGATGTAAAAATGCATGAAGATGGACAGATGGATGGAGAGGAAGACAATTAGTTATGTATTGACAAACCTCAGTGTCCAAGTAAATTGCTGCAATGTTTATGATAGATAGTAATCAATTCCTTTTTCTTTAGTGAGTATTTATTTGCACTCTGATGATGTCTTCTTATCTTAAATTGTCTTGAAATAGCTCTTAATATTACATACACATATATTTTTTTAGCTGTACATGACCTAAATACATTCCAAGCGAGAAGTAATTTAAACTGGTAATACAAATGTTGTGAGGAGGTACATGTAAGAGCAATAATGTCACTCATACCAGGACACTGAGAAGCTCAGGGTTATATTGGGTGAACCATCTAGTAACTGACCATTACCAATATCTCAGAAATAAGCTGAAAAAATTATCTAATGTCAGTAATTTGACAATAAAAAGATTTCTCCAATATGTTTGTGCCCAGTATGTTTTGAAGTAATACTGGCAAAACAAATTAAATGCTTTGAAGTTATATGCATTACTTCATGTGAATACTTTATTTAAATCTCTCACTGAAAATTGAAATATTATTGGAACTGGCTGTAGATTTTTCATAAGACCTAGTTGTGTTTCCAAAAAAGGAGAAATAGATAAGGAAGTGTTGCATTATAGCTGCAAGATCTTAATGACGAATGCATTTTATTCATGCAACAGTTATATAAAGTTAATGTAGAATGGTGTGTAGTAGTTATATTTTTCCTGTGCATATACTTGAAAAATATACTAAAGAAATACTTTCCACATAAAAAGAGGACTTACTAGTTGAAGGAATTATTCACAGTGATTGCCAAAGCATAGAATAATCTATAAGCAATAAAGATCCCAATCCTGAGAAAGTACAAATCTAGATTTAGCTCTCCTCACTGTCAGCTTGCCAACATGTAATATATTACTTTTTCAAGATTAGGGCAAAATATTAATTCTGATTATTCATAAATATTATGTTATATTATTTTGCATAAAATATTAACTGTCAGGTCATATGTTGTCTACAATTAAAATACTGAGAACACTTGTGTACAAAATTGTGTGACAAAATATAGACATTTTATATCCATAAACTCAATAATTGATCAATAATGATGAATTGTTAAATAGGCCTCTGTCTGTTGTTCCCAAGCATCACAGTTCCACTACTGTTGGTTAAAAGAGGACAACATACCAACTAAGAGAGGAAACTAGAAGCAATAAAACTAAAAAAGCAAAATCATAGTACGAATCACAGTCAGAAAATGCAGAAAAGTCATTGTCAGACCTAGATCTCACGAAGTAGGAAATTTTATTTTTGATTCATACTCATGATTAAAATAATTTCAAGTTAAGAAAAGATATCCAATAGAGCATGTAGTTTCCATGCAGTATGTATCTGTGAGGGAGAATATAACAGCAAAAATAATGTATAAACGGTGGCAGGAAATGAAAATATACCTGAACACAGCTTTGAGACATAATAATTAGAGTATTGTATCTACTTGTGTCCATACATCATGAAGAAATGGAGATTTTCAGATGAAAAGAGCTACATGAATGATTCAGTCTGAGAAATACATTTTGTACTATAAAGATTGATCTATTTCATTTTTCTAAGAGAAAATGAAGTGACTTGACAGCCTATAACTACCTTTCTCAGACTTCTGACAGTAGCTTTCTTATTATTCAAATAGGAAAGATGGAATGAGATCTGGAGTCAGACTAAAAATAAAGTGATAAAAGTTGAGGTAATTAAGCTTTAAACATTTGGATGCTTATTGATAGTCAACAGGATTTAAAGAATTGTATGGCTTTTTATGGATACAGACCTTAATCATGCATTTAATTTTAACTTTGAAGCACAGAGATTTTCAATACATATGCTTAAAATGTTTAACAGTGTATTTAATACCTTTAAAGTATAGCTTAGTGATTTTTTACGCATTCCATTTACATATTTTTTCTTTTAAAAAATTACACTCTTAAGTGGATATACACACACTTGCTTTTTAGCAAGGCTTTAATATTTATTCGTATTTATTTTTAATGGCTAAGTAGCAGATGGTTAGACTTAAAGCGCCATTCCCCTGGGTATTTAAAATAGGCAAAGATATGAAAAGAAATGAAAGGGAGAAGAGCAAAACAGATGTTCTGAACCCACTGCTGATGGTGAGACATTGGAGGATAAGTAGATGTCTTCCAACTTCACCAATCAGTTCTGTAAGACCACTTGTGAGAGATTATATGATGGCATTTGTTTCTCTGAACATGGATGAAATATTTTTCTAGGCTTTGAATGTAAATTGAAAGGAAATAGGCTAACTGGCCCTTCTTCATTCATTCTTGAAACTACATTAAAGACACTGCTATTTCCAAATATTATTCATATCTATAAACAAAACTTCTTGCACTTTTCTTCAGAAATTGATTCCTCTCAGAACTCCGCAATATTTTTGACTTTTAAGACTACTTTTAACCATATTATAATTGATAAATAGCACATAATAGCAAATACATATGACATTTTAACATATTAAGTGAGTGAGAGTATTTGATAGACTGATAATTATCACAGCTTAATGTGTTGGCTCCTGTGAGTTCATACTTAGGATATGACTGTATGATTAGGATTGGGCAGCTGCTTATTTACATCACTTACATGTATGTCTGGTGCTGTGTAAACCAGATCTTGAAGTTATTTAAATGATGTAGTATAATAGGTTATATCAAAACTTCAATGGACTTTTCAGTGTGGGCACAGTTTCATGTTATTGCAGCTACGCAGCTTCAGGATGGCAAATGACCTCTTCCAAGTAAAAGGAGGCCAAGGCTATCATATAACAGACTGGCCAATGTTTAATATTGCAACTGATGAAAAATCACGTGAGGCCCAGGCTTTACAGTATTTGGTTTTAAATTCCAGAACTTCCTACTTTGATTCCAGTCTTATCCATGAGTTGCCTCTCAAACCTCTGCTCCATGTACAAGTATATAACTGGCAGTTTAAAAAGTCTTCTTTGAGAAGGTAGTGGTATTTGCAGGGAAAGTGATTAGTTTTGCAGTAGTCATCATAATTTTAATGAGACTATTTTTCCTAGAATCTTGAGCTGCGTCTTGTACCCCAAAGCATTGTACACATGAAGGAAAGAAACTATTTTACAGCCATCTCTTTGTTTTTTCCCTCATGAAACCTCATTCTTTCAAGTTTTTTTCACACTACCAAAGCAGAAGGTAGAAAGAGTGCAAGGATTTATTTTTTCAATGGTGTCAGTAGTAATATGTCTGTTCTTCAAAGCAAAGATGTTTTAAAGGATAAGACAAACTAGAATTTTTATTATTTTTTTTTACTTTTTTACTCTTTCTTCCCCACATGGTAGGTTATGTGCAAGTGCACATATATGTTTAATTATCTTCTTTTCAAAGTCCATGCTGTTTCCTAAGAGCATACTGCTTTTGCAAGCAGACAGTGGTTTTATGATATGATGTACAGAGGAAAGATCTGATATCTCTATGATTTTACTCTTTTTGTACCAAAGCATTGACCTGAATTCATAGCTTTTCTCTTGGCGCTAGAATTTGCCACTACAGTATGACCAGCCATTGAGTAACTTAGTGATGTTCCTCACTGACGTAGAATCTCAGGAGTCTTGAATCATGCCGATCTAATGGGGCTGTAACTCATTTGTTGCATAACTAACTAACACGTAACCAGCGAAGCAGAACTAACAATGCACAGGCAATACGTGAACAACAAAGCCAGAGGCAGAAGACAGAAACAGACCAACAGTTCTGACAGTGTTCATAAAATTTCCATTAATTCTAAGAACTGAGCTTGACTTGGTTTACAGTCTTTGGAAACTTTCAGATTATTATGGCATTTTATACATGAAGAGATTTTGAGATAATGGAGAAGAAAAATAAATACACAAGTACAAAAAATTACTAATCAACTTTGAATAAAACTGCAGTCTGGTAGTGACAGGTTATCGTCTATTAAAATATTAATATGCAACACCAAGAACTGCAAACGACTGACTGAAAATAACCTCAGAAACTTCATTCCTCTCTTATCGTGAAGATGCATGAGGTACTAAAGTTCATTTCCTTCCTGAAATCCAAGGAATTTACAGATCTTCTTGTTACAGAGTTATGTGCTATATATCAAACATTTGACAATGATTTTTAGCCTATTTAATTCATAGAAACTCCTTCTGCATAAAGCAAGATAAAAGAAAGGGAAGTATGTGAAGAAAAGGGGAATCACCCTCTTTCTTGTAAAACCATCACTATTTCTGTTTAAATATTAAAATAAAAACAACAGAAAAAAAGATACTCAAGATTAGATACTGTCTGATGTGTGGAGAGGCAAAAGAGTAGGATAAAGAAAACATCAAAATATTTTAATAAAAAAACAGAATTAAAGCTATACTTTGCATAGAGACTACAAATCAAATTGATTCCCAACTTTTTAAGAACAGACAAAATTTCATTAACTTTCTTATTTTATGGCTTCCTACTCTGTTTATGAATTGGATTGAAAGGCTGACAACAAACTAGAGCAAGAACTAGTGTCAACACATTTTTGACATATATGATTTCATGAAGCATTTGGAAATTCACCAGGAAAGTTTTTGCTAGTTTAATCCCTAGCAATTGTTCAGTAATGCTTTCTGTGCTCCAAGATTCATCAAAGATCTCCTAAAATCTACATTTTTTTCCAAACTTTAAAACAATAGCAATAACAATTACAGTAGTAATAAATAAGTGTACCAAGGCAATGTATTACTTTTTAGTGGTTCTCTCAGCAACACCATTTGACATAAAAAGTGTCAGCATCTGCCCCATAATTGCCAGCTTAACATTTTCTAGAGATACACAATGAATCATTAATTACTATGCAACCATTCATCCTCATAGCCTGCCAAACTCTAGATTTATAATCTGCTCGCCTCCCATCTATTTTCATCTGCATATCAAACCAATCTTAGTTTGTTTTAAAGCAGATAATCCACATGTGGAATAGATAATTTTCTTAAAATTTTCTGCCTAAGAATTACTATCGCTAGGAAGTTGCTGGATTTTCATGATTCCAGATAGTAGAATCAATTCTGAAGCCTCTTTAAGACCTCAGTTTACAGAAGGTTTGTCCTACACTGTTTCAGATCTGGGCCTCCAGCTGATTTAAATATTAGAGGTAAGAATTATGGCCATATTTGTTTCCCCGATATCAAATGAATCAAAGACAAACCGAAGAAAACAAAAAACCAAAAAAAAACCCAAAACAAAAACAGTGTTAAAAAACAGTGTTAAAAAACAGTGTTAAAAAAGAGTTAAAAATGGAGTGACTACAATGAATACACTATAAATGAAAACTTTACCTGCAGATATAGACCTTTTTACTTGGGTCTTATGATCATCTGGTATCTGTCTGTCAACCATGTTTGTTTGCCTTCAATCTTCATCTTTTCATTGCTTGTAATAAAATAGACTTTATGTGAGGTCTGTTGCAGTTCATGTGATCCAAAGTTGAATGTATTTTAAAATAACAAAATGAGAGTAAGACGTTTTCAGGCAATTCCTTTGTACAACAATTGGTAGAATGTTAGAAATGTCAGCAGGCTAGGGCGGATGTATTCTCCATTGCTTATAACCTGTTAATTTTTTCTCCATTATGTATTCTGAATAAATTCTGAACAACCTACCATTCATAAGTGTTTTTTCAAAGTTCTGAGGAACTGCAATCTATTTTATGCAGCTCTCTGAATAACGAACGTCACTTTCCTTGGTGGTATGTTTTCACTAGGAAAGCTTTAGGTCAGAGCTGAACACAACCCATCCAGTTACATCTTTCTGACCATCTAAATGTCAGATTTAGGACAGATTCTAATGCTTTGTCATTCAGTCATACACTATGCATACAGAATAAAACTATAGTAAATTTTTTATAACTTGCCTGAACTGCCATCGAACATAAATTCTGACTTCTGGTCATTTGTGCTCCATGTATCTGCAGTTAAAGCAACTGCTGCAGCAGTGTTTGCAGTTTTCAAATCCATCAGCTTCAAGGATTTAGTGTCTTTCCTTTCTGTACTGAACAAGATCTTAAAGCAAAACAATAGACACATTTGTGGAGTATTATCATCCTGCTTTTATTAGTAATATATTCCATGACAGATTTACAATCACCTCCACCAATGTTGCAAAACAAAAAGGACCTCAAAAAACACTTTAAGCTTCCTCCAGTTTTTAGAAGGAAGAGAAACAATCTCTGCAGTTTACTAGTGTCCTGATTTCAGCTTGGATAGAGTTAATTTTCCTCCCAGTAGCAGCTGTGTTTTGGATTTAGTACAAGAAGAGCATTGATAACTCTGATGGTTTTAGTTGATTATAAGAAATCAAGGACTTATTTCAGTTTCTTATGTTCAGCTAATGAGTGGGTGTGGAGGAGCTGGGAGGGAGGGTAGCCAGGCAGCTAGCCCCAGCTGACCAGCAGAAATATTCCATACCGTAGATGTCATGCTCAGTTTATAAGTGGAGGTTGGCCAGAGGGCAGGAATTTCTTTTTTAGGTGGGTTCAAATGCGTATTTGTCTGTGAGTTTGAACTTTTCCCGGAGTTTGGTCCTTTTTGGGAGTTTGACACAATTTGAAAAATCCTCCAGTTCTGGGTTCCACAGTCACTCCTTGGGGACAGGCTGCAAATTGGTCATTGGGTGGTGAGAAAATTGTATTATATACAGTTTGGTTTGCATGTTCATTATTAGTAGTAGATGCATTAGTATTAGTATTTCCTTTGTTGTCTTATTAAAATGTTTTGATCTCAACCCACAAGTTTTACCTTTTGTCCATTTCTCCTCCCCATCTTACTGGGTGGGAAGGGGTGGGATGAGCAAGCAGCTGTCTAGTGCTTAGTTGCTGGCTGCCAGGCTAAACCACAACAACGTGCTAGATTATTGTGCAGACTTCCTTTGCCCCACATAACTCAAGTCTAAAAATGTGTTGTTGGTGTTTATCAAATCAATAAAAAAAGCATAGATTCAGATTTTCTTTAAAGTGTTTGAACTTTGAAATGACATCAAAAACATTCTACACAAAAACGTGTCTTTACATACAGAAAAACCAACCAAACAAAAAACCCTCAAAATTTATGAATATTCAAAATATACAGTAACAATAGATTGCCGTTCTTTTATTAAATAGGGGCTAAATGCTAATGTAGGCAATAGACTTTCCTCCAAAATGAGTGTGTGGATAGATGTATTGTCATGGTAGTGGGGGCAGCAAATTGAAGACACATATCCTCCAAAGCACAGTAAATGGAAACAATCATACCCTTTGAAGGATCATTTTTTGTATGTGTTTCTGTGAAGACAGAGCATCGAATATGATTATAGATTTGGGAAATTCTGAAATGGAACAAATATTAATTTGTTAGGTAATAGTGCATAAAAAACAACATCATGGTGACTTCCTAGGAAATAAAAACAAGTCAGTTATTGATTTTTAGAATATGAAAGCTTTTTCAGTTTTTTATTCATGCGTCCAAAAATAAATACAATTTGTCTGTGAACTTTTAGTACTGTAGAATGTAATGCCATAAAAAATCCACAGCCTTTTATTGTTGCAAAAACTGGTCTTCTAAGTTTCTGACAGCTAAATTTTTTCTGTTTCTACAGAGTGAAATCTTGTGCCAAAAACATTATATTATCTGGAAAAAGACGAGTATATACCTAGCTTTGTACTTATTATACAATAAAGAAAGGTGAGTAGAAAATAGTTCCATTTTTTTATTATTATTTTCAGGTTTTATAACTTGTGCAACTGCTGCTTATGTAGACTATTAGTTTTTTAAAACCTTCTGTGTCGCATTTAGGAAAAACACTATCGAAAGGGATAAGATGTGATTAGCTCTTCACTTCCCCTAATGCCTCCAAGAAAAAGCTTCTGAATATTTATGATTCTTCCTCTTTTTTCCTGGTATCAGTATTAAAAATAATGTTCCATCATATGACTTTTTGGTGTGCAAAGTGCTGATATTGTTTTGATTGTAGGGACATGGAAATGTGGATGACTCAATGTTTAATAAAGATGCACCTTCATGCTCAGTCAAATTTTATAATGTGTTATTTGAAAATTATTCAAATTACTTTCCCCCTTTCTGATTCATTTTTCTCCCCAAATAACCAATTATAACTTCTTATTATTATTGAACAGTAAATGCATCCCTGCTAATTCATTACTTTTTCTGGTTTGTAGAAGCTGAGAAGCCGTAAATCTGACATTTACTCACAGTTGCTGTGTCAGCTGTTACACTGATGTCATAAATAGATTTAATTAGCAGAAGTCAAAGTTAGTGCAATAAGGACTAACTCTTGATTTATAGTTAACAAGAAAAGAATATCATCCACACAGAATATGAGAAAAAGAATCAAGATTAAAAATTCCCATGTAGGATAGCAATTTTCTGATATTGTCTTGTACTGTAACTTTGTATGTGAGCACAGAGAAAACGAGAGAACATTAATTCTTTTTCCTCATGCTGTTGCTGAAGCCTTCAGCACGATTTGGCTCAGGTCCTACTATGAAACGGAATATTTATTTCTAATAGAAAAAGTGGAAAAAACATGTAAGTAGAATCCTAGAACAGCTTATGAACTGTAGATTCACCTGTCATGCATGCTTTCCTACGCAAACTTATGCCCAGTTAACAAAAATTCAGGCAACCTGAAGTTCAGGTTCCTGAGAACAGAATTAGAAGGCAAAACTAAGGCTTTAATGTGGACTGAAATTGATGTTCATATAGTCTGAATAGATTTGATACGGACAGGATAATTCAATCCAGCAGCATGGTTCTTCCCAAGGACTCTGATCCTCAGCTACAGCTGATGACAAGGACATAAGTATACTTGGCTTGTACCTCTTCTTAACTTCTCAGTTTAGATGTGAACTCTTATTGACTTCAATCTACTTTACTCTTATAGGCAAACACAGAGATGCTTTCACAGTGAGGTGAATAGCATTTCTCAGTTCAATGTAGGATTCTCTCAGTCCTACATAGTGAAATCAGTAGCATTGTGTAAATATAACACACAATCTTCAGTCATTTTTTAAAATCTGCTGATGCCCTGTAGAGTTATTTATAATTCCACCTAGTTAGAAAACACATATATAAATATAAACTGAATTAATTGGCAAAGAGACTATTTTCATATAAGCTAGCAAACAGAAGTCTGATTATGTCATTATAGAACTAACTTTTAAGTAATAACTTGTTTCTGGTTTTGTTTATTACAAAAATCCATTTAAGATTATTCACTTCATCAGTCATCACTTACTCATCCTTCTTAACAAAATGCAGTGCACTACATTTCAAATCCTACCCTGAATGGACATATTATTGTAATTTGTAAAGCAAAATTTCATATATGCTACCAAGTATGGAGGCTCAAGTCCCATTTGCTAAAAGACACAAAGTTGTAAGTGCTATAGCCAAGGATCCAGTTTATGAGATTTACCATTTGTAAGTTCTACAGAAAAAGACATTCTGTAGTCCTTTGCAGCTTATGCTATTCACAGTGGTTACTTATACAGAGGTTAAAGAAAGATCTCTGCCTGTTCATTTAGTTTGTAAAAATTCAAGCTGAGACTTTTCTGTTTAGCTGATAGACAACTGCAATGCCAGTCACAAATTCTGGGACAAAATTATTATATAGGACTGTTAGCTCCTCTCTTTTCTTTCCCTTTCCTGAGTTCCTTTCATTCCATAGCAACATTAAGAAAAGTAAGAAATTCTATTTTGCTGGAATATTGCAGCCTTTGCTTTTATTCTGCATTGGAACATAAGTGGCAAACTTTATAGGGAGGAGAAGAAAAAGGAAAAAATAAAAAAAGAAAAGATCCAGTCTCTCACAATTCAATAGACTAATGGCACACTCTTTTGAAGAAAGCTGAGATGTGACTTTATTATAATGCATAAATATGGCATTAGAAAGGCAAAGATGCTGAAGCACTCTAAAGATCTCTTTAATCTGCCAGAAATAAACACAACAAAGGCTGCGGCTGGAAGATGATACAAACAACGAAGGAAGTGAGAAGTGCAGGAGCAATCTGCCATCTTACAGGACATTTAGGAAGGAAAATGACCTACTGATCAGAGATGGAGTTTGGGGATTAAATGGAATAACTGTCTGCAAATAGGAAAGTAGCTCTGTAGAGGAGCTAAGGGTTCCCACACACGCAGAGATGGAAAATAATGGACAGTTTTGAAAGTTAAAGTCATCAAAAATTTGAGGGAAAATATCACCTCACTTCTTCCTCTTTATAATTCAAGAGTGTATGTCATTCTGGAACAAATGTTTGAGTAAAATACGAGATATTTCTCTCAGTACACAGGCAACAATTTAAAGGATGTCAGATTTATTTTCCTTTCAGACCTTAAAATAGATGTACAATGTAGGCTAACTGGAGGAAGTCCAAAGGAGAACAACAAAAGAGATCAGAGCTCCAGGTAACATGACTTACAGAAATGAATTAGTTCAGTTATTTAATATAAAGAAAACTGTGTGTGTGTGAGAGAGAGTTGGGGGGCGTAGGAGAGGAGTAGGGTATACATTTAGAGGTAAATGATATCAGTTTCCAAAATAGTAAAGGACACATATTTTTGAAAACTGTTCAGAGCAGGGGAATAGTACAATCTCTATCTCTGTATCCACCATGAATGAGGCAAGAAATTTCAGGTAGAAATATTCAGCTTAGACATTTAAAAAAAAAGTTAATTTAAAAACCAACCAAGCAACGAACCAAACAACTGTCCAAAGGCATGGGCAGTGAAACTTTCAAATCACTGTGGAGCCTTCACTTTTCGGCAGCCATTACTATGAATGACAGACACAGGTGATTCTCCCTTTGAACAGGAGGACGTGCAGGGTATACTGGTGTCCTTTGCAGTTCTGATTCCACAAATGTGAGGGAAAGCACCAGCTATTCACACCTATCAAGAGTTGTGTGTTTATGAGGAAAGAAACACTAAATTGTTCCAAAGTAATCATTTAGTAATAATCCTTTTCTGGAAATCCTTTATTTTTTGTGACTGTTCTAGTCACAACCTCATAATGTCATTAGCATCACTGCCTTCCAAAGAGAAAATGGCTGTGGAGGTAAAAGGCGAAGCTATGGTTTTAAGGGAAAAGACGTTCAGGTAGTTATCTTTTCCATTAAATCTCTTTCTTTCTTCATCCTTTACAGTGACAATAAAACAATTTTTTTATTCAGTTATACTGAGCTTTCCAAGTTTAATGATCCTATTAACTCTCAGATGAAATCCACAATATACTCCTCATTATTAGTTTGCCAAAGTAAATGGAAATAGTACTTTAAAATTTAATGCAGAGTATGCTTAATGATCTACACCATTTTTGTTACTGGTTAATCCTCAAATAGTAGCATGTATAACATATAAAATATCCAGAAGGGAAGCCACCACCACTACCACCACCAACAACAAAAATTCAGTGAATCAGAATCCTTGATTTAATAACTAGCAGCTTTGTTTAATTACAGTTGGGTTGAGTTCACGGGGCCGAGAATACAATTATGTGCCTTGGTGCAGCATTAGCCACTCAGAATAAAATGCTTCTTTTTCTTTCTGTAGAATTCAAGAGAAATTATGATAAAGTATTTGGCCATTGTTGTAGTTGGCTTGTCCTGGAAAAGAACCTTCCTGTATGCATGAACTTTGTGTTTAGAGGTAGAAGCACAAGGGTATGGATGGCTATTTCCTTCACAAAGATTCCTGAACGTGGTATGGATTGTTTGATGGATTCAGTAATATTTGTCATCTTTTACATACTACAGAGTATTTTATCATTTATTCTTTATGTAGTATTTCACTGAATCATAGAAGTACCTAACATATATGAAAAATAATTATTTGTCGCTATACACATGTAGCAGGTGAAGCTGTAGGCAGAATCCAAGATGCGCATGTTCAGTGCTTGATGCAGTTAACCACATCAGGCTTTGCTGGAAAATGAGTACGTCAATAATGGGTTTTACTGAGCTCTGATAGACCTCAGATGCTCCTCTCAGATGTTCCATATAGGAAAATATGTCATCCACATGAGCATCAGTTACATGTTTTCTCATGACTGGCCAGTGAGAAGAAATTCATGTTTCCGTGCCACAAATAAGTAGTACAGAATCATTCCATTAATACTGGACATCACAGTGATGAAGCCTTTTTTACTTATTGTTTGAGGGCTTCTTTTTACCTTCCTTTTCAGGGAGAAAAACAAAAAGCTACTTACATGAATGGCATGCATTATTGATTACTTACTGAAGTACAAAGTCTTAAAATGCAGCTTTAAAGGTTAGAGAGATATCATAACATTAATAGGTTGTATATGTGGAGATTTGCTCATGACTTGGGACACCCAAGGGTCACTAAAGTTGATTATTGATGAAATTCACATGCAAAAGTTTTTATTTGACTGTCAATGCAAGGTGCTAAGTGCATACTTAAAATACATGTAATTAAAGCTTACTTTAATTAAAGTTTATATACTTTAAATGAAACCAGGCAAATTAAACTAACTCTGAAAGCATGAACTTCACATTTCTTAGCTCTACTCTAAACATCTACAAATACAGTTGCGTTTAGAAAGTTGTAGATTCTTCACTAGGGAAGAAGGATTGTATTTAATGCACAATATTTTAAGGAAACCTTAGTAATAGTAAACTAAAAAGGGATTGTTTAAGAAGGGAAAAGATAAATTACCTTCTTTGAGTTTGCATGTTAAAAGCCAATTTGAAGGAAGTGTCAAGAAATTGATGTATTGTCTTATGTGCTGAAATATTGCAATCATTTAACTCAAAGGAAGCTCTTTGCTTTTGGTAGGAGGTGACTATTTTGATTTCCAGCCAAATGTGTTGAATTATAATTATGCTCTGTCTTGGTATAGAAAACGTGTTTTTAATATCATGTATTTACTGTGACATCCACATAAGAAAGGGAACCGTGTCATATTTCTTTTTGAAGGAACTTCATGGCAAATATGATATCTCTCCTACAAATAAAAAGATAGTCTGCTAGCTGTGTGTATGGCAAATTTATGTGACAGTGAATTATATATATTGTAAATATATATTTTCAGACATAAGCCTATTTTGTGTGTCGTGGAAATGTGACCTAAAATATGGGATATTATTGCTGTTTTCTGGATGGTAGCAGTATCTAGTGCATATATGTCTGTAAATCCTAAAAAGCAATGTTAAAATTCTGAGTGGATAATGTAAAGGAGGAGAAATAAGGAAAACAGAATAATATGAGACTGAAGAATTGACTGGATTGTTTAAATATTTATTTTCTGGTGGTAGACTATGAGAGATTGCTAAATGTTTAGAATTTTTTACTTTAGAGATTTAATAATTTGTGTTTGTATTATAACTTTATTACATTTAAAACTATCTTCAGCCTTGAGGTATATATCTTCATATATTTCATATGGCTTGATATACGCTTAATTTTTTAAAAAAGTTCTAGGAACTTAAAGTTCTCTCCCCTAAAAATTTGAATCACGATTTTTTTTTTAATCTATGTTGTGTTTTCTTATTGATTTTTCTCATTAAATGCTTTCCTAGGATCTTCACTCATTTTTATTCTATATGGTAGCTTAATTAATATCTGCTTTCTAGAATTCTTTGAAATATGTTTCAAACTGTCAGCCTCTTTCCTATTTACAGTATGGTTTTAACTTCATATATATTTTTTTCTTTGAATGATTGAAAGTCTGACAAAAATAAACTGGAGTCCTTGTGGCATTCTACAATTTAGAAATGTATTTTTCTTGAATATTAAGCAAGATTATTTAATGCCACTATTGGTGACAGTAGGTCAAGGATGTGTGTAGTAAACGTTGACATTCTTTCCACAGGCATTATTACAGAAATAACCTGTTATAAATGGTAGTTTCCAGTTTAACATGTCTACAAAACACACAGGTAACTGTTTTGGCAGTCCTCAATACATCTAGCAGTATGATGAAGTGTCATCCTAGCATTAACATCAATGCTTTGCTATAATATTATTTTACCTGGAGCATCTTTACATCTCCATTTGGTGAAAAGTAGTCATTGGTCACACTAAGTGTTTCAAACCACAAATATTTCTAGTTTTAAGTATGATAGTCTCATAAAGTCAATTTAAGCTTATTAGCCATGGAAAAAATGGCTCCCTCATTCCAATGTAAATAGCCTTTCTAAACTATTCTAAACTATTTCTAAACTATTTGAATTTTAAACATATTCCATACTACTTACAAAATTACTGTATCTTGGCAGAATGCTCTAGTCTATCAATATGCAGCAAGACAGAAAGGAATGATGAACGTGGCTCAGAAATATTTGATTAAATTATCTTCAGTGAAAAATACTGTGTTGTTAAATTCCCACACGAAAACATTTTTTAAATTAGTTTTGATTAAACTCTGTGAAGAGTATTTTTCAAGTTATGGATGTAATCACTTGTTGAAACCAAAAAAGGAATTTAATTCAGAAGAAATCAAAGCCTTGTGGGTTAAATACCTATCTAACCCTTCAAAAATCCAATTTCATGTATCTGAAGTAAACTGGCAAAAAGAAATCAAACAGGCTGAAAAGGTGCATTAGCATCTGAGCTATTGTTTATCCTGGTGTCTCAAGGCTTTAGCACAGAAAAGCAATGCAATCAACCTTTTTGCATCTATGAAGAGGCAAAATACAGAATATAATATTGTTTGCAGATGAAAAAAAAACATCAAGTCTTTTTAGAAAATGTTTAGAAATAGCTATGATAAATTGTAATTTTTATCATGAGCAACTGTTCATCACTGAAGGATTTATTTGTTACTGATAAATTGTATTTTACATATAGTAGAAAGAAAAATCTATTTGCATATTAAAGAGAACACAGAATCACTCTGTTTTTAAGCTTTTTCTTATATTATTCCAAAATTGTAATTTCTGTTATTTTATCTCCATATTATTTTAATAGCTACATTTTTCATAACCCAAATTAACATGATGATAATATGATAATACAGTGACCTAGTTGTACTGAACCCATTACAGCCAAGCTAATAAGGGTATTTTGTAAACAATTTGATGCATATTTTGTGCATCATTTGTCAGTAAAGTCTTATGTGAATCAAAGTTGTGACATAAAGATCTATTATAGTGCATGAGAAACAAAAATACTCAAAAAGTAAAATTATTACTTTGGCACAGTGTTATTGTTTTAGGAGGTTAACTATAGCAATTCAGTTTACCTGTTGCATTTGGGAGGAGGCTTTTTGTTTTTTGTCTCTGCAAAAAAACTAAGGTTCATAGATTCAGATATGGAGGAGTTTCTCCATTTCTTTTGTCAATTTAAACAATAGAATGTTTTGTATCTGTGATCACATTATGGTTTCTTTCCTTTTATATGAAGAGTTTTCAATTTATTTTTTTAAATGTTAAAAAAAAAAAACTTCCTAAGCTTGGACTTTCTATACAAAAGATTAGTGTAGTGTATGTTACTTATATTTCAGCTGTGCATACATTATTCCAGGCATTGGCCACTATGTCCTGGTCTGTAACAATTCATGCTTCTTTGCCTTCGTTCTGAAAATATGAAGGTTAGTGATGTGCTTACACACATTGTTAGTCCTTACAAAGGCATTGGAATGTGCCATCTGCATAAGGATGTGTTTGTCTGCAAAATTAAAGCCATAGCCTGCAAGCCTTTACATCATCAGATCTGTATACGTGCGAAAAAGAACTTATGTCAGTAGACTAACTGATTTCATAGTTAAATTTAGTTTTCTTTGAAAAATAGCAATGCAAGGAAAAATTGAGAGAATAAATTTATAATAAGCCTAGTAAAAGCTAAAATTGGTTGCTGGAAGGTCAGCTGAAGCATATATATTTGCTAGTGAGAATCATATCAGCTGTATTTGAGATCATTACCTGTATTGCAGAAGCTTTTAGGAGGATTCATGAGAACTTTGTGATTTGTATTTTCATTGATGCATCAGCAATGTCTAGAAATCTCCTCCAGCTCACTTAGAAATATTAAACTAGTGAGGTAAGATTGAAAGGATGAGACAGTTTGTCTGTGCATTGATTTTTTTTCACTGCAATATGTATTTCTATGAAAATATTTGTGCTGCCATTCAGTGTGACCTGGACAGGCTGGAAAGTTGGGCAGAGAGGAACCTGATGAGGTTCAACAAGGGCAAGTGCAGGGTCCTGCACCTGGGGAGGAACAACCCC
>Ga0065711_1006021_pt1 | contig 21795 bp, 13 predicted proteins | sample Hoacrofraction12_FD_59098 | JGI IMG/M metagenome (GOLD analysis project Ga0065711, IMG submission 59098) | Hoatzin crop microbial communities from Cojedes, Venezuela - Epithelial fraction 12 v2 (version 2) | ecosystem: Host-associated > Birds > Digestive system > Esophagus > Crop | place... | reverse complement strand
TGCCATTGGCCTTCTTGGCAGCCAGGGCACACTGCTGGCTCATGGTTAACCTGTTGTCCACCAGGACACCCAGGTCCCTCTCCGCAGAGCTGCTCTCCAGCAGGTCCGCCCCAAGCCTGTACTGATGTATGGGGTTGTTCCTCCCCAGGTGCACGACCCTGCATTTGCCTTTGTTGAACCTCATCAGGTTCCTCTCTGCCCAATTCTCCAGCCTGTCCGGGTCACGCTGAATGGCAGTACAGCCTTCTGGTGTATCTACCACATCTCCCAGTTTGGTGTCATCAGCAAACTTGCTGAGGGTACATTCTAAATCTTCATCCAGGTCGTTGATGAAGAAGTTAAACAAGGCTGGGCCCAGTACTGACCCCTTGGTCACTTGGGGTTTTACAGAGCATTTCTCCAGCTCTGTCTCTCACTGCAGAACATCCTGGAGTCCTGATTACCGGAACTGAGGATTCTTCAAGTGCTATTGCATCAAAAGCTATACTTCAAAGTCCTTACTTGGTAAGGTAAGAAGTTATATCAGCAAAAAGCTTTCTGATTTATGCTGATAACTCAATTCATTTGCCAAAACATGTGAGCCTGGCACCACCTGAGATATTTCAAGATACCTAAGACTTCTGCATGGAACTGGCAGAGGTGATACAGGGTATACAGGTGACCGGTGTCCTTTCAGTCTCAGATATCACTAGATCCCTATGTGTGGGCAACTGAATAAAGCCATGGGCTCCACCTCTGCTGAAGTTTCTCCTGTCTTTAGGCCTTAGGCATGGCTCAACCAGACACAGCCCTGGAAGTTTTCCAGAACATTAACATTAAGGGAATAAACATCCAACATAAAACAGAAAAAGTCTCTTCTACTTTCATTGTCAGAGTTAAAACACATGAATATGAAAATTGAATTATTGAAAATATCCAGCTGTATGTATCACTAAACAAGAGAAAAACATGTTATAATTATGGACACACAGAATTTAATACTCAGAGGTACACAGCATTTAGCCACTAGCAACACATGCATGTAGAAGTTTAAACTTCGACGTGTAGCATAGTGGAAGCACCTTGTGAGGACAAAACATGAATATAGTATTTCTTTACATAAACCATATTATTTTCTGTGCACTCAGTAGTTCCTTGTAGACTTCGTAGATCGAATTTAAACAGACAGATTTCAAACCTCTGTCCCAAATGTTTTCCACCGATGGAGCAAGTATAAGGTAAATTTAGGTCTGTGATTTCTTTGATTTTACTTGATAAAGCGTTCATTTTTGCAAAATACTTCAAATTCTAAGTATGCTTTAGAATCTAACCTCTTGGTCATAACACAATTAGCTACCTCCAACATTTGAAGAAACTCTGTCCATTTGTGGTGTGTGCATGCATGTATATATGTATATCTATATGCACAGACTAATTTGATCTCACTGGCAGCTAGTGAATAGAAATAGCAGTTACACTTTTGTAGAGCCAAAATCGATTTTTTTTTTCCTCCCAACTTACCTAAGAAAACAAAGCAGACAGAGGAATGTCCAGTAGAAATTATAAGGAATTGTAATGGTTTTATTTTTCATACTGCTTATTCCTATCATTTGTGCTCCTGTAAGTTCTACATTCTGCAATTATTGCACTGTCTCCCTCCTCACAGGCTGATTTCTTGCTGCTTGATTTATTTACCAATAAATTATACACCAGATTTTCTACCGGGGAATATTATAACAAAAGTGTCTTATCTTCAAATCATGACTCCTGGGCTGCAGGAATGCCAGATAAAGTAGAAGACAAGCAGATTTAGAATCAGACAGATGTAGAATTAATTGACAAAATCTGTCAGTGAAATAAGAGAGTCTCCATCCCCAATGCACACCACTGTTATGTAATTCTGAAATTTCATCTCTGACATGAATTACAAATATATATGCAATCAGAATCAATCATATTATTTTCATATAATGCTTTAAAAGTGAGCTTGTGAGAGTGAATTTTAGGATCCCAGTTCTAAGACAATGAAGCTCTCTTGAACTTGGTCACAGCAAAATCATTCTTGGAATAAGAATGAGTTTGATTTTTATTTTCCTTGACATTGATTTTTCATAGCCTTACAAGTACTTCCAAAAATACTCAAGGAAATTGGGGCATAGATGTTTGACTCAGTGCCATCGCTTCTGTTTCGTCAAAATATTAATACTAATGTAAATTTAAAAAAAAGATAAATCCTACTTGTTATAGATTTATTTTAAATGTCTGAAAAGCAACAACAAGAGATAAAGCCTGATTTCAATCTAGCAGAATTTTTTAAAAATCGGGAAATTATGTGCCAGATAAGTACACATTTTTTCTACTTAATCTTTGAAACATCATTGATAAAGTTGGTGAGTAGAACTGGACCTAGAAACCAATATCTCTATCTGCATAAAAAGAAACAGGGTTAAGATGAAGCTTCACCTCCTTGAATACAAATATGGAAGAGGTGGCTGAAGCTCAGGTAAAAAGTGAAGCTGTGTGTGAATGCATGAACACAGCAGCCGAGGAATAAGACTGAGAGATGAAAAAGTTTGAAAGGTGGGTATTAAAAAAATTTTGGAAGAGAACAGAGGGAGAGAGGAAAAGAAAACCATAAATTAAGTAAATCAAAAAAATATTCTACATACTCTTGCAGATATAGACTTGGCTTCTTGGATTAACAGTTCTTTAGTTTTCCATGCTGGATGTTGTTGCCTTTTGAGGGCATTTAGGATATTTGAGGTTATTTCTGAGGCAACATTTTAGAACTGTCACTTCATTGTAATTAGGACCCTTTCACATCTCTGTAATGCAATCAGTCAGGGTTATCAAGAAGTTTCTTCTTCCTCTTCTAGTTGGAAATGGGCAGCTAAAAATTTATTACTGCTATTATGTTAGGTACTTTTATCGAATGACTATGTGGCATAGCTATTGTGTTTTGAAGAGATTTTGGAATTAAAAACAGCAATGAGGAAATAAAAAACAATTAAGACTAAGGCAACAGAAAAAAATACCCAAACATTTTCTTTGCTTTTTAAATGCAGAAACAATACAAGTTGTCTCTAAATAATTTACATGTGGTGCTGGGCCAGCTTCTCAGAAAACAACATTTCCATTTTGATTTACAAGTTTCCCCAAACGTTTCATTAAAATTCAAAGGCTGAGCTGGAAAACAAACTAAAGTACTTTCAGGTATAGAGGTTTGGGTTTTTTTTTTTCAGTTTTAAATAGGTTACCTTCTTCCTTATCTTCTTCAGCAGCTGGCATTTATAAATGAAACAATTTTTTAAAACTGCTGAATTCCAAAATTCTGATCACTAAATAAAGGCCAGTGAGGTGTGACACTGGTACATTCTGTCCTCCCATGGCCTTTCCTCTACTGTTCTGCCTCCTCTCTGGCTCCTTCTGTGGCACTTCATTGCAGAACCTGATTTTTCTGGTGATGAAGAGATAATGGACCCTATGAGAAATAAGACAACATGTAACAATAGTCTGCTCTACAGAAGCAGTGCATTTTCATTTCATGCTTGTTGCATTATCCCACATGATTTCTCGCAAGACATTACAGCAGGATCACAATAATGCCACCACTGGTATGTACATAAAGCAAAGTTAACTTTAAAAGTGTTGTTCTTTCGAGTGCTTTCTTTCAGTAGGCTGTATAAAGCATTAATTTATAATGATTGAATCTCCCATTTTGCTCCCTTTTTCTGGTACAAAAACATATTTATCCCATATATACGTATGCTCAATGCTAAAGCTGAGGGGTTTTGTTTCAGCATAAGGAAAGGACCTGAGACCAAGTACACAATACTCAGTGGCTAATATTCAAAGGCAAAACATTTTGAAAGAATAACATTCAAAAGAGAAGATATTCATGAAAGAAAGAAAGAAAAAAAAAGATAAATTTTTATAAGTTTTCAGGAGGGTTTTTTTTCTTAAAACGTGAAACATTGTATTTTTTTACTTGTTTCAGAAACTCTGTGACTGTAAACGGTTGACAGCCTTCTGTTCAGATGATGCAGGTAAAATTTTGATTATCCTTAAAAAAATTGTAATTACTTATACATAAAGAAGATTAAAAAATTTATTAATGACATGCACAACATATCTGCCTTAAAAATACACAGATACCTACTGCTGCTGTAAGCCTATAAAACTATGCCATGAAATATTTTTAAAGATAATTTTTGAAATTTCTAGTATCTTGGTGGCTGTATTTTGTATTTCCAACAGAGGTCTAAACCAAAAGATTGTTTTGATAGTGAATGTGACCCCTTGCTGTGCATGAAATATTTGTCTTTGTATGTTTCCAGTGGTAAAAGAATTTGGAATGTGTTGGTGTATGAGCTCACTTTAGTTATTGAACAATATTAAGAGTTATTGAGCAGCAATATGAGTTATTAAAGTGTCAGGGAAAAAAAAGATGAAACACCACCACAAATACTTAATAGATGTCTGTAAATAAATAATCAAAAATATCAGTTACCCAAATCTCAATCTAATTGTGCATGTATGTGATTTAGTGTCACGTCTCTGGCATTGGCCAGCAGCAGATCCTTATCAAATACTAGCACGATGCTCCCCTAAGATACAATCACCATTTCCAGAGATCTAAAGACTGTGGACTTCCTAAACTTGACTTGTAGCCATATATTCCCTAACAGTTTTTGATAGACTTTCATGATATTTTTTCTCTACTATCAAGGGTTTTTGAACTTGAAAGATATGAGAACCTGCATGACTGAGATTAGCTCTTCTAATCTCACAACATTAACAGCACTATGTTTTAACAACATTTGTTATGTGGAAAATATGGAAAACAGTGAATATGTGGCATAATTTCAGAGAGACATTCTATGAACAGAAGTAAAAGATATGCCAATAATTTCACACATATTGTGGCTAGTCGCTACCATGCAGGCAAGGAATTTCATAGCTGGGGTATACAAATAAATGCTACAAGAACGTTATTCGTATTGTAGATTCCTTATGCAACCCACTGATTCAGCCTGGGTGACTCTTCCTAGTTCCTAGTGACTGGAACAGTGGTAAGAGGAAAAAAAAACATGAAGCCTACTGCTGTCAGCAGCAAAGTGTTGTGGCTTGAGTGATGGAGTCTTGTAGCCAATTTTAAGGCTTAATTATTGGTTTACAGGGTGGAAAGCACATCAGTTGTGTTTGACTTCTTCATTTATTGTAATAAATACCTCTACAGTTTTTCAAGCATTGATTCCTTCTATTGCCCCATGTCTTGTCTTCCTCGTATTTTTAACAACCTCTGCAGTTGGACATTTACACATCATAAAAGACAAAAGAATGATTTTTCTTTTTTTTTACATTTCTCCTACTGCTTTGTGATCTAATGCCTCCCAGAGGTTTAGCTGGTACAGGAACTATTCACATCTTCCATTCATTTAAATTTTCCAGGTCCATTAAACGTCAGAATTCTCAAAAGATTAAAAAGACAAGAGTTTTAAAGTAGGTTTCAGTTATGATCACAAATCCCTCTGGCAGTGAAGAATAAAAGAGAGATAAACTTGAGGTTAATTCAGAAACCTGCCAGGTCTGTTTCTAGTTAATCTTTTGATGTGGCAGTTGCATCAGAAGCAAAGGTCAAATCATGTTTCTGCTTGCTGATACTAGCAGATCATCTGTCAGCGAGCTGGACGTGTCACCTCCCCAGAGGCATCCCAACTCTAGGCGTGTAAGAGGAAGGGCTCAGGAAATTTTTATCTTCTCATTCTACCAAAGGAGGTGAAGATATTTTAAGTGCAAAATACACACTTTCAACTGCATTATAATACATCTTTGAACATATAAGCTTCTTCAGGATTAGCCTTTCATAATACTCTCTTAAATTTTACATTTTCTGGGATTTTTAGGGACTTTTCAGTAGTCTGCAACATGGAATCCCTATAACTTCAGTTATGGGGGGGTTGAGTGTTTTGGGCCATTTACTTAAGTGATATTGAGACAGTTCCCTCCCCTCACCACGCACACAGCAAAAGATTTCCAGTTACCATCCAGTAAAGCCAGTGCAGTGGGCAAACAGAAGCAACTAAAGTCTAGTGAAAAATACCCCTGTGGATCAACTAATTCTCTACTTCCAAAGTACTTTCTACGTTGACTTAGTATACTCAGATAAAAAAAACAAACAACCCAGCAGAAGTGAGGAAAGAAGGTGAGAGCTGCTTACTGATCAAATCAAGCTACATGCAAAGTGGTACAAGAGCCATTAAAAATAAAAAAATAAATACAGTCATCTCTACCCAGAACATTGCTGGTGTGGTCATTCACATTTTCCATCCGTGCTATTCTCACCTATTGCAGGATCTGTCCAAAAGTGTATTCATTCAACCCTCGTTTAGACTCACCCCCCACACACACTTTTTAGACACACTTTTTCTCCTTTCTGTGTACACTAGACAGATTTACAATAAGCCAGACACAATAATACCTGGATCCATTTTTCTAAGTCCCATCCACATATATTAGGATTTCAAATCAATCCCTTACATGCATATTGTCTAACATTTATAAGCAGAAACTAATATGCTTTTCTTGTATCGCAGTTTAACTCGTTCTGAAACTTTAACTTGATTTGAATAAGCCTGAATAGTTCTATATAATCTGTACATTTTACCGATTCAGAGCTTGTCTGTACTTAGAGCTCTAGTTTTATTAAAGAACAAACATCTTGAATTTGCACATCAGTCCTTCAACTCACTAAAATGGTCATAAACAAATTGTGATACTCTGATAGAATATAAAGGCACGTGGTAGGAATTAGAATAGTATCTCTCTTTTTGTAGACAGTGGCATTAAATGCTTATCAGCAGTGTAATCAGTCCTATTGCTTCATTTTTTTGTGATAGTCTTTCTGTAATATTAGAAAACCAACAACAAATTTAGTGAGATTAAACTGGTTAAAAAGGTCTAGATGACAGCAAATTTATGTGGGTTGGTATGTCACTAGAAAGGATAATGACTCAAAATTCTTTGTCATGTATTCTACGCTTGAAAATAGCTTCCAAGTGAGGGTTTAGGTATTGCAATACCAACAGGTCTCTGATATCCTGCCATCTGAAGCCCAACACAGAGATCACAACTCTCAGTTAGGTATCTATATGAAACACAGAGCAGGGAGAAGTAGAGTGTGATTAAATTAGCCTTAGGTCACGACTGCGTCTCACTATTCAGCATTCAACAGCTCCACTGTAGTCCTGCTGAGGTAGAAGCCTGCTCCTAGATAGAGGTGTGTGAAGTGATTACAACTGTTTTAAAATCTTCCTCTCGTATTTTTTTGGTTTGACTTCTATTTTAACCTTGATGATTTTGCACAATTAGGAAAAAAAAAAAAGCAGTTAGCACAGCTGCCCTAAAGCAGAGTTTTTCTAATCACACCTTTAAGTCTTTTTGTGTTGGGCCCTACCAAACAAAAACTGTTTATATACACGTCAAGTAATATTGCAGGTGCTTCTGCTGAAGTTTAGTGCCTATGATCTTCTGTTCAAAAAACAGGAGCTGTTTTCTTTAAAATAACACAGTCTGAAACCATAGCAGTGTTTTTTTTCCTGTTCCTATACATACATCTACTTTTGTTTTATTCATTTGCTAAAGCATTTCAGTGGGGTCAAGAGCTCCTTATACAATGTTCTATTCATCATAACAGAACTCGAACCCACACCTTCAAGAAACAGCTATAATCACTGAAAGGAAGCACTTTCTATTCCTCCTGTTGAGGTTGTCACACTCCGCAGAAGAGAAATAATTAACTGGAGCATGAACGTCTAGGTATCTCTTCTGAGAGCAGGTCTTACATTCCCCTTCCTCCTCAGTGCAGGTTCTGTTTCTTCCAGTGATTAATGCGAAAAACATCCAGGCAGGAGAGTCTGGTATCCCAAAATCCTTACCCTCTCACTCTTCCTCTTGTATGGAATTCTTTAATCAGATAGTCTTAATCAAGCTATTTTATTTTCTTGATGGTGCAAAGTATTAATTGCATGTGCCCAAAGAAGAAGTTTTGGCTGCTCATCATTTTGCTTGGTCTAAAATTAATTTGTGGGAATTTTTTCTCCAGGTAGGGAGTATGAGTTTTAATTTTCATCAAAAAATACTAGTCAGTGTATGGTCTTCAGATAGGCACAATATCTTACACTTCATCCTGAGGTGCTGAGTTGTGCAAGCAATGGAACTGGAGGACCTTTAATGTCTGAAAATAAAGGACCCACAGTGGCAGAGTTTCAGAATTAGGCAGCAGCCGAAAAACATTTTGAGAATTGGTGTTTGGGATTAACCACACAAGTAGCACCTAAGTATACTACAAATGGTCATTTCCATACTAGAGAGAGCCAGGTAGGATTCAGTGTGCTCCCTTCTTTCTCCAAAACAGCTGGTGGGGCTGGTTCTCATTCTCTTTTCTTTTCATTGTTGTTTTTACTGTGATATTAAGCTGAAGATTAAACTGAACACATGTGAGCTTAAAGTTTTGTTTTTAAAACAGTGGTATCTGTAACTACACTTGTAATCATTCATTTAGAAGGGAATTCTGTAGTCTGGAGGAAGATGCTCACAAAATTGTCCCTTACCCTTGTGGGTTTCACCCTTGAAGCTGGCAGCTTTGTTGTTTCTGAAGAAAGCTGACACAAAAGAAAGTTTGAACAGAATAAAAACCAGTTGTTTAGGGCTTGGGCCATGCCCAGTCTTCCCATACAGAATGCTATAAACATATGTTCAACCTTGATCATGCTGTCCCTCCTCTTATTCCTGTTCCTTAAGGCATAAGGAACATCAAATAAAACTTTGAATGGATGAAGACTATAGACAAAATTATTTCTAGCCTTTGTTTATTGATGGTGCACAAAGACTTGTAAATGTTCTTAGTAGTAGATTATTGTTATGACTAACATTTGCCATAGATTTTGTTCTTTTATTCATGAATGCACTCTGATTTTATCCGAGTTGCTTTCAGACTGATGACAAAACCTGACGAATACTTACCATGCATAGTTATCAAGGTATGGATTATTCCCTGCAAGTCACAGTTTGTCCCTTGTTCTACGAATGACAAAAGTATTATTTAATAAGAATGTGCTGAATGAATAAGCCGGTTCTTGTCTGAAATTTTAGAAGTTTGCAACAAAATCCATGCATAAGTGAAAATGGTTTTGAGTACTTGGCAGCTGATAGTGTTTGTGAGTTACGACTAACACAGCTCCAAGCTTAAAAGCAATCAAACCTTGGTCCACACTCTAGGCACTACTGTAGCGAAAAATCTTGTGGTAGCAAGAAGGTGTTTGCATCAGTGTCAGACCAAGTAATAAAATTTTAGTGAATCTAGGGCTTGGGTCATTTTCTTCACCAGAAACAGGCTCTTCCTTGTCACACTTCTTCGGCATCTGTAAGATGCACTCTTTTGGTAACAAACAAGCATTAGAAAAGAAGTTAAAGTGGAAGTCTTCCCAGAAGATCACTTAATCATGGTATAAAATAAAAAGACAAAGCTTGCACCTCCACAGGGGCTCCAGGGCTGCAGATGGACTTACCAGCCCACATGCACAGGATCTGGCGAACTCGTACACGACATACTGCCCACTTCTTCACTATATCTTGGTTTTCACCCATGGAAAAATCTGGGTGTGTAGGCTAGAAGTGCAGTGGGCTTTGGATAGATACACCAACTGAAGAAGGGAACAGAAACCTGGTACAGACTGCAGCGTACAACTGCAAGGCAAGTGGTTGCCTGTTTCCCCCCATCATCGACAGAGCCAAGTGCCTTATATGTTCAAGAAAAGAGGAATGAAAAGACTGCGTTTTGCAAATGGATACTAGAAAGAATAACACTTTCAGCACAGAATGGTAAAGACAGCAATTAACCCCCACTCTTGCAAACAATTATCTTAATGTTCAAATTCTGCAGGAATGTAACAACACGGAAGTTCATTAGCAGACATGTACAACTGCCAATACAGCGTGTAACAGGTATTGGTGACTTTGCTTACTTAAAAGGTTTGTGACTGGACATCTGCGAATGGAAAAGATTGAATAGTGTATTATTTTGCTCAGGAATATTTTCATATACAAAAATATTCACCTGAGAAACAGCACATGCCAAATATCCAGAAGAACAAATCTCAGTACAAAGATACACTTCTGTATCAGAAAAGGTCTTAAAAAGAGTTAAACCAAAACACTCTTCTGAACATGATTAAACTAACTGTAGAATCTGTGCACCTAATTCTTGATTAAGCAAGATTTTGGATCACTTACCCACTCTTTAGTTTATTGAAACCAAAGGGTCAAATTTACTTCCATAAAGTTAATCACATACTGTATACCTTCTTGAACAGGATCTTGAGAGCACACCTCAGAAAATAGAGAAATCTTCCTGTATACAATGGAAATTTTTAAAGCCACCTCTTCACTGACATCCACTTTAAAATAAAAAGATACAGTGGAATGAGGAAGCATATTCATGAAAGTGGTTAATGTTTTATGTACAGTTAGAAAAGCAGAATTTGCTTAAACCCAGATTAAGTTGCATTTATTTCTATCAGCGGGAATGTAAACCTGGTGTAGTAAGAGTATCTAGTTTAGCTAATATACAGCACGTGCTGTATTGTATTTCTTTAAAAAAATTTATTTAGTGTTTCATAAAGCAAGGACCCACAGAAAAATAACCAAATAATTGACTTGCCAAGCTTCTTTCTCTCAAATACATATTTGCTTTGTTTTTAAAGCAATTATATAAAGTGGTCTAATTGCTACTTACTTTAGGAAAAGCTTAGCTCCACAAAAATGCAGACTAGACCAAGGATATTTTGAGAGATTTTAGAAAAATATGCAATGATGCCAAAGTGTTGCACCTATGTAGCTCTTGGGTTTTCATGGTTTTTACCTCTTGGAGACAAGGGGGGAAAATAGAAGTCTGCAACCTTGGCAGTTGTTTCACATTAGATGATGCATTCCATTTCATAAAAGTTTGTTACAGTAGTTAAGCAAAACAATGGTGCTTCTATTTTCAAGCCACGTTATTTTTTAACATGTACCAGAGCTGTCATGCAGGCAGCCTGTTTGCCTGCTCTGTGAGAAGGTTTTATATTCCAAAAGGCTTCTACCCCCTTCTCCCTAATGGTGAAAATAAATCAATTTCATCTGCTGGTAGTTTTATTTCTTCTCTCTACCCCTCCCCCTTTATTTTTCTTTTTCCACTTCCCTCTCCTTCCTTTGTGGGCCCCTTTCCACAATGCCATATGGCAGCTGAGGGAAGGGTAGAGCAATGATCTGCATTTTCAGCTCCTAACAAAAGATGCAATAGCGTCAAAGAGGCTCATGAATGCATGAGGCATACACGTACAGAGAAATGCCTCCAGTCCTGTCAGGAGGGACTAAAGAGAAGCCTGATAAACCTGACATTGCTTCAGCGCAGAGAAAGGCAGCAGTGCTTCTCTCGGTAATTCATCTCACTCCCATCCGTCTCCCCCTGCCCCCCTCTCCCCTCCCAGACCTTTGGTTCCACGCCAAAATCCCATTAGCTCTATTAATGACATGTGGTTCGAAGTAAAAGCGTGTGGCAGAACAAGAAAGGCACAAGATCAACCATCCTATCTATTCGTTTTTGATACATGTATCACGAGACAGAAGTATTTCAGCAGGGGCTGTGTCAGCTTGGCTACACGAACAGCAAAGAGAAAAAAATGCAGCAAGAGGCTGTAATCAGTTTCTCAGATGTCCTAATTCATCTCCCTAAAGTCTTAACATATGAATAGATGAAACTTCATTTTAAAATGCTGACAAAGTTCTCAGCATGCACGTTTGAAATGCTGCTTGGGCTTTGTCTGCCCTTCGCCCTCCCCAAGACTATAAGCCATTTAAATACACTCCCGATCAGCATTGTGTGGCAGAATGAATACAGCCTGTGCTATTTCAACCACTTACTTAGGACTCCCTTAGTTAAAAAAAAAGGCACAACCACATTCTTCTGTAAGGGTCCAGAGCTCCGAAGCTTAGAGACATAGTATTTCAATACGCAGAAGGTGTTTTCTCCTCAAGTAATTTTAAGGGCTGCCTACAGTAAGGCTTGCTGTATTTCTAAATTACTTAGACCTAGTGTGTTTGTAACTTCATTTGCCTGTATGATGTTTCTAAAAGCAGACATTTTAAAAAGAAAAAAAAAAGTATTCTGCTTTCAAACTGAAATAAATCCTAACTTTGACAAGCATGCAAGTTGGAGTCTGTTATATGTCTAAGGCAATGCCTTATTTTATTACAATGAAGTTGTAGAAGAGCACAGGAGTATTGATTTGTTATATAATAACCATCCTGTTTTGTTCCTTGTACCTCAGAATACTTCTGCTCAGTCCACTGAAAGTCAACAGTTAAATTTCATTCAGAAGTCAGTGAGATTTGTCACAGCCTTAGTGCCATTTTAAATAATCATAAAAAATTTAAGATGATATTTTAAAAAGCACCTGAATCAGTTCCAGAGGTATAAATTCAATCTTTCAACATCTACACATGCATTTCTGATTAGCCCCAAATAACTCAGAAAATAACTATCGACCTGTAGCCGTCTCTAGGGCAAAAGTGTAAAGTTGAGAGTTTCTATTGGATTGAACTGCACTTAAAGCCTGGCTGGATTTTCTGGTCATGGCAACCACCCTTTAAACCCATAACTGTCAGTCTGAGCAGAACTGCAACAAAATAAGTCAGCTATTCAATACTTCCTTTTCTCTTCAAGAACATCTGTTTACATAGCTGATGTCCACTCAACAGGGCATGGATATTTTATCAGCAATGCAGTGGTTGGGCTGCTTGGGGAACCAGGAATCTACCATCTTTTTTTCCCCTTTAACATCTGTATTGCATGTATGTTTAACTATCAGTCTTGCATAGTTTCCTTTCAAAATTTTATTAAAGATAAGTTATACTAAATCTAAGCACAATTGCAAACACAAGACAAAAAAAAAAATGCAGAATCCTGGATATGAAGCTGTTTAATATTTTGATTGGAAGTGCCAATGATCCCTGCAATTTGAAAGATCCAAATGGCTTTGGATTCCAGTGCTCTTGTGGACATCAGCTACGCACTACTGACTTCATCTTGAATTCTGCCAAAATCTTAGTATGTCTCCTTGTTCCTATATCTGGACTTCATTCAGGTAAAGACTAGTCATTTTCCTGGATGTGATGCTACTTGTCTCAGTTGTACTAGTTCAATGACATATTAGATGCATCATTAGATGCATCACAGGAGAGAGAAAAGACAAGGAGACCCTTCTGAGCAAGGATACCAAGACTGTGCAGTTAACTCACACTATTTCTATTCTGATGTTATTGGACAGAGTACTTACAAATGAAAATATATGAGCATTCTGGGATACGTGAGTATGGGCACACCTCCAGCCGTAAGGAAACCATGAGCTGATCACATGCTTTTTCCCCATCAGTCCTTCTTTCTTCCTAACACAATACCCTTTGCTTGTCTGGATTTTGTCCTGGGGCAGTGCTTGACACTGTGCAGTCCTTAGACTGTCCTCAGCCCGTAGCCCGTCCCAGTTACCCCTCAGCTGTATCAAAAGGTATTGTCCTGACACATTTGCGGATATAACTTGATTGATACTATGTCTGGTTATGTGCAGACTGTGGCAGCACATCTGTTTTGGCCCAGGGACTCGAGGCAATACTCAGCTTCACGCATTTATGTCTTTGTGGGCACATCAGTCATAGTGACTCACTGGCTGCTGACTAGAAATTTCTATACTCATCACAGTGAACTCACCTGTGGTTTGGGATTTAGCCCATACCTTCCTTCATTGCCTGCTTTGTTCTATATAAAGCCAATAAACTAGTTCATTTTGGGAAAAGTCTATGCCAATTTTTCAAGAGCACAGAGGATAACTTGTACTTCCCTTTCCATTTACCAGACAGCATAATTGAGGCCCATTATTTGGGAACACAGAAAAAAATTTGTGGTTTTAGAGATTGTATGCAGAAAAAATACTTTTTTATAAGCACTAGTTAAAGCTGGAAATATTTGGAGAGATAGACAATCTCTTGAGCATCACCACAACAGTGACAATCTCTTTTGTATTAGAGGTGTGGTTTTAACACCCAAAATGCCAAAGCTACTAGTGTAAAACCAAAAGGCACTTTATTTTTCTGATGGAAATTACTTATGTACTGTGCTGGTCAAAACAGAAAAAATCATGCCAGTCTTCACAATATAGAATAATGTTCCTTTTAATAACACCCATCTTTGTCTCCTTTCATCAGACAGACAAAAGACAGTAAGGGCAAGAGAAAGCAGATTCAACATTTCCCTGATAATCTAGATAGTGATGAACCCAAGCGGTTCACTTAGATGACACCCAAACAGGGCCTTTTTTTTCTTTACTTAATTCTTCACAATGCCTCAAGTCTTCAGATTTGGTCCCAAAGGGTAAAATGCTTTCTGCCAAGCTGTAGCAGGGAAGCATGAAATATCTAACTTCTTCCTCATTGCACGGATTAGCTGAGCTAGAGTGAGGTTTGAGCATGAAGTGACTTAAGAGAGGTTCATTGCCTGGTCTAATAGCCACTTGATGGGAACTATTGACAGAAGAGTAAGATGGGGCAAATAGCAGGGGGGTTAAGTTTTGGATTAGAAGAACTTTCTTTCCATATATATTTTCTCTCCTCTTAGTCATAATTTCATCTACCATGCTTGAAATTGCAAGTGTGGCACCTCAGATCTGTCTAGCTGTAGCAATTTTTTCTTAGCTAGTAGCAGATTCACTTCTGCTAAAATTCCATTACTCCCAGCTATTTCTCTCAAGGATTGTAACAATTCTTCTGAAAACAGATCAGCAGCTTTGGTATAATCTTACTCACTGTAACTGGAACAAGGTCTGTTTCTAGTAAATCCTGCAACTAGATGTGACAAGAATAGAAAACTTCTTTTCATTTCCTCCCTGCCACAAAGGTAATAATGAAAGACATTTTGAAGTTTTCTGATTCCAGACACAGTGTTAATTGCCAGTCCTCAGTGAAAGAATGCAGATAATGTTATAAACATTTTTCCCTACAGCTTTGACATTAAGCAGGGACAGCACTTGAGAGGTCATTTCTCATGTGTGAGGTTGACAAATAAAGGAAGTTAGTGTGGAATAAACATGTAGATTCTAACAGATTAATTAGAAGGGCATTTTCATTATCTTTGATGTTTATGAAACAGACCTTGTGTTTAGACAAATTAAAGCCAGGGTATGTACAATAAATCACATGGACAGACTTCAAATATTATGCATGTAGAATTCAAAGAAAAAATTACCCGGGCTCCATATTTTTGTCTCAAAACCCCTAATACTGCATTTATTTGTATATCTAGGTGGATTCAGTCTTTCTCAATACACATATGGTTATGCATAAGATTAAAACTAAAGGCCTCATTCTGTTAGTGAAATGTTTTGCAACATTTTTCAAGGTACTTGAATTTGGCTGTGGATATTTTAAATTTTTTTTAAACTTTGGACTTCAAACAAGCGTTTGTTACGAGCATCTGACATTCAAATATTTAATATATCATCTTGCTGTGTAAAATGTGACTGTTCATATAGGTTATGTGGAATTCTGTTTTCCTTTCATTACAGGAGTACGAATTAGAATAAGAGGAAGAAGTGATTTGGGCTCTGAATCTGTGTTGTCAGGCAGCAGCTCTACCACAGTAATACATCTTAAGGAACGTGAAGCATGGCTGTTCTGAGCTATGAGGATCTTGCTGTTAGGTAAAAATTCATAGGTACGAATTATTAAGCTGTATTATGTGCAGAATTTAATTTGCTTCAATCACAGTCACACAAAGCAAGTGCCTATGGATACACTATCCCAGCTGTATCGGGTATATTCAGACCCTTGCCCAGATCAATTATTTTTTTTCCCCGCACATGGCTCTGATGAAGAGCTGTTGGAGACAATCCTGTATTTCATGTTATATCATAGTGGGAACATTTTAGCTGCAGAGCCTAAAATTCAGCATCTCTGAGCAAAGGAGTGCTAGCAAAACAGTCTCTGGACATTCAAATGTTCAGAAAATTGATACAAATGGTGGAAAGAAGCAGCAGCAAGTCAACACAAAATTAATTCTGAAATGTATATGAATTTTTTTTATACCATAACAGATTGTATTTAGTAATAACTAACTTGTAAATCTGAAAAATTTGCGAAGTTCAGTCTACACAGACCAATGTAAGATAACTTGCTGGGAACTGTAGAAATATATCAGAAGCCTTAACAGTGGCTATTTTGAATAGAAATTTTTAGTTGTTAGAACACTTCACACAGGTGTAAGTGCAGGGCAAAGTGTGTGCTTTTAGCTTAAGAAGGAAGATGGACTGTCCCTAGATAAAAGGTGAAGCTGAAGAATTCTGTCAATGGATGTGCCAGTCTTGTCCACCAGATCCATCAGACTACAACCAAGGACTGCTGGAAAGAAAAAATGCCACAGGTCAATAGTTTCTGCGGACATTCAGGATCTTCTGAAATCATGTAAAAAGAACCTCATGATCACAAAGTCAGCAGTTGCTGGGACTGAATATAAGGCAGAAGAAATAAAGAAATCCACAGCAATGTCTAAACAGAAGGGCAGACATGCTCTGCTCTCAGCCAAGGCTCCCTGCTTCTCCCTCTGAACCTAGCAGAGGTATCAACCTGGGACACAGAGAATATACCTAGATTTAGAAGGTGTGATGTGATCCCAGCTCCTGCCCTTGAGACATAAATGCAGCTCCTGGGGTGCTGCAGGACTTCTGGAATGCAGAAGGGCTCAGAAAGTCTGCGTCTGGTACAACTCCTTGGGAGAGTGATGTTCAGTCAACCCAAGAGAAATCTATTGCTCCAAACTGATATAGCCAATGAACAGCAATTACTTGGAGTAATACTGCCATACAAGAGTCTTAGAAGGGCATCAGTTATACGCTTAACTGTAGATTTAAAGGAATACAGAGAAATTTGGGGGGAGAGGAGCAGAGGAAACTAGTAAAATTATTTTTGGGGCCACATCCCAATCCAACTCCCAGAATTTCTATTTTCAGAGAGTTTTACAGTCAGTTTTGACTACTTAACTCCTGAAGGTGAAATCAGAGAATGTTTCTATGAGCCATTATTGCAAACTAACATACATCCCGGACATCTTCGTCCAAAAAAAATACCATCCACACACATATCACCACCACTGAGATATATGTTACAATGCCTTAGAAACCCTGAGAATCTTCTTCATAGTTGTTCTTCTCTCAAGTCAGAGTTACCAACCGATCTGACATACTATCCCAATTACTAATAAGTCGTATGCATTTAGGTACAAATACAGCATAGGAAGTTTCTGCAGTGTCAGATCTCTACCTGTTTTCTCAGAAAGCACCTCAGAAATCCAAAACTAATATGTTTCTGATAATGCAGCAGAGGGAAAAGTATTAGAAGTAATGTATTTAAAATTTTATCCTGATGAACTGGAAAAACAAACAAAATCAAGCAGCCCCCTAAGTCTTGAATGTTGTTAGAGTTGTGGCACATGATAACACATATATACTCACAGATATGTACACAGAGACGCACATTCATAGCAAATCGTTATAGCCACATTGAAGATGAGTAAATTAATAAAGTTTCTAAAGATAAGGAACTACTGTTTAGTATTTAGCTTCTCTGCCAAATATATGTTTTGGGACAAGTACACACATTTTGTAGAAAAGCAGGCAATGTTCTTACTTGCACTTTTAGTAGAATTTATAGAGAAAAGTGCTGTGCAGTCTTGTTTGCCCAATTTTCATGAGATATCAGGCTGTCTGCTGTAGCGGTGTTAGTGCTGATGCAGGTATCAGTAATCATCCAGAAATAAACACATGGCATTTTCAAATTTAGTGCACTAATCATCTCCTTACAAGCCAAGAAGCTGATAAGACAGTGACAGGACTTAATTTACTTTCTCTTCTTGGAGAACAATAGTTTTATCTGAATATTACATGGGGAAGCAAGTTTTTTCCTGTTACCTGGGCATTAGCTAATGGATTGTGTGGCAAGTTTGTTGTAACAGATTTAAAAGTGGCTGTGTGATAATCTACGATAAAATGTAAATCTGGTAAGCCTTTAGGATCTTACCAACCAGTCCTGTGGACTGCTGTCATCTTTTCCAGAAGATAATTAGACCTCCTAGGGGTGTAACAAAACATTTCTTTTTAGCATGTCATATACAAAATTGTCAAGGTTTAAAGTTCAGAGAAGGTGCAAGGGAAGGGCCTTGGTAATAAAAGGCAGATGTGGGACCAGTCCTGGTGAAAAAACAAATGAGACAAAGAAGAGGAAGGAGGCATTGGAATGGAGGCATTGTTAATGTTATCTCATTACTAACAATTTCCTTTATTATAACCAAAATTAACCAGCTATGGAGAACCTCACCATATGAGCTTCAGGAAATGCTGCCCTCCAAAAGTGAGTAGTTACTCAAAGCTAATGCAGACAAGTACAAATCAGAACTCCAGTTACCAGCATTTCTGAGCTTTGGTGATTTAGATAAAGTACTACGTTCTAATTGTTACTTTCCATTATTCCCAGATGACATTGTTATGAAAACGAATCAGGAAGACAGAAGAAAATTGCATTCAAATTTGGGACTATTTTATGTCTCTACACCTTACCGTCCTTCTTGGTTTGAAATAAAATGACCTTTTGGCAGGAGACAAAACTGGTGAGAGATGATGCTCTGAGGTGCTTAAACCCATGAACAGGAAGAACGGTGATTATTGTAGCATTATCTTTTGGCTTGGAAGAGAATCAAATGACCGGTTTTGCCACAGTTTGCGATTTTGGACACCATCTTCTCTAGCTAAGATCACAGGAGGACAAAGTCTTTTGGATGCTAGGGCGGGGGGGTGGTGGCTTAGGGAGTGGATAGAGAGACTATGGCTATAGATTTTGCTATGCAATACACCCAGGAACAATTTATCTCCTTAAACATAGGTGTGTTGTGTTGGTTGAGATGCTTCTAGCCTCTTTTAGACCTCAGTATAGTGGAAAACATGATAGAGTGTCAGGACACTCATCTCTGGAACAACATCTGGCAGCCAGGTGGAATACCCCGAGACCTCTAAAATGGTACTAGAAGCCTATATCTGCAAACCTAAACATTTATGAAAGCAGTGTCAGAACGTGCTGCTCCTTCTATATTATTTTGCTCTAATTTTTTTTTTTAGTGGTAAAGCCTTTTCTGTCAAAAAATATTCCTGCATAATACAATTCATTTAAAACTTGCAAGTAACACTCCTGTAACACTGGAAGGAAAGGTACAAGTTAACGCAATAAGGTATTGCATCTTAAATAAGTCATCCTCAGTGCGTATTAACTATTTTGCTAATCCTTCATGTTTCAGTGTATTTGTTTACTTCAGTGAAGTAAGGGAAGGTCTGTCTTCTTAAGTAACAGCCAAAGGACACAGTGAAAGATGCAGAACAGATACAGAGGAAGAATTTTAAAAGTAATAAGAACAAGGTTATAGAAATTTAGGATATTCCAAAGCACCAACATTGTCAATAATGCCAAGATACTATTGCAAACCATGGATTTCATGGACATCTGAAGCTAGTGACAGAGTAGAATAAAATATAATTAATGTTCATATTAGAATCTATGGTGTGTTTTGGTATTGCATTGTTGTATATACAAACAAGTGAAGTGACCTGTATTAGAGAATAATGAAAGTAACATTACTGAAAGGCCAGCAGTAGATAAAACCCAGAATGTAAACTCATATCAGGAACTGTGTACCTTACGTATACAAGGTATATAGAATCATAGAAAGTTTTGGGTCGGAAGGGACCCCTAGAGGTCATCTAGTCCAACCCCCCTGCAGCGAGCAGGGACACCGCTAATTAGATCAGGTTGCTCAGAGCCCTGTCCAACCTGGTCCTGAATGTTTCCAGGGATGGGGCCTCCACTACCTCTCTGGGCAACCCGTTCCAGTGTTTCGCCACCCTCGTTGTAAAGAATTTCTTCCTTATATCCAGCCTAAACCTACCCTGTTTTAGTTTAAAACCATTACCCCTTGTCCTGTCACTGCTGTCTCTACTAAAAGATTGGCCCCATCTTTCCTATAGGCTCCCTTTAAGTACTGAAAGGCTGCAATCAGGTCTCCCCGCAGCCTTCTCTTCTCCAGGCTGAACATAGGAGAGGTGCTCCAGCCCTCGGATCATTTTTGTAGCCCTCCTTTGGACCCACTCCAAAAGTTCCATGTCCTTCTTGTGCTGAGGGCTCCAGAGCTGAACGAACGCAGTACTCCAGGTGAGGTCTCACCAGAGCAGAGTAGAGGGGCAGAATCACCTCTCTTGACCTGCTGGCCACGCTTCTCTTGATACAGCCCAGGACACGGTTGGCCCTCTGGGCTGCCAGTGCACATTGCCGGCTCATGTCCAGCCTTTTGTCTATCAGTACGCCCAAGTCCCTCTCAGCAGGGCTGCTCTCAATCCTTTCATCCCCCAGCCTGTATTGATATCGGGGATTACCCCGACCCAGGTGTAGGACCTTGCACTTGGCCTTGTTGAACCTCATGAGGTTCACACAGGCCCACGTCTCCAGCTTGTCCAGGTCCCTCTGGATGGCATCCCATCCTTCTGGTGTCTCGACCGTACCACTCAGCTTGGTGTCATCTGCAAACTTGCTGAGGGTACACTTGATGTCGCTGTCCATGTCATTGATGAATTCTTCATTGAAGAAGGGGAGGTGATAAAAGGACAGTGGGCCCGGTTAACAAAGATGCTAACCACATGGTTGAAGGTGCTACATCCTAACGATGTATAGCTGTTATCTGTACTATCTGATGAGTGTCAATATGAGTGCCTGCTTTCTAGGGCTTTGGGGTTAAGTTTTGGAGAGTGAATTATTTTGCTCCTTTCTGGTAGTAGAGTTTGGGTACCCAGGTAGGACCCTGCTCTTGAACATCAATGGTCCCAGGGAACGCAGGACCTCCAGCTGGCACCAAGTGGTTCTCGGGGAGAACCTCTGATCACTGGACCAGAAAGTTCTGAGCAGGGACTATTAATAAGACAAAGGCATTCTTCCAGTATTACTTTTTGTTGCCTGCCTGCTGTCTGTTCATAAGTCTTTGTAATATTTGGATTTATGTTAAAAACGTAGTGTGCTTTTGTGTGTGTGTGTGTGTGGTCGCGACGATAAATGTGTGATTTTATGTTACGGTGTTTGTATTTATGTGATTTGATGGATTGATTTGGTTTTTGTGATCTAATGGATTTGTCTGGACTAAGTAACTGCCTTTGTATCTTCTGGTTTGGTAACTTTTCCGGTTTTTGACTTTAGACTATTGTATCTGCATTCTGATTTATTGGGGCTGCAGAAGTATTTGATGCAGCAGGAAATAGATGGGGAATTTCTGGCTGATTAATGTCACTAATCAAAATGTTATTGCTTATTGTTGTAATGATTATGGCAATGATTATGTTGGTCCCGTGTATAATATGCATAACACAAAAGGCACTAGAGGTAACTGTGAAGAAAATTTTTGTGATGCAACTAACAATTTTGAGCAAATGTTTTTAAGGCAATGATACGATAGCTTAGCTTTTTTTGAAAAGAAAAAGGGGGAGATATTGGGGTTGATGTAGCTTGAGAGTTAGTATGACTAGGCCGCTTAAGCAAAGCAGCATAACTGAACAGGCCGCTGGAAAAGACAGCTAAGAATAGCCATTGAGAAAGTTCTCATAGTGCACATGATGTGGGTTAGCAAAAACAAGATGTGTTCAAGGACGT